>JAEEGL017194346.1_pt1 | contig 10700 bp, 7 predicted proteins | sample 9134231 | NCBI WGS metagenome assembly JAEEGL01 (sample SAMN16246548, study PRJNA631951) | gut metagenome | biome: gut microbiome; feature: rumen; material: fiber-attached | host: Bos | place: Iran: Karaj | collected 2018-10 | reverse complement strand
TGAAGTAAATATCGTCCTCATTTTTCCGCTTCTGTGAGTACCTACTTCCCATGTTGAAATATCTTTTTCAAGCTCGGTATTATTGTTGTTAATGAGGACCACTATCTGTTCCTGCCTGTTAAATCTTCCGTATGCAATAAAATTGTAATCGCTTCCGAGCTTCTTTATCGAACCGGTCCTGAGCACCGGATGCTGTTTTCTGAGGCCGATGATATCCCTATGGAAATCTATGAGCTTTGTATCTTCTCTTCCCCAGGGATATGTCCTCCTGTTATCGGGATCGGTAAATCCGCAGACGCCCGCTTCATCTCCGTAATATATGGTTGGCGCTCCAACCCACGTCATCTGGATAACCACCGCTTCACGAAATACCGCCTTATTGACTCCTTCCTCAGCGGCTCTCGATCCAAGTATACCCACTCTGCCCACTTTATGGTTTGTGCGGGTGAGGAATCTGGAATGATCGTGATTGGAGAGTTCATTCATCGCAACCTGCCATGTGGGCGTTGTGAAGCTTGCCGTATGATGAGTCATCGCTCCCCAGAAGCTTTCGGCATTGCCCAGAAGATTCTCTCGGAAATCATCACTGTGTTTTTCCATGCCTGTAAGGAACCATGTTACAGGCTCCATAAAGGCGTCGTAGTTCATTACCGTATCCCATTCATTTCCCTGCAGCCAGTCACGGGTGTTGCCATAATGCTCTGCAAGTATTATTGCGTTGGGATTTGCTTCTTTTACGGCTTTTCTGAAATCCTGCCAGAACCGGTGGTTAAATTCCGGGGAATGGCCGAGGTCCGCTGCCACATCAAGCCTCCAGCCGTCCGCATTAAAGGGCGCGGATACCCATTTCTTAGCTATCCCGAGTATGTAATCATACAGATCCCGGGAACCTTCGTAATTGAGTTTGGGCAGCGTATCATGCCCCCACCATCCGTCATAAGAGCCGTTGTAAGGCCACTTGTGGTCGTCGTGAAAGCTGAAATAATATCTGTATGGACTATCTGCGGTAATATACGCGCCTTTTTCGTAATCTATGGCATTCTCGTATATCCTCTCCCTGTCCATCCACTTATTGAAAGAGCCGCAGTGATTAAACACCCCGTCAAGGATCACCTTGATCCCTCTCCTGTGCGCCTCCTCAACAACCTTAGCAAAAAGCATATCGCTTTCGGTAAGATTCTTTAAGCTTGTAACACGCTTGATATATCTGGTGGACAGGCGGTTTTCCTTTGAACCGGGAGGGAGAAGTTCCCCTTCATCCTCCACGATCCTGCCGAAATGCGGATCGATATGATCGTAATCCTGGATATCGTATTTATGATTGGATGGAGATACAAACAGTGGATTGAAGTAGATCACTTCCACGCCAAGGCTCTCAATATAGTCCATCTTATCTAATACGCCCTGAAGATCACCGCCGTAAAAACACCTGACGTCCATAGCGGCCGGATCCTTGTACCAATCCTCCACACGGATCACCGGCTCCCCAATATAACAATATTCGTTTGAGAGCACATCATTGGATTTATCGCCGTTGCAGAAGCGGTCCACGTAAATCTGGTACATGACCGCCCCCTTTGCCCAGGCGGGAGTGGAAAATCCCGGAATGATCCTGAAATTATAGTAATCATTCTTATCCCTGGTACAGCCCCTCATATCGTAATAACAGGCAAGATTTCCGGACACTACCTCAAAATAGTACGAAAACTTTTCATCCTTTATATATACTTCAACCTCGTAATAATCAAAATGCACCGCCGTCTCAACCTTATTCATAAGGTATTTATTGCCATGCCATACAAGAAGAACATAATCCACATTGTTTTTTGCGGTGCGAAAGCGGATCTTGACCTTGCTGAAGGGTTCAGGCTCCGCAGGTGAAACATACTCGGCCGTGGTGTCCGAAAAAAGAGCGCTTGTATTGAACACCGGTCTCATACTGTTAATATAGCGCTGATAATATATTATTCTGTTTCTTTTTTCCAGATCCATAAAAAGAACCGCCTCTTTCCTGACCGGAAGATCTTTCCGATCCAAAACACCATTCTATATTTTAATATATTTTGTGCCTGTTAACAAGTGCCAACCACAAGATGTATGATACCAGGGTCTCAAGGTCAACGAAGATACGAAGCAATCCGTGGTAAAATTTTACCCTGCTTTTCATGTATGCGAAAAGGACAGCCGGGGAGCTGTCCTTTTCTAGAGAAGGTATTTCTTGGGGGTATAGCAAAAAACTATATGTATTGGGGTACGTTCATTATATTATCATATCCCTCCACTATATATAAGACCTACTTTTCACAAATTTAACAATAAGTCGCGTAATTTTTTGTGCATTATATACAAGAATTCCATAAATCTCTTATCATAACTCCATACCGGAGCTTCTGAAGCTTTCCGCCGAATCAAATACATAGATATGTATATTATCCTTGTTAAACACCTCTTCGCAATTGTCTCCCTGAATGAAAAGCGAGTCTTTATAAGCTTCACCGAGCTGATAGGGATCTGAGCTCATTATGAAAAAGACCTTTCCTTCCGGCATGGTATCCAGGTGGCTTTTTTCCTGCAGCCATTTGTGCAGAACATAGGCATCCGGCGAAGCAATATTCCATGTCTCTATCTTCCCGCTGCTGAGTTCTCTCAGAACATTGGAGCTCCAGAGCATTGCATACCCCTTGGTCAGTCCGTTTTCGACAAGAAAGTCTGCAGCCTCTTCATATCCGCAATGTACCTGCGGATTCTCCACCGCATTAAGAAGTGTATTCTTGGACACCGCAGTTACCAGCCCTGCTGCCAGTACCGCGCATACTATCGGAAGGATCTTCAGCTGCAGTCCCGACTCCCTGACAGCAAAGCGGATGGCGATCAGTATCGCAAAAACGGCAAATGTTCTTAAGGGGAGCCAGTAATACTCCTGATATAACCAATAATAGTTCTGATACAATTCTATAAAACAGAATACTACCGAACAGAATCCCAGTGTACATACATTGATAAGCAGTATGAACCTTTCCGCGAGACCAAGCTTTTTGAACCTCCCGCCCAGGTAAATCAAAACGGCAACCGCCAGGAATCCGAAGATAAGTCCCACCCCGGACAGCAGCCCCTTAACGCTCAACACCTTAAAGCCTTTTTCATACCCAAACAGCGAAACATAATCGATGAACAGATTATACAGTCTGTCTTTACCTTCACTGCTCCATGTAGTCATTCCGAATTCCGAAAAACTGTAATGGTTCTTGAGCACATGGGAATTGATAAGAAAGCCCAGCAGATTAAAACAGGAAAACACAAGTGCCGATACAAAAATCCTTACTTCTTTCCCGCATACTGCTATGATATCCTTCTCACTTTTTATACTGTCCCTCTTTTCAAAGGCTGAAACAATGAGCATGATAAAGGTTGCTATAAGAAGCGGAGCGAAAAATAATATAAACTGCTTGATCCCGTTAAGTCCCGAAGCAAGTCCGGCAAAAGATCCCAGAACATAAAAACCGACATTTTTCGGAGATATCGCTTTACGGCTTTTAACAATTCCCGCAATACCGATCACAGTCATAAGCGAAAAGAATGAATAGATCAGATAATACGTACCGTACAAAGAATAAACAAACCAGAATCTGCCGCAGGGGCAAAGAAGGATAGCGGCCGCCCAGATTCCCCACTTTCCAAGGCCCAGCATGCGGGCTGCGATGATAACCAGTGCCGCAAATATGGCAAGCATCAACATTGTAGCTATAACCCTTGCCACATGCCAGTTATTTGGTGATATCAAAAGACCCAGCCTGTAAAACCACTGGGACTCAAACACTCTGAGCTCAGTTGAATAGAACCATTCCTTGCTGATTATCGAATGCTCTTTATTTAGAAGATTGGCAAGAACCATTTCTCCGGCAAGATCCGAATCAAGGATGGCTCTCCCATAAAAAATCTGAAATCTCAACTGCCAAAGATATGCAAAAACCAGCCAAAGCCAGGGAAAAATCCCGAAAAAGCCCTGTTTTTTTATAACTTCTTTGATCCTGTTCATATAATCCCCGTATCAATGATCATCGTGATATAACGTTTAGCACGCCCTGACCCAAAAGTTTTGCTGCAGTGTCAGTATTGCACTCCGGAATTCTTAAAGCTCTCTGCTGAGTCAAACTCATATATATGGATCGTTCCCTCGGCATAAACTTCTCTGCAGTTGCCGTTTTGGATAAACGTAGACTCGGCGTAATGTTCCCCGAGAAGAGCAGGATCCGCATCCATCAGGAAAAATACCTTTCCCTCCGGATCCTCTGTCATATGCGTTTTTTCCTGAAGCCATTCATGCACTATGTATGTATCGGGATTTGTAACGGTCCATGTTTCCACTTTTCCGTTGCTAAGCTCTCGAAGGACATCACTGCTCCAGAACATGGCATAACCCTGCGTCAGATCATTTTCCACAAGAAAATCCGCCGCTTCGACATATCCCTTATATCCAAACAGAGGATCAAACACCTCTTTCTTTAATGTGTTCCATGACACGAGAGTGACAAGCGCCGCACCAAGAATGCACCCTGCGCAGGATAATGTTTTTAATCCGGGCAAAAAGCCTTCGGACAAACGCCCTATTGTAAGTAACACTGCCAGGATCAAAAACGGCATCAGCGGCAGCCAATAATAAACATGATACAGCCAGTGGAAACTCTGATATACATCTATATAACAGAATACCAGCGAACAAAATGCAAGTGTCGATACATTTATAAGTAACAGGAACTTTTCTGCCATGGACAGCCGTTTAAATGCGGACATCAGAAATGCTATCGATGCTATCACAACAAATCCGAACACCAGACCGATGCCCGAAATGATGCCGCCGATACTCAGCACCTTCCCTCCGCTTTCGTACCCGAAAAGGGAAAGAAAATCCACTATAACGTCATATAATCTGGTCTGGGGATCGCCCGTCCAGTTCGTCTGCCCGAAATCGGTAAAGGAATACTTATTGACAAGAATATGCGAATTGATAAGATAACCGGCAAGATTGAATACCGTAAAAAACACCGAGACAAAAAATACCGACAGTTCTTTTCCGCATACGCTTACGATGTCTTTTTCCTTTTTTATCTTTTCTCCTCTCTCAAACATTGCGCTAAGGAAAAGGATCAGAGCCGCTATGACCAGCGGTGCAAAAAAGAACAGCGTCTGCTTTATCCCGTTGAGCCCCGATGCCAGACCCGCAAAAATACCCAGCAGATAAAATCCGGCATTTTTAACGGTGATCGGTTTGCCGCCTTTGATTATTCCGGCGATCGCTATGACAGTCATAAGCGAGAACCCGGTATAGATCAGATAATAAGTCCCGTATGTTGAATAAACAAGCCAGAACCTTCCAAAGGGACACATCAGGACAGCGGCCGCCCAGGGTGCGATCTTCCTGAATCCGAGCATACGTGCGGCAATTATAACAAGGGCGGCAAGTACGCCGAGCATGATCATTGTGGCAAACACTCTGGCAGCATGCCAGTTGTTGGGAAAAACAAGCAGCCCCAGGCGATAGAACCATTGCGACTCAAATACTCTTAATTCGGTAGAATAAAACCAGTTTTTACTGAGAATTGAATGCTCTTTGTTGAGCAGATCCGACAGAACCATCTCTGCGGCAAGATCTGCATCGAGCACCTCGCGTCCGTGGATAATCTGGTACACCGCCTCCCAAATATAGGCAAATACCAGCCACAACCACGGAAACAATCCCATAAACCCTATGCTTTTTATTCTGTCAAAAAGTTTCCGCATCAGTACCTCGGTTAATTTTTTCTTTAGGTATAAGACAGCCCCGGAGCATATTCGGGAACCGATGCTATACCATCATTTCCATCAGAAGAAGGATCTACCCCCGTAAAAAGCGCCTCGAACTCTTCCCGCGAGATTCTCTCCTTTTCCAGAAGAAGCTCGGCGCATTTATGCAGGATAGGCTCATTCTCTATTATTATATCCTTTGCTTTTGCATAGCAGTCATCAATGATCGACTTAACTTCACGGTCGATCTCACTTGCAACGACCTCACTGTGATTCTTTGCGTGGGCCAGATCACGGCCGATAAACACTTCATCTCCGTCATCCTCATAGCATATCACGCCAATATTCTCGCTCATTCCGAAACGTGTTACCATCTGTCTGGCCGCACGTGTTGCTTTCTTTATATCACTGGATGCACCCGTAGTGATATCTCCAAAGATTATCTCTTCGGCTATACGTCCTCCCAGAGAGACCATTATATCCTGCAGGATCTTTCCCTTGGTCAGATACATATCATCCTTTTCGGGAAGGGGCATGGTATATCCCCCCGCACCGGGTCCCGTGGGGATTATGGATACGGTATAGACCGGTCCCACATCGGGAAGAACATGGAATAAAATAGCGTGACCGGCTTCGTGGTATGCAGTGATCTTCTTTTCCTTATCGGAAACAACTCTGCTCTTTTTCTCTGTACCGATCCCGACTTTTACGAAGGACTTTTTAACATCTTCCATCGAGATAAAGGCCTTGTTTTCCTTGGCAGCCTTGATAGCAGACTCGTTGAGCAGGTTCTCCAGATCTGCACCGGTGAATCCCACTGTTGTTCTTGCAAGTTCCCCCAGATCCACATCATCTCCGAGAGGTTTGTTTTTGGCGTGAACCTTAAGAATATCTTCTCTGCCCTTAACGTCCGGTCTTCCCACCACTATCTGTCTGTCAAACCTTCCGGGGCGAAGGATCGCGGGATCAAGGATGTCGATCCTGTTGGTAGCCGCCATCACTATGATACCCTGATTATCTTTGAATCCGTCCATTTCAACGAGGATCTGGTTGAGCGTCTGCTCACGTTCATCGTGACCTCCGCCCAGACCCGTGCCTCTCCTTCTTGCCACCGCATCTATCTCATCTATGAATACGATGCAGGGAGAATTCTTTTTGGCCGTCTCGAACAGATCTCTTACTCTCGATGCTCCGACACCGACGAACATCTCAACAAAATCGGATCCCGAAATACTGAAAAACGGTACTTTCGCCTCACCGGCCACCGCTTTTGCAAGTAACGTCTTACCAGTTCCCGGGCTTCCCTCAAGCATGATCCCCCGGGGGATTCTTGCACCGAGCGCCGTATATTTTTCAGGATCTTTAAGGAAATCAACTATCTCCGAGAGTTCTTCTTTTTCTTCTTTAAGTCCGGCTACATTTTCGAAATTGATCTTGCCGTCCTTTATCATCTCGGCATTGATCTTTCCGAAATTCATCATCTTGGAGTTGGCTCCTCCGCTGCCGCCCGTACTTCCGGCAAACAGCATGATGAACATAAACACTATGGCAAATACCACCACTACGAGCGGCACCAGCACATTCAGGCTCCATGTGGTCCAGAACCCGTCTTTTATTATGGGATCGAACCCTTTTTCCCTGATCACTTTTTCGGCTTCCTCCACGGATGTCACGTAGAGCTTTTTATTTGTACCGGACTCTAGGGATACATTGACATATCCCGAATTCCCTTCTCTGTCCGGTGTTATAGTCACTTCCTCTACCTTACCGGCATCCATATCCGAAATAAACCGGTCATAAGAATACGGAACAGAGCTGTTTCGTATGATATTCAGTATGATGACCGCGGCAACAAGAATAAACATAAATATTAAATAGCCGCGAAATCCTCTTCTGTTCTTTTCCAAAACCTTTCCTCCTTAATCAAATCTCACTACGCCGATATACGGAAGGTTTCTGTACCTCTGGTCATAATCGAGTCCGTATCCCACAACAAATTCATCCGGAATCTGAAATCCGGTATAATCAACATTGACATCCATAACTCTTCTGTCGGGTTTGTCAAGCAGGGTGCAGAGCTTCAGGGAAGCGGGCTTTCTGTCCCTCATCATTGCCATAAGGTAGCTGAGGGTACGACCGCTGTCCACAATGTCCTCGACTATGATCACATCTTTTCCGTTTATAGGTTCATCCAGGTCCTTCACGATCTTAACGATCCCACTGGACTTGGTGTCTCCGCCGTAGCTGGATACAGACATAAAATCAAGGGATACCGGCACGGTTATCCTTTTTGCCAGTTCACACAAAAAAAAGCTTCCGCCCTTTAATACACAGATCAGGTGAACCTGCTTACCGGCGTAATCACGGCTTATCTGCTCGCCTATCTCCTTTATTCTTTTGTCTACTTCCTCCTCGGAAAGCATTATCTCTATTCTCTCGTTGCGATCAGCCATAGTTTTCTTTACCTCGCCATTATTATCTTTCACCGATCCACTCCAGCTTCATAACCTTCGTGGTTTTTTCGCTTATCATTACATCATCACTCAATCGGTAGCCCACGAGCCATATACATTTTGAACCGTTTGCGATAACAGGTATGCTGTCGCGCAGCCTTGAAGGTATTTTGCGGTCTATCATGTATTCTTTAAGCGTTTTTCTTCCATATAATCCGTCAGATTTACGGGTCAGAAAATGATCGCCTGTCTTCCGGGCTCGTATTTCGATTTGCCCGTCTATTTTATCATAATCGACCCATTTAGTATACTCATTTGATAAGCCTTCCCGATGAAGATTTTCAATAAACTCAGGGTTTTGGGAGATTATCTCCCGAAGTGTATATACACGGGTTTCCAGATGTCCGTGTCCGAGTTCCCCATCCCCAATGCCGGGATCGGCTCCGCTGCCTCCCGCACAGATTAAAATGCTGTCGTATTCTCTGAAAGCGCTCACTCCTCTTGCAAGGTCTATCTTTCTGTTCTCAGGCCTCGACATGAGTTCAAGGATCTGGTCTGTCTGAAGGCTTCCGACATCCTTTCCTCCCCCCGTTATCTCTGACAGGCAGGCCATGATCACCCTTTTTATTACGGCGATATGGTACTTCTCAAGCTTGTCAATCTTTAACCTTATAACTGCCGCGCCGGTTTTATCTTCCCTGACAGAGTCCTGCGCCCGGCACTCTTTAAGACATTCTTCTTCCAGCTCACGCAGCAGGTCTTCCGTCTCTGTCAGCATAAGCGCTGTCTCATTTATGTGCTTCACCGCACCCCGCGAAATATCCTCCGCTTCCGGAATGATATTGTGTCTGATACGGTTTCTTGAATAAACATTCTCGTCATTGGTGGCATCGCTGACCCATCTGATGCCCCTATCCTCCAGGAATTCCTCTATCTCAGACCTTTGAATCCCCAGCAAGGGTCGTATTATATCATATCCCCGGTCTGTTTTTCTGGTATAAGGAATACCCGTCAGTCCCTTAAGTCCCGTTCCCCTGAACAATCTGAAAAGAATTGTCTCCGCATTGTCGTTCATATTATGGGCAACCGCTATCTTAACGCTTCCGCCCGAAGTCTCGGCCCAATCGTCAGCTTCCTTTTCAAAAGCCTCATATCGTACGCGACGTCCCGCTTCCTCTTCGGACATTCCCCATTTTGATGCCATTTCCGGTACATCTACACGCACCAGCTTAAACGGAACACCCCATCTTTCACAGCAGTCGCGGACATATTCCGCATCATCTGCCGCCTCTTCTCTGATTCCGTGATCTACATGGACAACTCGCAGCTCTATCCCCGCTTTTTTTCTGATTTCACACAACAAAAATAAGAGGCAGATCGAGTCCGCCCCTCCGGATATCCCGGCGACGACCTTATCGCCTCTGCTGATCATATTCCGCGCCTCAAGGTATGAGGCAACTTTTTGTGATAGCTCCTGCTTCATAAAGTGTTATCTTTGACGGAAAACAATCTCTCCTTCACTGACAAGACCAAGCTTTTCCTGCGCCTGTTCACCCGCATAGGCTTTAGTCTGAACGTATTTTTCCAGCTCATCTATATCAAGGCTTCTCTCTTCTTCCTCGGCTATCTGAGAATCGAGAGCTTCCTCACGGCTCGTGTACGCACTGAGTTTGTTCTTGATCTCAGTGCTTTTAAGGAAAATGATAAATGCTATCAGCAATACGACTATTGCCACTAAAGCAAAACTTATGAAATTGGATTGCTTACGGCGTCTCGCCATCGCTGTTCTGGCCATATCTGCTCATCCCCTGTCATTCATCTGTGTTATCTGCGAAAAAGCACACTACTGCTAAAACACAACACGTATTATTTTATACCATTATGCAAAGTTATGTCAACGATTTTCAGGGCATATTTCGCGCTTTCTCGCAAAAAATCACCCGATATATCTGAAAAGTTCCTTTGCCTCGTCCTTTTTGACCGTCTCCTGAACGTCCAGAACTTCTACTTTTACATCCTTATTTCCGAACGAAATGGTAAGAATATCTCCAACCTTGACATTTGCGGAAGCCTTTGCCGGCTTATCGTTGATCAAAACCCTGCCTGTATCACAGGCTTCGTTTGCTATGGTCCGTCTTTTTATCAGTCTTGAAACCTTTAAATACTTGTCTAATCTCATATTACCGTTCCTGCTATTCACAAAAAGAGCGCGTCCGCGAAGGGCGCGCTCTTTAAATAAATCTCTAAACCAAACTTAATTAGTTTACAGCGTCCTTAAGAGCCTTACCAGCCTTGAACTTAGGAGCCTTAGAAGCCTTAATCTTCATGGTCTTGCCGGTCTGAGGATTTCTTCCCTCACGAGCTGCTCTCTTAACAACCTCGAAAGTACCGAAACCAACGAGCTGAACCTTATCGTTCTTCTTAAGAGCCTTGGTAACAACAGCGATGAAAGCGTTAACTGCTTCC
>JAEEGL016322514.1_pt1 | contig 10700 bp, 4 predicted proteins | sample 9134231 | NCBI WGS metagenome assembly JAEEGL01 (sample SAMN16246548, study PRJNA631951) | gut metagenome | biome: gut microbiome; feature: rumen; material: fiber-attached | host: Bos | place: Iran: Karaj | collected 2018-10 | reverse complement strand
TCATGACCGGCCCCGCGCCGCTCACCCACCTGGAGCAGGCGAGATTGCTGAACATGTAGAGGTAGTCGAGCTGTTTCCTGTAGTAGGACCCGAAGAGGAAGAAGACGCCGATCAGGATTGCGACGATGCGGATCATCCAGAGGTGCCCGCGCGGCGTGAAGGGCTTCTTTTTGAGCGGCAGCACGCCCTCCTGCGCGATGGTGAGGGTGGCGCTGTAGATGCGCGTGTCGTCGGTCGAGAGCATCGCGAGGAAGAGCAGCAGTGTGAAGAGGCCGAAGAGGCCCGGCGGCAGAAGCGCGCGCATCGTCACGGAAAGCGAGAGTTGGTTGAAGAGGGTGCGACACTGCTGGAAGGCGTCGTTGGCGCGGCCTTCGGCGTCCACAAGCGACGGGGGTTGCACCCCCGCCCCCCCGTAGGATGTGGCATTTGCCCGCGCCTCCGCAAGCAGCGCCTCGTGTACCGTTTCGAGGAACTGCGTGTCGGGGTTGCTCTCCTGGGAGAGAGGCGGATCGACGCCGATTTCATGGACGATGACCGGGAGGTCCTCGATGGCGGCCTTCACGGCGTTGCGTGCGCCCGGGTCGTTTTTGAGAACATCGTCTGCGGCACGGACGACAAGGTTTTTCCGCACGGCATGGGCCTGCTCAGCGAAGTTCCTGTGGTTGAGGAACGTGATGAGGGTGCAGGCGACGAGTATCTCGAAGAGCGTCACGATGGCCCCGCGCCAGGAGCCGAGCAGTCCTGCCATCTTTTGCTCCTGCGGGCTCTTGGCGGCGGTCGTGTAGCCGGCGCCGATCCAGACGCCCCGGTTCATGATGGTGATGTAGATGCCGACGAAGACCATCGAGAAGAGGTTGAAGTCCCGGAGTTTTCCGATGTCGAAGGGATTGACGAAGCTCTCCCCGGCGACGCGGTCGGCCATCACGGGAAGGATTTCGCCGGAAACGGAGAACTTCCAGAAGATGAAAACGATGAAGCAGACGAGGCACGGATAGAGGATCATGCCCTGGAGGGTGTCAGCCACGATAAGCGCGAGCGTTCCGCCGCAGCAGATGAGCGCAATCGCGAGTGCGAGGAAGAGAACCATCAGCGCGACGAATGTGGAGACCTGGACGCCGCATAAGGCGAAGGCGTCCGGAAGGTCGAGCAGACGGATGAAGAAGCGGGCGGCGATGGCCGGCATGATCATGTTGGCGATCATCTCGGCGAGGGAGCGAAGTGCGGCGGCGAAGACGCGGAAACTCCGGTTGTAGCGCATTTCGAGGAACTGCCCGAGACTCATCGCGCGCGTCTCGCGGAAACGGTACGTGACGTATCCCGTAAGCCCCATGAAAATCGAAAGCGGCATCAGAATGCTGTTCCAGAAGCCAACGGAGAAGCCGGTCTTGTAGTTGATCTCGACGATCGTGACAAGGCCAATGATGGAGAGGGCGCTGGCCATGTCGCCCATCGTGATGACGTAGCGCCCGCAGAGCCGTCCGGCGGAAAGGAAGTCGGAGACGCCGCGCACATAGCGCCGCGTGCGAACCCCCATGGCCATCACGAAGCATACGGGGAGGATGAGGATGAGCCAGTCGTACCAGGTCATGCGTTACACTCCGAAGAGCCGCTGGCAGGCGGCCAGATACAGCAGCAGGGTTGGCATGAAGTCGGGGACATCCCCGACGGGGGCGCCGGTGAGGGGGTCGATCTCCTGCTGGAAGCAGTAGCGGTCGGCGTAGCGGAGTGTCGCGCCGAGCCAGATGGCGAGGGCGTCGTCGAGCCACGCGCCGCGCCCGTAGCGGTCGGCCCAGAGAAACGCCCGCAGGAGCGTGTGGGACTGCGAATTGCGCCCCCAGCAGTTGGGGACGGGGTCGGGCGGGAAGTGCGGGTCGTCGACGGCCATCGCCGGAACGGGGAACGGCGGCGCGAAGCCGCGCCCCGGAACGGCGAAGTGGCGCGCCCAGACACGGTCGAACTCCTCCTGCGTCAGGATGCCGTTGAGGAAGAGTCGGGTGATGTGTTCGGTGCGGTATTTGCGGAATCCTGCGGGGTCGCGGTCGTAGAAGAACTCGTCCTCCGGGTCATGGAGGTGGCGCCGGATGGCGGCGCCGAGGGCGTCGGCGTCGGTCCGCCAGCGGGCGGCTTCGGCGGGGCGGCCGAGAAGATCGGTGAGTTCCGCGAGGGCGACGCGAGTGCCGAAGAGCATCGCGGAGAGATCGACTGACAGTACCGGCATGCAGGGAAGCGCGGGCATGTTGCGGGCATCGTTGCCGGGGCAGGAGTGCGGAATGCCGCCGTCCGTGACGCGCGGGTCGTTGTCGTGGCCCGTGTCGTATTCGCAGTACATCTCGACGAGACCGGTCCCGGCGCGGTCGCGATACCGCCGGAACCAAGCGTCGTAGCGGGCGCCGCACTCGTAGAGTCGGGCGAAGTCGCGGTCGGGGCGTCCAAGACGGCGGGCAAGCTCGATGCCGGCCCGGATGGGCGACCAGACGGCCTGGACCTGCCAGAACTCCGCCGGGGCGTCGAAAAACTCAGGGGGCGGCCCCCAGCGGAGCGGGAAGCAGAACGGAAGCAGCCCGTCATCGCGCTGGAATGCGAGAAAGGCGTCCATGGCGGCCCAGGCGGCGTCATCGGCCTCCTTGCCGAGGCCGAGTGCCGGGTCTGTCAGAAAGAACCAGTCAGGGCAGTGTTCGAGCCAGAGGCCCGGATAGGAGGGGCCGGCGATGGGAAGGAGGGCGCCGCCGTGCTGAGTGAACGGACGCAGGCTGCCGAGGACCGCCGCGCGGGCGGCGGGGATGCGCGCGAGAAGCGCGTCGCGCTCCGATTCGGTGAAAGGGTTCATTTCAATTGACTCCTTCGAGGAAGTCGGCGATGATGCTCGTCCGGCCGTGTTCCTCGCCGTGCGGGTGGTGGCCGTAGCCCCCGCGTTTGTCGACGCGGATGTCGCCGCCGGCCGCGCGGAAGCGCTCCGCGAACGGCTCGCAGTTGAACTTGGGCAGGACGGTCTGGTCCTGTCCGCCGTAAAGCAACAAAATGGGGATTCTCGCCTTTGCGACGGCCTCTGCCATGTTCACCGGCATGCGTGGGTCGGCAAACCAGTCGCCGTCCTTCGGCGGCATCGCGGCCCACGGCCCGATTTCCGCCGCCGCGCCAAGCGGCGCCCCGTCGGTCGCGCCGAACCCGCCGGCAAATGTGAGCAGCGGCGCGTCAAGGTAGATCCTCGCCACGCAGTCCGGAAAGGCAGCCGCATACCGCACGGAGAAGAAGCCGCCCCAGCTCATGCCCACGAGACTCGCCTTCGGCGCGAAGCCCAGCTCTTCGACGAGGTATTTCTGGAAGGCGCGGCTCACGCGAAGTCCCTCCTCGTCCATGCGGTGCGCGAAGGTGTCGATGTGAACGTGCCGCCAGCCCTTCGCAAGCAGGTCCAGGACGCCTGTCCGCTCCACGAACGCATCCGCCCACTGCATCGTCCATGTCCACGGATGGCCCGCCGCCCATTCGCCCTCCGGCTCCGCAATCCAGGCCGTATGCCCCTTAAAATCGAACACCGTCCGCGAATGGCCGTGCCAGACATCCCGGGAGACGGTTTTGTGTTTGGCGGTGATTATGGAAGCCAGCGACGGCGGTTTGACCTCCGACATCGCCCAGGCGGCGAGGCGCTCGGCGAGCGGCCCCTTGGTCGGGGGGTGGATCGTGTCCGTCTCGCAGATGTCCGCGCATTTGACGACCGTGACGCCGTGGCACAGCTTGGGGATGCGCAACTGCGCCTCCTGGATGCCCCTCCAGGCGTCATCCCGCCGTACATCCAGGTCGGCAATCTGCACCACGGCGAAGGGCAGATTGTCGTCCAGCAGGTCCCTGCGCCACTGTTTGACGAGTTCGGCGACCAGTTCGGCATAGACCTTGTGCTCGCCCGTTCCGGAGTTGCTTTCGCCCTGGTACCACACCACGCCGCTGACGGGGGCTCCGGCGAGCAATTGGAACGCATGGTCATACATCCAGCCGGCCTTGTTCCACGGATAGCCCCAGTGCGCGGGATCCTGCTCCTCGCGCGGGAGGCTGAACTCCGGTCTTTCCGAAAGCGCCGCCGGCATCCACGTCTCCACCGTCGCGGCCCCCTGGTAGCAGTTGACGATTCCCACCGCGATGCCCTTCCGCTCGGAGACGGCCTTGCCGAAGAGGTAGCCGATGGCGGACCACTTCCCGGCGTTCTCGCGGGTGCAGACCACCCAGCCGTCCTCAGGCGAATACGGCTCCGGCTCCGGGCGCGGCGTCGTGAACGACCGCATCAGCGGCACGTCGGCGTAGGACTCCGCCGGTGTCGTCGATTCCTCCAGCTTGAACTGCATGTTCGACTGTCCGGCGAGGATGTACACCTCACCCACGTAAACGTCGTCGCACGTCACCGTCCGCCCATCGAAGTCCATGACCAGCGAATATGGACCGCCGTAGGACTGTGGGGGGAGCGTCGCGCACCATGTCCCGTTAGACGACACACACCTCGCCGTCGCGCCGTTGAGGCGCACGACTGCCGTGCCGTCGCCCGTGCCGAAAACCTTGAGCGGCTTTCCTGCCGGCAGCACCATGTGCGGGCGGAAGAGCGGCGAGGGGCGCATCTCGCCGATGTCCGTTGTGCAGGGGGGCTCTGCGCCGTTGCCGCCTTGAGGTGTCATTGGCTGCGTCATGGTGTCTGCAAGGATCGCCCCGGACAGCAGGGCGCTAATTAGAAGTGCCTTTTCCATGGGGCGGCAAGTCCGTTAACGAACGGAAAAGATGAAAGCCTTGGGACTCGACAGTTCCAAGTCGCCATTGTCGCGTTGCCGTATTCGGGCGTTCGGAAGGGCGGAGAGATCGAAGTCGCCGGTCAGCGTCGCGCCTGCGGCGGAGCCGATCACAAAGCGGCGGAGATTGCGCCACGCGGCCAGACCGGAAGCGGAGGGGACGAGACGAATCTGCGAAACGTCGTAGGTGCCGCCAGCGGCGAAGACGATGCGGTCGCAGGTGCCGTCGGCCGCGAAGTCCAGAACCATGTCGCCCGCGAGCGCCGCGCCGTCCGAAACGGTCATCGTCCCGATGGTGTCGGGGCCACCGGGGAGGAAGTCGCCTGTCGCCAAGAGTGTCCCCGGTCCGGCGACGGTGCCGGAGACCGCCGCGCTTGCGACCGTCTGCGAGGCGCCGCAGAGCAGCAGCGTCGCGCCGGACGCGACGGAGAGCGCGGTGTCGGCAGGCAGCACCGCAGTGCCGACGCCGGACGCCCTCGCGGGAAGCGCGTCCTTGCCCGCCTTGATGCCGGCGACGATCTCGTCTGCCGAAAGCGCCCGGTTCCACACGCGGACCTCGTCGAACTTGCCGGCGGCGTCGCTGGAGTTGTCCCATGACCAGCCGAGGCGCAAGACCATCGCCGCGAGCGTCACGGGCGACCATGTCACGGAAGTGGACTTTGAGGCCACCACCGCGCCGGTCGTGGCGTCGCGACGTGCGATCGTCACGTCGAAGCCGCTGGCGGTCTTTGAGAAAACGAGTGAGACGTGGTATTCGGTTCCGGCGCTCCACGGGGTGGTTCCAGAGGCAAGCACATCGTATATGGGTGCCTCCGTCCAAGCCGTGCGGAAAGTGTACACGTCGCCGGATGCGCCCGTGTCCCAGCCCCAGGTCGCGCACAGACCAGTCCCGAGGTCGCCATTAATGTACATCGTGAAAAGCCGCTGCCATGACAGCATGGTGTCGAGCGTGGCGTAGAACTCCAGTGTCACGCCGTCGGTCGAGGAGCAGTCAGGGAAGAGGCCCGTCGCCTGAAGATAGGCGGAGTCATGCGCGCCGCCGGGGAGCGTCACCTTGCCATCGGCGTAGGTCGGCGTGCCTTGCGCGGCCATGGCCGAGCCTGCGATGGAATCTGTTCGCGAGCCGTCCGTGAAGCTCCAGCGGCGGTATGGCATTTCCACCGCGCCGAGGGCGAGCGTTCCGTCCCGCACCTCCGTTGCGCCGGCATAGGTGTTGCCCGAAGTGAGCGTCAGCGATCCGGCGCCGGTCTTGACGAGCGCGGGTTTGACGGCGAAATCGGCGTCGGGGCCAAGCATTGCGCTGCGCACCAGGTCATCTGCGGTGAGCGCCTTGTTCCAGATGCGCACTTCGTTGTAGCTGGCCTTGGCGTCGGGGTTGCCCGTATCGTATGAGTAGCCGAGCGCGACAAGGGTGTCGGAAAGATGCTCAGGCGTCCAGCTGGCGTTGTTGGAGGTGATCTTCTTGCTCTTCACAAACTGCGATGTTTCCGCATCGTGGCGGTAGATCGTCACGGTCCAGGCCGACTCGCCTTCGGCGGGAGGGGCGAACACGGCGGCTATGTGCTCCTCGCGGCCCAGTCGGTGCTGGTTGGCTGAATCGGTAACAACGCCCCAGATTCCCTGATCGTTCCACGAGTTCCAGTGTGCGAAGAAGTAGTCGTTCGGATCATTGCTGGTTGTCCAGCAGAGCGAGAAGAAACGATCGGATTGGCTATTGACCCAATTCTTGTTGATGGAGAACATGCGGTCGTAGTTCAAGGTCTTCGAGTGGAGCGTCGCCCACATTTCCAGCGTAAGGCCATCCGATGAATCGGGCAGCACCGCCACCGATCCGTCGCCGAGTTCAACGCGCGCCGAGTCATGCGCCCCGCCGGGAAGGGTGATCTGGTCGTCGGCCGTCGAGATGCCGGCCGTGTTGGAGCCGACCGTCCGGGCGGCGACGCTGCCGACTAAATCGGCGAGGGAGCCGCCGTTGAAGCTCCAGCGATGGACGAGATTCGACTGCGCAAGGTTGCCTACGGCATCGCTTAGCGGAGCCGCGAGCGTCATGGCTTTGCCTGCCGTATCGACCGTAATGCCGCCCGCGCCGATTTTCGTGGAGACGCCGCTGAAGAAGCCGGACACCACCTCGGTGGTCCCGCACGGCTTCAGCGTTCCGCCGGAGAAGAGAGCGGTCTTTTCGCCAGCCGAGCCGCCAGGATACGTCCCGGAGATTTCGAGAAGCCCGCCATCCTTCGCGACAACACGGCCGACGGCGCTGTCGTAGTCGCCAATCCAGAGGGGGATGCGGCTGCGGAACACGCCGGCGCCGCCGACGGACAAGAGTCCGAACCCGTGCTCTCCGACGCAGAATCGCGTCGCGGTGTCGGACTGCTCGAACGTGCCGCCGCGCACGTCGATGACACCCGAGCTGAAAACAGAAGCGTTCGCGCTATGCCCCAGCGTGGGCCATGAGGCGGAGGAAGAGACCGTTCCGCCGGTCATGCGGAAAAGCCCATGGCCCCAGCCGCCAATCTGCGGCTGGCCACCAGGGATGGATAGCGATCCGTCCTTCATGAAATAGCGTCCGTAGCTCCCGCCATTGGCGCCAAGAATCAGACCGTCGGTCGAGCCGACGGACGCCGCCCCGGCGGTCTGCGTGAAGTCGGCGACGTCATTGTCCCAATCCGAGGCAATCCGTAGCGCGGCTGCGGAGAAGTTGGCCGACATGGATGCCGAACCAGACTTGATATTGGCCGTGTCGGAAGCCCCGGGCACCTGCGCCGGCGACCAGTTGGCAGCCGTATTCACGTCGCCGGAACTCGTGTTCCAGGTCATTGTGTCAGCGCAGAGCGGCAGGGTCGCGCAGACTGCCGCAACCGTAGTCAGCATTTTGTTCATGGGGTTTCTCCTTTGCGGGTTATGGGGGTAGTGGTTGCCTCTTCAATGAGATCGGCCATTTCGTCGCGCCAGCGGTAAAGCGCGGCGGGGTCGCCGGTGAAATCGGTCATGGAATTCACCACTTCGCGCGGGACGGCGATCGCTTCGCGGGCGCGGCGAGTCCAGGAGGCGCCCGGAGTACTCCCCCCGGCGCTTCGCGCCGCCCCCCTCTCGGAGGGGGGCGGGTCAGAGGAGGCGCTTCGCGCCACCCCCCTCTCGGAGGGGGGCGGTAAAGCGGGACTACCGCCGTCATTCTGCATTCTGCATTCTGCATTCTGCATTTGCTCCTTGAGCATCCGCTCAAGGAGCATGGCGTATGCGTAGTCCTCAAGGCCGTCGCGGAAGTTCTCAAGGCGGATGGTGGAGAGCGGCGTTCCGTCAGGGCCGGCGCACGTCCACGAGCCGTCGCCATGGTAGGTCGTCCAGCTGCGCGGATCCCAGTCGGTGAACGGACCGCTTTCGATGCAGCGCTTCGAGTTCCAAGCGGCTGTCGAGTAGTAGAGGAAGCCATCGGGCCGGTTCCGCACCGTCTGCGCACCCATGAGGATGCGCGGTTCAATTCCAGGGCACTCGATAAAGAAGTTCGGATACGGCGCATGCGGTTCGTTGCACGTGTACCACCAGACCTTGCGCCCGACACCCCGCGCAGCCTTCGCCTTCGACGGGTCGAACCAGGAGATCTTCGGCGCAAACCAGTCCACGGCTTCGAGGGGTGTGCCGATACCGTATTCCCTGTCCCAGGCGGTCGTGCAGATTGGAACCCCTGGCAGAGCCGCCTTGAGTTCGCGGACGGCGGCGGCGACTTCCGGGAAATCGCGCTCGACCGCCTCGTCGGCGCCGTATGCGTATGCAAGGTCGAGGATGTCAAGTTCTGCGGCGAGGTCGCGCATGGCAACGAGGCGCGGAATTGTCTTTTCCCTCCACGCGGCCATGTCGGCCTCCGAGGTCGAGGCTGGCATTTCCCAGTTGCCAAGGTTGAAGAATCCGGCGCGCCCACCGTCACGCAGTTTGCGCACATTGCGCAGAAGGTTTGTCGAGCCGTGGTGATAGAGGCTGTCGGCCGGGATGAGGTAGTCGGCCAGGAATGATATCCATTCATTCTCGTGTTTTCGCCACTGATTGATGGGCGAACGGGGATCTGCCTGAAGCGCTTTTCCGGCGGCGGCACATTCCTGTCCATTCAGCTGGGATGTCCATGGACCGAAGGTGATGGCCAGCGGCAATGCGGAGGTGCGGCCAAGTGTAAAGCCGTTTACGCGTACGAAGAGCGGAACGCGTACCGGCGCAATGCCTTTCGCGGACACGACAAGCGCGCCGCGATAGACGCCCGCCGGCTGCCCTTTGGGACAGTGTACGCGGATCCAGAAGCTCTGTACGTCCAGATTGCGGATATCGACACCTTCGAGGAAGTCCAGTATCGGGTCTGGCCACCAGCCGATGTCGGGAACTCGAATGGCGCGGGCTGCGCCGTCGGCAATCTGGTAGGGAGGCTTGTGCGTCGTGCGGACATAGCCTACGGGGGAGATTACGATGTTGGAGGAGGAAAAAGGCGACGAGGAGTTCTCGGACAGCAAGCGTACAACTGCAAGATTGTCGTCCTCCACGCGGATGCGGACATTTTCGAGGTCGGCGTCCTTGGGCGCGACGAGCAACTGAACGCTCTCGTATTCGTTCCGGGCGAGGCGCACGGAGAGGCCGTCCGCCGTCACGGGCTTTACGGCGAACCGGCCTCGAGGCATGATCTTCTCCATCGACGTGGCAACGCCGAGGAGAAAGTCGGGGGAGGTCTGCCCGGCGGCTTGGCAATTGGCGCGGAAGCGGATGTAGTCGCGGGCGTGGGCCATTTCCGCCGCGCTCTCGGCCGCCGCGCGCCACGCCTCCCGGCGGTCGGCATCAATGAGCGGCAGCAGATCGCGCCCCACGAGCGGGCCGGACGGCGCGGGCGGTGCCTCGCCTTCGCGGAGAAGCGCCAGCCGGTCGATCGTCACGGAGAAGCTCTGCGGGCGAGTCGTGAAGAAATGGATGCGGGCGATGTTGTCGGGAGAGGTCGTTTTGGGCCATGACGAAAGCGGGACGAACCACCGCGTGAACGCCTTCCCCGGAAGGCGGATCGCATGGGCGAGGCCGTTCTGGATGCGCCCGTCGGGCCCGGCGACGAAGATGCAGAGCGAGTCGCCCTCGTCGCCGGCGTTCACCACATCGACCGCCAGCCGGTCGTAGCCGCGCCAGTCGGCGACGGGCGAAGGCAGGGTGAAGGACGGCCATTCGTCCATGCCCTCCCGCCACGGCTTGCAGACGAACGACAGCGCGTGGGCGCCGGAGGTGGCGAGGCCGTTGGTGACGCCGACCTCGAACTCGCCGTTGGAGACGCGCGGCACAGCCGTACGCTCGGCTTCGGCCTCGAAGTCGTAGAGAATCGTCTCCGCAACGGCGGCCGCGCAAATCGCAAGCGCCGCCGCGCCGGCAAAATGGTATTTGAGATTGGCGAACATTGGAATAATTATATCACCCCGTTTCCTGAATGAAACGGCCTTTTACGAACAATCTTATGTTCATTTGCGAATTTTGGAAAGACTCCGGGATTACGGTTTCCCTATTGACTCGACGGCAGGAATCCCTTAGAATCTTTTCGACATGACATCATCCCCGCTATCGCGAACGCGCATTCTCATTCAGGCAGATCTTGGGCAGAAGGCCAACCGGGACCTTCTTGGCGGCGTGTTGCGCCATGCCTCGCTCCATCCGAGCTGGGACGTGCGAATTGCCGGTGGGCATCCAATGACGCGTGCGCCGGGCTTTCTGCGCGAATGGCGGCCGTCCGGCGTCATCGCCGATCGCGGACTGGATGCAAATCTCGTCGCACACATGGCCCGAACGGGACTCCGTGGCTTCATCGCCCTTTATGACAATCAGGAACTCGATCCGACTGTCAGGGGTCTGCCCATCCGCCACGTTCTGTGCGACAACGTGCGCCTGGGCACGGCCGGAGCGGAGTTCCTGCTCCGCAAGCGCCTC
>JAEEGL015885075.1_pt1 | contig 10700 bp, 8 predicted proteins | sample 9134231 | NCBI WGS metagenome assembly JAEEGL01 (sample SAMN16246548, study PRJNA631951) | gut metagenome | biome: gut microbiome; feature: rumen; material: fiber-attached | host: Bos | place: Iran: Karaj | collected 2018-10 | reverse complement strand
GGGCGATACCATCGCGTACCGCGCGGACCTGGTCGTTACCGACGACCGCGACCCGGATCCGCGGGTGGAGATCGACAGCAGCGGCGTCAACCTCAAAGTGCCCGGCACGTATACCGTCACGTACACCGCTACCGATAAGTCGGGCAACAAAGCCGTGGCCACCGCTACGGTCGTTGTCCGTTCGCTCGAGGAACTGAACACGCCCGAAGGCAAGTACAGCGAAGCGGCAATGCACCGTAAATTCAGCAAACTGCTGCCGTCGATCATTGACGACAGCATGTCCGATATCGAAAAACTGTTCCACATCTGGATCTACGTGCGCGAACACATCGAATACGTGAGCCATTCAGACAAAGACAGCTGGGTGCGCGAGGCGATACGCGGCCTTAACGACGGCACCGGCGACTGCTTCACGTTCTACGCCGCCATGAGGGCGTTCATGGAGGAGGCCGGATTCGAGACGGTGAGCGTGCACCGGGAAGGCGGGTCAACGCAGCACTTCTGGAGCCTGGTCAAGGTCAATGGTCAATGGTATCACATCGATGCCTGCCCGCGCTCCGAGAAGCGCTACGCGTACTGGTACTGCTTCCTGCGCACCGACGAGGAGCTGCTGTCCTTCGGCATCAAGGGGACAAAAGGCTTCGATGATTACGAATGCAACTACTATTACCTGTTTGACACCTCCGCGTACCCGGCCAGCGCCACGGAGCGCATCGCCGAAGCGTACGTGAACTGGGAGAAAGACACGATCGAATACCGGATATTCTGACCTTTTGATACAGGGGACAGACTCTATTTAAACCGTTTTTGAACAGAGGGACGGATCAGATGAACAACGTACTGGAATACATGGAACAGACGGCGCCGCGGCTGCCGGACAAGGTGGCGTTCGCCAACGAGAACACCGAGCTGACTTTCGGCACGGTCTACCGGCGGGCGCGGGGCACCGGTTCGGCGCTGGCGCAGCGGGGCTACTACCGCGAGCCCGTGGTGGTGTACATGCACAAGCATCCGGACATGGTCAACGCGTTCTTCGGCGTGGTATACGCCGGCTGCTACTATGTGCCCATTGACGAAGAAATGCCCGCGCACCGCATCGGCCTGATCTTTAACACGCTGAACCCGCGCGTGGTCATCTGCGACGCGAAGACCCGGGAAAACGCGGAAAAACTGAACTTCGGCGGCGAGATCCTGATGTATTCGGAGATCTGCGAAACGCCCGAGGATGAAGCGGCGCTGCGGAAAATACGGAAGGCGGCGCTGGACGTTGACCCGATTTATATCGTGTTCACCTCCGGCTCCACCGGCGTGCCCAAAGGCGTCGTGGCGTGCCACCGTTCGGTCATTGACTACATAGAAACGCTCTCCGAAGCGCTGGAATTCAACGATAATACCGTGTACGGCAACCAGACGCCGCTGTATTTTGACGCCTGCCTCAAAGAACTGTACCCCACGCTGAAATTCGGCGCCACCACGTACCTGATCCCGAAGCAGCTGTTCATGTTCCCGGTCAAACTGGTGGAATTCCTCAACGAAAAGCGCATCAACACGATCTGCTGGGTAGTGTCGGCGCTCACGATGATCTCCGCGTTCGGCACTTTCGACACTGTGAAGCCCGAATATCTGCGCACCGTGGCGTTCGGCAGCGAAGTGTTCCCGATCAAGCAGTTCAATCTGTGGCGGCAGGCGCTGCCGGAGGCTACGTTCACCAACCTGTACGGCCCCACGGAGGCCACCGGCATGTGCTGCTTCTACCGCGTTGACCGCGAGTTCGGCCCCGGCGACGTGATCCCCATCGGCGGCCCGTTCCGCAACACGGAGATATTGCTGCTGCGGGAGGACAATACCCTTGCCCCCGACGGCGAACCCGGCGAGATCTGCGTGCGCGGCACCTCCGTGACGCTGGGCTATTACCGCAACCCGGAGAAGACCGCCGAAGCATTCGTGCAGAACCCGCTGAACACCGCGTACCCGGAGATCATTTACCGCACCGGCGACCTGGCGCGGCGCAACAGCCGCGGCGAACTGGAATTCATTTCCCGCAAGGATTACCAGATCAAACACATGGGACACCGCATCGAGCTGGGGGAGATAGAGGCTGTTGTCAACCTGGAGGATGATATCCGCATCTCCTGCTGCGTTTTTGATGACGTGAACCGCAAAATTGTGCTATACTATGTAGGGGACACGGACAAAAACAGTCTGGCCGCGGCGCTCCGGAGCAAACTGCCCCGGTACATGCTGCCCCACGTGATAATAAAACTGGACGCGATGCCCTTCACGCCCAACGGCAAACTCGACAGAAAACTGCTCAAAGAGATGTACACAGGAGGAAAAGCAAATGGATGAACTGCTTCAAATTTTAGATGAGATCCACGGGGGCGTGGACTACGAGAACTGCACGACCCTGATCGACGACGGAATTCTGGATTCTTTTGATATAATCTCGATAATCACCGAGGTCAGCTCGGCGTTCGACGTGCAGATCCCGGCCAACGAGATCGTGCCGGATAATTTCAACTCCGCCGCGGCGCTGTGGAAGCTGATCGAGCGGCTCGAAGACGAGTGAGCGACAGCGCCCCGGGATTTTTACGGCTGCCGGTTAGATCGAAATGTCATTTGTATCGTTCGGATTCATAGCGTTTTTGGCGGCACTGATAGTGCTGTATTATATTGTCCCGAAACGGGTGCAGTGGATGCTGCTGCTGGCGGGCAGCGTGTTTTTCTATGCCTTTGCCGGCTGGAAGGCAATGATATTCATCGCGGTCACGGCATTGTCCACGTGGCTCGCGGGCCTCTTGATCGGCCGCCGGGCCGCCGCGCGGGACGCGTATCTGAAAGAACACGGCGGCGAACTTGACCGCGACGCAAAAAAGGCGTACAAAGCCCGCGTAAAAAAGCAGACATACCTGATCATGGCCCTGTGCCTTGCCCTCAATCTCGGCATCCTGGCAGTGATCAAATACACCGATTTCGGCATCTCCATACTCAACGGCATATTCAGGCTGAACCTGGGCTACTTCCGGTTTGCGCTGCCGATGGGCATTTCGTTCTACATTTTCCAGAGCATGGGCTACATCATCGATGTGTACCGCGGCAAGTACGCGCCGGAAAAGAATCCCGCCCGGTTCGCGCTGTTCGTGTCGTTCTTCCCGCAGCTGCTGCAGGGCCCCATAAGCCGTTTTGACGAGCTGGGCAAAACGCTGTACGGGCCGCATGCTTTCGACTGGAACAATATCTCAAAAGGCGCCTGGCGCGTGCTCTGGGGCTATTTTAAGAAAGTGATCGTGGCGGATCGGCTGATAACCGTGGTCACCGGGCTGGCGGGCGGGCCCGAAAAATACAAAGGCGTGTACGTCGTGGCGCTGGTTTTTTTCTACGCCATCGAGCTGTACGCGGACTTTACGGGCGGCATTGACATCACGATCGGCGTGGCGCAGATGCTGGGCATCGAAGTGGCGGAAAACTTCGACCGGCCGTTCTTCTCGCTGAATATCACCGAGTATTGGCGCCGCTGGCACATCACCATGGGCACTTGGTTCCGCGACTATATATTCTATCCGTTGTCCGTGAGCCCGCGGATGCTGAAGATCTCGAAATGGTCCCGCGACAAGCTGGGCCAGGCGATCGGCAAGCGCGTGCCGGTGTACCTGTCCACGATCATCGTATGGTTCGTGACCGGTCTGTGGCACGGCGCGGCGTGGAACTTCATCGTATGGGGACTGCTGAACTGCCTGGTTATCATCGTGTCGCAGGAGCTGGCGCCGCTGTACCAGCGCTTCCATAAGCGCTTCAAATTCAGCAATACGAAGGGATACAACGTTTTCCAGATGTTCCGCACGTTCTGGCTGATGGGCTTCATCCGGGTGCTGGACGTGTACCGCGACGTGCCGGTGACGTTCCGGCAGGTGGGCACGGTGTTCACGCACTGGAACTGGGGCAGACTGTTCGACGGCAGCCTCCTTAAGCTGGGCCTGGGCTGGCAGGATTTCGTCGTGGTGCTTCTGGCGTGCGGCGTGATGCTGGCGGTCAGTATAATGCAGAACAAGGGGCAGGTGCGCGACCGGCTGATCCGGCGTCCGGCGGCAATTCGCGCCGCGCTCTTCGTACTGATCGTGCTGCTGATCATGGTATTCGGCGCGTACGGCATCGGCTACGATGCGGGTCAATTCATTTATGTGCAATTCTGATATGGACGATTTGAACATGGGGACAGACACGAGTGTTAAAAACGAATTGAACACGGGGACAGACCCCGGTGTTAAAAAGTCGGGGAAGCGGGTGCTGAAAGCGGTGCTGATCGCGTTGGCGGCGGTGGCGGTGCTGGTGCTCTCGCTGTGGCTGCTCCAGCGGCTGCTGGTCCCGAAATATATCTCTTCGAGCGAGGAAGGGCTGCTGGTAAAAGAGTACTATAGTTACGCCGGCTGCAACGACGTCCTCTTTGTCGGCGACTGCGAAGTCTATTCCAATTTTTCCACAGTTAAAATGTGGACCGAATACGGCATCACCTCCGCCATGCGCGGCAGCCCGCAGCAGCTGATCTGGCATTCGTACTACATGATTGAGGATACGCTCCGGTACGAGACGCCGAAAGTTGTGGTGTACAATGTATTGTCCATGAAATACGGCGAGCCCCAGAAAGAAGCGTACAACCGGCTGGCGCTGGACGGTATGGAATGGTCTCCGGTGAAGCGGCAGGCGATCAGAGCCTCGATGATGTCCGACGAGTCGATGCTGAGCTACGTTTTCCCGATATTGCGCTACCATTCGCGCTGGAGCGAGCTCAAGGCCGAAGACGTGAAGTACATGTTCAAGACAAAGCAGCTCTCTCACAACGGGTACGTGATGCGCGTTGACGTCAAGCCGGTGCCGAACCGGCTCCCGGTCGCGAAGCCGCTGAAAGATGATGAGATCAAATTCGCCGACATGTGCTGGGAGTATCTGGACAAAATGCGCACGTTGTGCGAGTCGAAAGGCATCAAACTGGTGCTGATCAAAGCGCCGACGGTAGAGCCGCACTGGTACGACGAGTGGGAGGCGCAGATCGTCGAATACGCGGACAAGTACGGCCTCGATTACGTGAACTTTCTGAAAGAGGATGTATTGACCGCCACCGGGCTGGACTACAGCACCGATACGTTCGACGCGGGCCAGCACATGAACCTTTCCGGCGCGGAGAAGCTCGCCGTGTGGTTCGGCGCGTATTTGAGGGACAACGCGGGCCTCGAAGATCACCGCGGGGACAACGACCTGGCCGCCAAATGGCAGTCCAAGATCGATTATTACGAGGAAATGAAGGCGGCGCAGTACCGCCAGCTGGAAGAAAAAGGCACAGTCGACAGCTACTGGGGCGACTGATTCTAAAGACAAGGGGATAAAAGTATGAAAACTCTTAAGACTGACATCGAAAACAAAACGAATGCGCGCGTTTTTAAGCGCCTGATCGCCGCGGCGCTGGCCTGCGTGCTGGTGCTGAGCCTGCTGGCGGGCTGCGCAAAAAAGCCGGATGAGCCGGCGGAAAATACGACCGGCAAACCGGCTGAAAAAACCACCGCGGCGCCCGTCAAAGCCGAAACATTCACGTTCAAAAAGGGCAGCGCGGAAGTGGTCATCGGCGCGGAGGCGGCGGCAATTTTGACCGCGCTCGGGCCGCAGGACGAAGAACCGTACGAGAGCGAGAGCTGCGCACTGGAAGGGCTGGAGATCACATACTTCTATCCCGGCTTTGACCTCTATACCTACAAAGCTTCGGCGAACGCCACCGAGTACATTACCGGCGCCACCTTCTGGGACGACACGATGGAGACCGGCGAGGGGCTGTACATCGGCGCACCGGCAGCGAAAGTGGCGGAACTGTACAACGTCACGATCGGCGACAGCTCCAATATCTCGATCAAAAAAGGCGATTGCGAGCTGCTCGTCGTACTTGAAAACGACGCGGTCAAGATGATCACATACAATTATCCCGCAGAGCTTATCGTGGGAGGCTGACGCGCGGTGACCGGCACAGACACGGTCAACACGGATAACGCACGCTCCGTCGCGCCCCGCGGGCTCCGGCTGGATCTCCGGCGCGGATGTGTGTGCGTACTGCCGGAGGCGCTGGCGTTCAGCTGGCAACCGGGTCCGGACTGGAACGGCGCGGAGCAGGCGGCGTACCGGCTGTTGGTGACCGCCGGCGAGGCCGGTTCGCCGGTATTTGACAGCGGCTTTGTGGGATCGTCTGAAATGACGGGCGTGGTGCCGCCGGGTATTGCCGGCGCGCTGCGGGACAGTGAGCGGCTGTACCGGTGGGCGGTGCGGGTGCGGTTGACCGACGGCCGCGTGAGTGAGTTTCAAAATGGTCAGTTTTTTACGGTCGCGCAAGGCCCGCTGCCCGTTTCAGACGGCATCTGGGCACCCGGCGGGCCGTATTTTGCGTTATTCCGGCGGGATCTTTCGGTTCCGGCGGGGACATCGTGCGTTTTACTGCGCGTCACGGCGCTTTCTCCCGAGCCGGCACGTCAATTCGTGTACAATTTAAGCGTCAACGGCGCCGAGATCGGCGTGGGCCCGTCGCGGCTGGACAAATTGACCGCGCCGGATGACGCAAACAACGTATTGTATTACAGCACGTACGATATTACGGAGCATATTGACCTCGTGCCCGGCGCACAGAACCGCCTGACCGCGCTCTGCCACGCCGCGGAGGGCAAGGCTTTCTACGCCGAGCTCCTGTGCTTCGACCGCTTCGGCAAAGTGATAAGTAATGCGGCCTGTGAAGGCTGGCAGGCGCGAAACGGCGACGCGGTGTACCGGCCGGACAACTCGCTCGGCACGCATTATTATAAGGCGTACGCGGCGAACGTTGACGCCGTGGCCGCAGAAAAAGAAGACGGTTGGACGGAAGCGGAAAAGGTCGGCGGTGCGTTCCGCGGATACGTGCTGCTGCCCGCCAAAACGGAAACGGTGAAGCGGCATGCGCGCGAATTGCCGCCGGACGCGGTGCGGAAAACGGACGGAGGCTGGTTCGTTGACCTCGGCCGGGAGATCGTGGGTGGCCTCGGCGCGGTCATTGCGGCCCCGCAGGAGACCGAGATCGAAGTGCGCTGCGGCGAGGAACTGAACCCCGACGGTAGCGTCCGGTTCGCGATGCGTACGGGCAACGTATACACCGCGCGCTGGCACGTCGGCCCCGGTATTTCGGAGGTCAACATCCCCGACCTGATGACGTTCCGCTACGCCGAATTCCGCGCGGCAGCAACCTTCACACTGGAGCGCGTCCACAGCCTCGCGCTCCGCACCGATCCGGACGACCGCGAGTCCGGCTTTTCCTCCGATTCCGCGCTGCTGGAGCGGCTGTACGACTTCACGAAATATACGATAAAAATGACCACACAGGACCTGTACGTGGATTCCCAGTCGCGGGAACGCGGCGCCTACGAAGGCGACGCGCTGATCAACATGCTGGCGTCGTACACGTTTTACGGCGACACCGCGGTGCCGCGCGCCACACTGGAATATCTGTACACCCACCGGACCTGGCCCGCGGAGTATCTGCTGCTGATGCCCGCGCTGGCCCGCGCGGACCTGTTTCAGACGGGGGACAGACGTTTGGCGCGCAAGTATTGGCCGCGGCTGAAAGAGTGCACGTTCGAGCGTTTCCGCGGACCGGAAGGCCTGCTGCACAGCGGCAACACCGCCGCCCAGGGCATGGACGCGATCCTCACCGACTGGCCGCCATCGGAGCGGGACAACTACGACACCGGCGTCAGCTACAGCACCGTGCTGAACTGCATGGCGGTGCGGGGGTATCGCGAGCTGGCGGTAATAGCAGCCGAACTCGGCGAAAATTCCGACGCGGCGCACTATGAGACGCGGGCAGCGGAGCTGGCGACGGCGATCATTGACCGCCTCTGGGATCCGGACAACGCCGCGTTCTGCGACGGCCTTGCCGCCGGCGGCACGCGGTCAACGCACTGCTCCCAGCACGCCTCCGCATACGCTTTATATGGTCTGGGCCGGCGGTATCTGACGGTGGCGCAGATAGACGCTTTGACCGCGCGTATCCGCGGTGACGGCCGCATCAAAATGAGCGTGTACGGCGCGTATTTCCTGCTCACGGGATTGTACGAGTGCGGTGCGGGGGACGTTGCCAACGCACTGCTCCTCCGGGACGAACCCGGCGATCCGCGCACCTGGGCGTACATGCTGGATACGCTGGGGGCAACGCTCACCGCAGAAGCCTGGTGCCCGGCCAACAAGCCCAATATGACATTCTCCCACCCCTGGGGTACCGCGCCCGCCGTGCTGATCCCGCGCGGCATATTCGGGCTCGAGCCGCTGGAGCCGGGCTGGAAGCGGTTCCGTGTTGACTTCCGGCGGGCGGGGCTGGAGCGTGCGTCGATCGTGCTGCCAACGCCGTACGGCAGCATATCTGCCTCATTCTCCGGTGACGCGTACCACGTAACGGTGCCGGCGGGCTGCCGGGCGGAAGTGTTTGTTGACGGTGTGGCGGCTGCTTCGTTGCCGGATCCCACGCTCAATAAAGAAGGGGCCGCTCACCTTCTTTGAAAAAGATGAACGGCCCCTCAAGTTCGGCACTTATAACTTTTAACTTTTCACTTAAAACTTAAAACTTATAACTGCCTTTGGCTTTAGCCTTCGATCGCCACGAATTTCTTCTCTTCGACCTTGGGCTGCTTCTCCTTGTCCGGAACGAACAGCTTCAGCGTGCCGTTCTCGTACTTGGCTTTGATGTCGGTCTCTTTGACATCCTCGCCCACATAATAGCTGCGGCTGTAGGTGCCGGTGAAGCGTTCGCGGCGGATGTAGCGGCCATGATCGTCCTTGGAATCATTGGCGCGTTCGGCCTTGGCGGTAACGGTCATGTAACCGTTCTCCAGCTGTACGGACAGATTTTCTTTATCGATGCCGGGCAGGTCAATTTCCAGCTCGTAGCCCTCATCGGTGGCTTTAATGTCGGTTTTCATCAATCCGGTATCGGTACCTGACACGAAGGGCGTATCGAAGAAGTCGTCAAACAAGCTCTTTCTGTACATTCTGGGTATCAACATATTCAACATATCAATCCTCTCCTTTACTTGTGTGTGGTATGTTTTACCTTTCAGGATCCGGCTGGGATCCGGGACCTGCTTTTCTCAGGTTCCGGGGGCATTATACCACGTATTGTTAGCACTGTCAATAGGTGAGTGCTAAAAATTTTAAAAAATTTTATATAATTTTTTCGGCGAGTTATTGGCGCCGGGGTCAACAGAAGATCGCTGTTGATTTATAATGTCAAATCTTTCATAATATCATTAGAAAGAAGGCGAAGCCATGCGCGAAGATGAATACACCGAATTCAAGCAGACCACCGCGGAACTGAACGAGGCGATGATCTCGATATCAAGCATGCTGAACAGGCACCGTCAGGGCAGAATCTATTTCGGGTTGAATAGCGACGGAACACCGTACAAGTTTACGATTTCCGGTTCGACGATTCGAAAGATCTCCGCAAAAATATACGAAGCGATACGGCCGCAGATTGTACCAGAGGTCGGTAAAGAGGTGATCGACGGCAACGAAGTGATCGTTGTTGATGTTCACGGAGAAGACGTACCGTACTCCGCCTTCGGGAGATATTATATCCGGGTCGTGGACGAGGACCGGGAGTTGACGCCCAAGGAACTGCGGAAGATAATGGTCGGGCAGGAATATGCCGAAAACTGGGAGAACCGTACTTCGAATGATACGATTGCCGACGTTGACCAGAAAACGCTGGAAAACTTCGCCCGTGCCGCGGTACAGTGCGGCCGCATGCCGGATTACGGCTCCGACTGCCGCGCGATCCTCTCGAACCTCGGCTTGTTAAACGGAGACAGCCTTACCAACGCCGGAAAATACCTGTTCTCGGGCAGCCGTCCGGTCGTCCTGAAAATGGTCGTCTATGCCACTGACCGCAAAGAAAGGATCCGGGATATTGCCCGGGAGGAAGGAAATATATTTCAGTTGATCGCCGCCGCCGTCAGATACGTCATCAAAAAGATTCCGGAAATACCGGTGGATGCGTTGAGGGAGGCGGTCGTCAACAGTTTCGCGCATGCCCGGTACGACATTCCCGTGCGGCATGAGATCGATATTTTCTCTGACCGTATCGCTATTGTCAATCCCGGCCCCTTCGCCAACGAATTCGAACCGGTAGATTTTGCAAACAGGGATCTGCACTCATATCTGCGGAACGAAACGATAGCGCATGTATTGTATTTATGCAAGGACACCGAAGCATCAGGCTCCGGTATCCGGAAAATATACACGCTTTGCGAACAGAACGGGGTAAGGGTCCGGTATTCCAACCAGGAAAAGGCGTTTACCCTTGAGTTTTCGCGGGCCGGCAGAAATTAAACGGTCTCGGTCGTGTACTCCAGCGGGATCTCGTACTCGCGCTCGTAGATCTGCTTCCAGACCTCGAAATTGCGGGCCATCAGGTCGCGGACCTTGTCGCGTTCGGAGATATTGTCCGCGGACGGGTACAGCGGCGGGGCCACGTGCACCGTATATTCCTGGACGCGGAAGCCGTCGGAGTCAATATTGTCCGTGTCCCGCATCGTGATGAAGCAGGGCAGCACCGGCACGCTGTTGCGGACGGCGAACGTGAACGCGCCGCGCTTGAAGGGCCGCGGCTTGCGGTAGTTCCACCACATTGACTGCTCCGGGTAGAT
>JAEEGL014313776.1_pt1 | contig 10700 bp, 8 predicted proteins | sample 9134231 | NCBI WGS metagenome assembly JAEEGL01 (sample SAMN16246548, study PRJNA631951) | gut metagenome | biome: gut microbiome; feature: rumen; material: fiber-attached | host: Bos | place: Iran: Karaj | collected 2018-10 | reverse complement strand
GAACCGGCGTTCCGACGCCTGGCTCGGCATCGGCATGGACGCCGGACAGCGGGAGCAGGCATTCGCCTCGCTGGAGGAGGCGGGCGAAATCATCCCTGTCCGGGTAGCTGATCTCCGCTCGCCCCTGTATCTGCTGGGCGAGGATATGCCGCTTTTGGAGGAGACCATCTCCGGCGACGCCGACAGCCGGGCGCGCCTGGAGTTTCTCGCGCCGCTCGACCCGTTCCTCTGGGACCGGAAGCTGATCCGGGAGATTTACGGATTCCAATATTCCTGGGAGATCTATACGCCCGCGGACAAGCGGAAATACGGCTACTATGTCCTGCCCGTGATCTACGGGGACAGTTTTGCCGGAAGAATTGAGGCCTCAGCGGACCGCGCGGCGGGCATCCTCACCGTGAAAAACTTCTGGCCCGAGGAGGGCGTCAGGCGCACGAAGAGAATGGAGTCGGCGGCCGGCTCCGCGGTTAAGCGCCTTGCGGTACTTAACGGCTGTAAAGAAATTCAGGGAGCGGAAGAGCTGATACCCGGCTGATCCGCGCTGTCGGCACTGACCTGTACGGCGCAGTCCGGGCAGTCGGACAGACAGAAAGAGGCATCGTACAGATATCGGAGATATACAAATGCGCAGTATCCTGGACACAATGAAACGTTTCCCGAGAAATTCCATCCTTTTCCGTGTGCTTGCCGGCACTCTGACCGTAACTATACTGATCACGGCATCACTTATCTCGTTTTCGCTGTTCTCCAGGCGCGCCCTGATCCGACAGGCACAGTCGAATAACGACGTCTATTCGGAGCTTCTCGCGAATCAGCTGAGTCATTCCCTCTCGGAACTGGAGGAATACCTCGACAATATCTATTACGTAAATGAAAACTTCCTCCGCATAACCCGTTCCGATAATCCAAATGACCGCTTTCTTTATGCCCAGAGTATCAATCAGGCTGTGCGCAATTATCTTTCCCTGTATGATTATGGCATTCTGTTCTATATAACCGCCTCCGATTTTCAGAGTCCGACTGTTTCCACCCTGTCTTCCTCTGTGGACAAAATACCCTTTTCCGACTATCTGAGAAGCGTCCGCTCATCGGCGGCTTCCGGTACCATGAGCAGTTATGGCAAGAGAATCGAAACGCTGGGCGGCATCCCGTATCTATCAATATACTATTCGAAAAAAGACCTTCACCTGGGTGTTCTGGTCGACATTGCGTCTCTCCTTGCTACGGTAAACCTGGCTGATAACATAGACGAATCCAGAATACTCCTGACAGACGCCGGTATGGCTGTTCTCGCGGACTCGGGACCGGATACCGCGTTTTCCGGAAGTGTGATCACTTCGGAATATGCGCTTTCGGACTTCCCGCTTTGCCTTAGCGTAACGGTACCGGAGCGCGCATTTCTTGAGAATCTGGCGCTTTTTCAATATCTCCTGGTCTCTCTCTCTGTTATGGCAGTTCTCTCTTTCCTGCTGTACTTTCTGTTCCAGCAATGGAAGGTATTCCGCCCTCTTCTGGATCTGCGGAATACACTGCGGCGGATTAACGAAGGAGATCTCAATACCAGACTGGATTCCGATAATCCTACCCGTGAACTGTCCGAAATATACCAAACCATCAACACCTACATCGATCATGTCACTGCTCTGCGCACACAGACCTATGAGGAACGCCTCAATCGTCAGAATATTGAAATCCAGTTTCTGCATTTACAGCTCCGGCCGCATTTCTTCCTGAATTCCCTGAAAGGAATCTACGCACTCGCCGAGAATTGTCAGTTCACGGATATACAGGAATATGTCCTCTGCCTGTCGAACCATTTCCGTTTCCTTTTGTACGATACGACAAAGAGAATTGAACTCAGCAAAGAACTGATGCACACGCAGAATTACATGAAAATGCAGCGGATTGGGCTTAATAATCCGGATATTGCATGCTCACTTCAAATCAACGGCGTGAATGAGAATACCCTTGTACCTCCCCTGATTCTCCAGACATTTATGGAAAACTCGATAAAATATGCTGTCATACCGGGAAAGCCGCTTCAGATCAATATTCATATTCAGCGTACAGAGATGGAAGAGGGCAGACCGATGATCGATTTTTCCTTCCGTGATAACGGTCCGGGATTTTCCCAGGATATTCTGTCGGAGATCGAAAAAGATGAGGATGAGTTTTTCGCACATCACAAGGGCTTTGGCAATCTCAGGCGCCGCCTGCAGCTGATCTATGGAGGCGCTTCGGAAATCTATGTGTATAATTATCCGTCCGGCGGAGCAGCCGTCGAAATCCTGATTCCTCAGGAAGCAGCTGCCATGCAGGAGACCGGAGCCGAAAGGAGCGCCATGTCATGAACCTCCTGATTGTCGACGACCAGAAGCAGGTGCTGGACGGGATCCGCACCAGCATCAATTTCCGGGAGATTCCTGCGATCGCGGATGTTTATTATGCCTTAAACTCGCGGGAAGCGAAAGATGTCTTTCTTACCCGGTCTGTGGATATCCTTATATCGGATATTGAAATGCCCGGAGAAAACGGCCTGCAGCTTCTGTCCTGGGTGGGGGCCAATTTCCCGGAGACAAAGTGCATCCTGCTTACGGCGCACGCAAGTTTTGACTATGCCCAGGACGCGATCCGGCTGAAGGCAGTCGATTACATCCTTCAGCCGGTGCGCTATGAAGTGCTTCGCAATGCCATCATGAAAGCTGCACAGCAGATTCTGCAGGAGGAAGCGGAACGTTCCCCTGATGGAAACCGGGCTTTCTGGAACAGCTTCCACGAAAACGCGGAACAGATGATTCTGAAGGATTTTTTCAACAGCGGAGATCTGGATCAGCTTCTCGACAAAGCCGCAAGAATGAACCTTCCGCTCCTCAGAGATGCGGATTACTGCCTCATTTTGATAAATGAATCCCTGGAGAACGGATCCCTGGACTCCTGGGCGGAAGTCCGGAATAAGAGCAAGCTTCTGTCGCTTGCTGTTCATTTCTACAGTCAGTTATGCAATTATTTCTGCGTCTTTGAGCAGCACAGTCACCATTTCTGGATGCTGCTTCGGGCGGAGAACCCTTCGGAGGACTTTGTCTCGAGTACACAGTCCTTTATCGGTTTCTGCAGGGAAAACGATGATATCTCCCTGGTTGTTTATCTGGGAAATCCCGCGCGGCTTGAAGCACAGCCGGCGATATATGAACGTCTGTACCGTTTATATACGGATAACGTGGCCTATGTGGAAAAGCTGTTTACGCTTGACTCTCCGGTCGAAAGCCCGAAGCCGCCGATGCCCGCGAGCGCTTCCTGGTCCAGATACTTCTGCAGCAATACACCGGAGCTGATAGAAGACGTGATTACGGAATATATCCGGAGAACAGCCGATAATGACGCAATGACCCAGCGAACGCTTCTTTCGCTGCAGCAGACTTTCCTGAATGCGTTCTATGAATCTCTTCACGAAAGAGGTATCCGGATCCGGGAAGTATTCGAGCAGGAAGAGCTTTTTGAGGCGTTTACCCGCTCCACCCGCTCTACAGAGAGCTTTCTTCATTTCGTCCGTCTGATTCTCCGCTATACTACGGGACTCATTCCGCAGCCGGAAAAAGAAGGTGGCTCTATTATTGAGACCGCGCAGGAATATATTGCGGCTCATCTCTCAGAAGAGCTTTCAAGGGAAACGATTTCGCGGGAAATTCATGTGAGCGAGAGCTATCTCTCGCACCTCTTCCCGAAGGAAACAGGAATGCCGCTTACGGATTACATTACAAAAGAGAGAATGGCACTCGCAAAATCCCTGCTGACAACCACCTCTCTGCCTGTACAGATGGTCGCCATTAAGGCGGGATATAATAATATCTCCTACTTTATCCGGACCTTCAAGAAGACCTTTTCCGTAACGCCGAACGACTTCCGGAAATCACGTTCCGGATAATAAAGGAAAAACTCCCCGGCTCCGGGGAGTTTTTCCTTTATTATCCAGCCCTATTCCTTGACCGCACCAATTGTGATGCCCTTTACGAAATAACCCTGAAAGAACGGATAGGCAATCATGATGGGGAGCACCGCTACAACCGCGATCGCCATGCGTACGGTGTTCATCGGAATCTTATTCGACTCTATTCCGGAATTAATTCCCATCTGCTGCAGAAGCGCCGAGCTGTTGATCATCAGCCGCAGCACCTGCTGGACACTCTGATATTTGGTCGAAGTAATGTAGTAGAGCCCGTTGCCCCAGTCGTTCCAGTAACCTAAGGCTGTCATCAGTCCGATGGTCGCGATGATCGGCTTGCTGAGCGGAATCACGATTTTCATGAATCCGCTGAATTTGGAACAGCCGTCAATTCTTGCCGCTTCCATCAGCGCCGGCGGAATACTGTTGCGGTAATAATTCCGCACAAGGATCAGATTGAATGCGCTCATCAGAAGACCGGGGATAATCAGGGCTGGCAGCGTATCCTTGATGTGGAAAATCTGCGTATAAACGTAGTAGGTGGGAACAAGGCCTCCGTTGAAGAGCATCGTGATAACCACCATAATCATCATGATTTTCGAGCCCGGCATCTCATCCTGAGCAAGCGCAAAAGCGAAGCTCAGCGTTATCGCGAGACTCGCAGCGGTACCGATGACCGTCACGATAACCGTCACGCCGTAAGCCGATACCAGCTGCGCTCCGGCGGAGAAAATATACCTGTACGCCTCAAGGTCAATGCTGTGCGGCAGGATCGGGTATCCATGCGCAATGACATAATTCTCTGCGGAAAACGAGGAGGAAATCATGATCATGAACGGAATAATCGTCGCAGCGCACAAAAGGATCAGTACAGCATTCGACAGGGCCCTGAATCTCTGATCGGATCTTGAATGCAGCATTTCTTCCTCCTTTCTCAGAACAGTGAATCTTCCGCGCTGATTTTCTTCACAACCGCATTAGTCGTAATGATCATGAAGAATCCGACAACCGACTGGAAGAAACCGGCAGCGGCACTCATACTGGTATTTCCCAGCTCCATCAGGCCGCGGAGCACATAGGTGTCCAGAGTCTGCGTCGTGGGAATCAGCGCGCCCTGATTCAGCGGAACCTGATAGAAAAGACCGAAATCGGAGTGCAGTATACCGCCAATGCCCAGAATCGTTAGTGTAATTACGGTTGGCTTAAGAAGAGGCAGTGTAATGCAGCGGATCTGCTGAAGCCTGGTGCAGCCGTCGAGAGCCGCCGCCTCATAATAATCTTCGCTGATTCCGACAATTGAGGAGAGATAAATGATCGACGAGAAGCCTACGCTCTTCCAGATGTTGACGATCGGCAGGATTATAGGCCACGCCTTCGGCTCTCCATACCATCGGACGCCTTCTCCTCCGAAAGACACTATCAGTTTGTTCAGAATTCCGACATTCGTGTTGAGGAAAGCATAAACAAGGTAGCTCACGACAACCATGGAAATCAGGTGAGGCAGCAGGATAATCGTCTGTTAAACCTTCTTCATTCCTGCGCTCCGGACTTCATTGAGGAAGATGGCAACCGCAATGGAAGTAACCGGCCCGATTACCAGAAACAAGAGCCCATACCCGATTGTATTCCGGAATATGATGAACGCATCACTCGAAGCGAACAGGAACTCGAAATTTTTCAGGCCTACAAACTCTCCGCCGAACATTCCCTTCCGGAAATTCACCTTGGTAAAGGCCATCCAGAGGCCGAACATCGGCATATAATTATTTATTATCAGATAGATGAGTCCGGGGACTGCCATCAGATAGACCGGAATGTATTCCCGGAATTTCACGAGATTCTTTTTTTTCTTCACGTTCATGACAATCCCCTTCCTCTCTCGTTCTACCTGTTCTCCGCAATCCATGCGTCAAGCTGCTTCTGCGCTTCATCGACGATGCGCTGGATTCCGTTATCCTCCAGCTCCTTAAGGAACTGCGGATAATACTCCTCCGGATCCAGCAGGCCGTTCATCAGACCGGAGACATATTTGTCGTTCACATTTGTAACGGCAGTCATTTCGTTAACGACATTGTCAGCATTAAATGTGAATCCGATATACGGGGAGAGCTGAACATGATTCTTCTGGAAATCCAGCTGAAGCGCATGGAAGCCTTCCTGGCCTACGTTCTCATAGCAGATAAACTGATTGGCAACACTGTCCTTGATGTAGTTGTAGAAACCGACATTGCCCTGGTGAATGCCCTCAGGGAAGTCAATCAGACCCTTTTCCTCGTCAACGACAACATAATCTACACCTTCCTCACCCCACTCCAGCAGATTGGTGAGCTCAGGATTGATAAAGAATTCGTTGATTACCGACAGCGCCTGTTCCGGTGCTTCGCAGTAGGAAGATACGCAGTAACCCCAGAATGCATTACCGGAGACCCAGGGATCCTCAAGATCCGCCTTCCAGATCTTCACGTCCATGCCTGTTGCACTTTCCGCTTCGAACTGCACAACAGGAGAATATCCGTAGTAATATGCCGCGCTTCTTCCTGCTTTGAAAAGCTCCGGTGAATCACCGACCTCATCATAGCTGCAAAGGCCCATCTGAGCCCAGCGGTACGCCAGTTCTGCCATTTGACGGTAGGTATCGCGATACGCAACAGCCTTTACTACATCCGGCTCATCCGGATCGACATAGCAGAATGAATTAATATCGATATACGTTTTGCCATTAATCGCGTCACCCTGGGAGCGGACCACCTGATCATTGGTTGTCCCGATTAGCGGCACATAATCGGTATTGTCCTTAATTTTCTGAAGTACCGGCTCCAGATCCGCGATAAATCTGCAGTTCTCCAGCATCGGTCCGAGATCGAGCTCCTCATATACATCAGAGCGGAAAACCCAGCTGTCACCGCCTGTTGTTCCCTGCGCGGTCGTTGGAATCGTGTAAAGGGTTCCGTCGATCGTACCGGCCTTCATGAAGTCACCCACAAGACCTGCGGCATCCCTGTAGTAATCACTGTAATCATTCAGCGGCAGCAGATAACCCTGTGAGGCAAAGGTCTGCATATTGAACAGAGGCTGGAAAATGTCGATCTGATCGCCGGTAGCAAGCATCATGTTCATCTTCTGGGCATAATCATTGAAGGTGACGGAAATAAGCTCGATGCTGACGTTGAATTTCTCCTCGGTAATTGCACTGATCGCCTTGCTAAGACGGCTGCTCGTGTCTTCGGAAAGCGGCATTGGAGCTATGTAGAGCATCTTCAGGTCCGCATGCTTGTCAAAACTAACGTTTTCCTCCTTGCTGTCTTCTGCCACTGCAACTTCAATCCCGGTTCCGCTGCCGCTTTCAGCAGGAGAAGGGCTGCCGGGGCTGCCGCAGGCAGTCAACGCAGTAACTGTCAGCATAGCTGCGGTGAACAGGGCTAGTAACCGTTTCATTGATATTCCTCCTTCTTGTGGTCCCTTATGACCTTCTTTTCCTGATCCCTTCCGGCCTCGTTTCCGCATATCCTGTGAAATCCCGATTATCATCGGCCTCAGGGATCCTGTCCTGTTATCTGTCCCCCATCATAAACAATGGGGGCGAACGCATGTAGAACTTTCCTGTCTGCGGATATCACTTTGGTGCTGTCCGGGAAAGCTGTCAGAACTTCACGGCAATTATCCGTACGCGTCCTTTTCTTACATGGAAACGGACAGTGGCCCTGCCGCACGGACTAACCGTCAGGCATTCCTCCTCCGAAACTCCTTCTTTCGGGAATATGCTGACTTCTTCCCCGCCGCAGGAGACGATCAGCTCTGTGTCCGGATCTGCTTTCAGCTCCACTCTGACCCTGCAGTCAGTCTCCACGTCCCTCACGGAATAGCTGGCGAAATCATCTTCCTCGAGAAGAAGCCAGAGATCCTTCATGGGATTCTCAAAGGAGAACGGCCCGAAATGCATGGAGGAGGAAACCTCTGCCCCATCCGCCAGCACAAGTTTTGTCCGATCAGACAACCTGAAGTTCATCGGATTTCCGGATTCATTTCCTCCGGAAAAACTTACGCCCTCTCCGCCGGAGCTGTCATAGCAGACACCGGGCAGTGATATGCCGGGTTTTCGCAGGCTGTAACGGAACATATCCGCATTTACTCTGCAGTTCTCAAAACGCACTTTTTCCAGCAGCTCGTCGAAAAGCACCTGGGATTCCCGGTAGGACGGCCGCGGACCGCCATCCGTGATATAGGCGCCGATCTTTTCCCAGCCCTGAGGCATGTCATGCACAACCGGGCCGTTCTCCATGCCGCTTACGCCCTCGCTTTTCCAGCAGAACATATTGTATCCGGTATGGTTATCCGCCAGCATATCGTAGTAAGTAGCCATCCCCTGAAGCGGTGCTCTTCCCTCTCCGTGCCACGCGGGTATATTCATGCGGATCGAAGTCTCAAGATATTTACGGAAGGATGCTTCTTCCGGCATCCAGTGGTAACCGTGAAAGGTATATGCCCAGTTGTGGCACTCAGGGTCAAAATCCCTGGTAAAAATGCTCTGGTTCGTACCGACCTCCGGCCCGGAAAGAATAATCATGTGGTTCCGGTCTACACGGCGGATTCTGCTGATAACCTCATCATAGAAACGTACGAGTTCCGGCTTAAGAGAAAGCCAGGCAGGGAACAGGGGCTCGTTCAGCAGCTCATATGCGGCAACAATCTCCCGGTCCTTGTACCTTTCGGCGAGTTCAGTCCACAGAACAGCCATACGCTCAAAGGTCTCCGGCTCCGTAAACAGACGGGGAACATTGTCAATTCCGTTGTCGCAGGCTACTCCGCTGTGTCCGGGTGTTCCATGCAGGTCAAGGATTGCGTAAAGATCATATTTCTCACAGAGATCCAATATGTCCGAGAGCATGGAGAAGGTATCCTCGTTCCAGGTTATTCCCGGCTCCTCATAGAGGAGAGCCGCCGCGTCAAGCGGCAGTCGGATCGAATTGTATCCCCATTCATGCATTGCCCGGATATCACCTTCCGAGAGATACGCCCGGTACCAGCGCGGCCAGAACGATGCCTCATACTCGCTCCCGCAGAGTTCCCGGATCGCCGCCCTGACTGTTCTTGCTCTGTCATATCGGCGGTTCTCGTACAGCTTTGTCGAGGTCATGACATTCGGATCTCCGAGACCCATTCTGACTCCGGAGACCATAAATCCCTCCGGATTCATCCAGTTGCCAATGCCCCAGCCTGTCAGAAGAACTTCCTCCCCTGCGCCGTTGACCATACGCCGTCCGTCCGTATGCAGAAATCCGTTAACAGAGTGTTTGCCCTCCATTGATTTTGCCTCCTTTCAACTGTGGGACCGCTCTCAGATCGACCAGCGATCTTCCGGCAGATTACCTCCGACAACAGGAAGAACGTTATTCCTTATGTGTTCATCCAGCTCGCGGAGAACCTGAAGGTGGAGATCAAAGCCGCACCGATCCACCAGCTCGCGCATCCTTGCAGCTCCCAGCTCAGCCTCGCGCTGCATTTCTTCGCGGGTTTCCGGAAGCGGTCCGGCAGCGTGCTGCTTCTCCCATGTATAGAAGAACGGCGCCGGTGCATGAAGAGGTGAGCACTCATTAATAATGTCGTGTTTGGGAAACCAGCCGTTCAGGAGCGCGCCGTCTTCGCCAAGAGTGCCCTCTATATTGGCCTCTCTGCCGGTCGGAACCGCATCCAGCCGGCCCACAACCGCATAAGCGCCAAGCGGCATTGCGTGATCCCCGAGCCCTTCCTCATCACTGTGCATTTTATGGTGCCAGCACATCGGCTCACTGCCGTTTCTTCGGAAAGGATTCTCCATCAGCCCGCGCTGCTGGAACAGAAATCCCGGCTGCAGAATCAGGAAAGGCGCTTTTGTGTCATCGAGAAGCTGATGAATTACCGGAAGAGCCATAACTGCAGATGGTCCGTGGGAAGGAATGAAGATCTGACGTCGGAAGCCCTGCCGGAGCAGGGAGCGGGAAATTGTATATAAGTACCGCATAGCTTCGAACATATCGACCTGAACGGTGCCGCGTCCGCTGACCGTGGCGCCCGCCGGCATATAGGAAAGGTTGGGCAGATACAGGCCGTCATAGCGCTCGGCGAACAGCTTTGCCCAGGCCTCCGCCTGAACGCCTTCGACATCGACCGGATAAGGATTGTGCATTTCGCAATTCCCGATCGGAATGAAAATTACGTCATTCTCTCTCAGATAAGTCTCAATTTCGTGATTGGTGCAGAAGTTCAGGTTCCGTGTTCTCATGGCATACCTCCTATGGTATTGATTGATGCCATGAGTATAAAAGAACAGCAGGAGGTTCAGTTTCCTCCTGCTGTTCTCAGATAACACATTTGTGTTCTCCTGCAGCTGAAGCATGCTGCTGCAGGCAAGGTGTAAGCGGGTCCTGCGAAAGAAAGCTTACTGAGGGATAAACCCGTGCTTTTCCGAGAATTCCCTTATCATGGGGTCGAGCTCGTCCTCTCCCTCGTGGACCTCCGTCTCATCGGCGAAATCAATCCATGACCCGTCAGCCGCAGCCGGCCAGTATTTCAGCCCGCCGCCGTTGGGATCGCCGGCCCTCATGAAATTCGCCCAGTAATCACACATCTCCCGCGCAAGTTCGAAGTCGCGGGCTTCCCAGGGACGTGCCGGCGGCACATTGTCCCTGAGGGACGCAAAGGTATACCAGAGCTCCGCGGAATGCCAGGAGAGAAGGAACTCGCGCCCTCTTCCGGATCCCGGCCTCTCGTCCTCCTCCCTCGT
>JAEEGL014012887.1_pt1 | contig 10700 bp, 7 predicted proteins | sample 9134231 | NCBI WGS metagenome assembly JAEEGL01 (sample SAMN16246548, study PRJNA631951) | gut metagenome | biome: gut microbiome; feature: rumen; material: fiber-attached | host: Bos | place: Iran: Karaj | collected 2018-10 | reverse complement strand
TCGGTTACGCCTTCATCATATGATTCCTGCATTGCAACCACCATATCGTCTGCTGATTTGCCTATGCCGCCAACAATCAGGTCATATGCAACCTTGACGCGCTCCCAGCGCTTGTCACGGTCCATTGCATAGAATCGGCCTACAATATCAGCAATTGCTGCATTCCCAACCTCTTTACATTTGGCTGTCAGTTGCTCTATAAAGCCCTTTCCGCTTTGAGGGTCTGTGTCACGGCCATCCATGAAACAGTGTACAAATGTGTTGTTGATTCCGTATTCCCTGCCTATCTCGACCAATTTGAACAGATGATCCAGCGAGGAATGTACACCGCCATTGGATGTCAGACCCATCAGGTGGACGTCCTTGCCGTTCTTGACTGCGTATTCGTAGGCGTTGATGATTTCCTTGTTCTTCAGGATACTGCCGTCGGCACAGGCGCGGTTGATCTTTACCAGATCCTGATAAACAATACGACCGGCTCCAATGTTCAGGTGTCCTACCTCTGAGTTACCCATCTGGCCGTCAGGAAGTCCAACATTCTCACCGCTTGCCTCCAACTGGCTGCAGGGATAGTTTTTCCAAAGGCTGTCTATGTATGGTGTTGGGGTGTTGAATATTACATCACCCTTACCCTTGTTACCAATACCCCAGCCGTCGAGGATTACCAATAAAGCTTTCTTTGCCATAGAAATTATATATATTTGATTCTTTGCCAGACAAATTTACAACTTATTTATTTAATAATATATGCAAATGGCATTATTTTTATCAGACCACTTATAAAAAAAGAAGGTTGTCTCACGACAACCAATCTTTAGTTAACCTTAAATCTAATACCATGAAAAACACGTTGCAAAGGTAGTGCTTTCCGTGATACTTGCAATGTTGTTCGTTGTTTATTTTGGATATTTGCCTGTTTTCTTGATTTATATCAAGCGCAGGCATCTTGTTATGACAGAATATATGCAAGCAGGCGTAATTCCTGTTCGTTGTATACGTCTTCCCATTCCTTGCGCAGTTTTTGGAGGTTTCCGCCAAGTTCGGCAAGGCTTTCACGAACTTCCTGTACTTCATCAGGACCTATTACCTCATCGGTAAAGTATGTAATGTCCAGGTTCTTGCCGTTGTTGCGCAGTGCTTCCAGTTCGTCTATGACCTCATCCAGATCAATGTTCTCGTTCTGTGCAAAGTCGTCCAAGGCAATCTTGCGGTCAATAGCCTGGATGAGTTTGATCTGTCGCTTGGTGCGCGGATTACGGACTTTCTGGTCAATAGACAGGACTCCCTCTTTCATGGCTCCGCGCATTACGGAAACGAGTTCGGGATCATCTATGCCATTGTAATCCTCGTCGTCAGCACTTTCGCCAAGCATAACCGGGCGTGGTTTCTTGCGGTACTTTTTGCCGTCAGGAGTATATGTCAGGGTATGGTGCTTCTGGTTTTTTACCTTGAGCAGCCCCTCCTCGATAGCACGGTCAAAGATGGCATTCCAGTCTTCGTCCTCACTGCCTTCTGCAATGCCAAAGGAATCAAACTGGTCGAATTCGTTGTTCTGCACGTCCTCACTTTCTTTTCCTGTAAGGATGTCCTGCAGTTGGTTGCGTGTCAGGCCTATGCCTGCCTCCTGAATGACAATTATGGTTTTGACGATGTGGTTCTGTATATTCATGTTAGTATGGTCGTAGATTGCGTTTCCTTAACTGTACAAAATCCTGCGGCTCCAGGCAACGGTCCAATGTTACAGACTGGTTGTGGTCTGTCAGATAATGGCGCTGTGCCTTGATACGGTAGTCAGGGGATGCCAGTGATAACGTATCTTGGTTAATCTTGGTATGGATGCCTCCCAGGGTTAGCATGGTCGGGAAGATGCAGTCGCTCTGTACAGGGTCCTTGCGGTGCTCCGCAACAAGGTTAGTGCGCTGTGGATACAATTGCCTGTATCCCTGGCTGAACCAGAATACCAACGGCGTGTGAAGCTGATAGTAGCTGGGCCACGGTGATGCGTGCAGGTACAAGTTGCGCTCGTCATCGTAGATGTCCTCTCCGTGGTCGCTGGTATAGACCAGTGCGCTTGGTCGTCCGCTCTGGTTGAGCATATCGATTATTCTTGCCAGGAAATGGTCAGTAAGGCGTATAGTATTGTCATACGCATTTATCAGTATGTCGCGACAGTTAGCTGTAGCCTTGACCACGTTGTCAGGATGAAAGTGGCTTTGGTAGTTCTCGTAGCGGTCAGAGTAAGTGCTATGGCTGCCGTAGCTGTGCAGGACAATGAGCTGGTGGGGATATTTCCTGTCAAGTGCCAATGCCTCGCTGACATAGGGCAGGAGCAGCGTGTCCTTGGGGTCTCCGCTGATTTTGTCCCGCAGGAATATGGCAGTGTCTGCTTGCTCGGCAAGGTGATCGTTGAAAGAGTGGTTGCGTGGCTCGTTGCTGACGAAAGTCGTATGATAGCCTGCCTCGCGGAATGCTGCCAGGAGTCCTTTGGAATGGTATAGTACGGGAAAATCCTCAGCCGTTGCATGTGAGAGTATTATGGGTACACTCTTGTGTGTTGCGTTGCTTTGGGTGAGGCAGTCGTGATATGCAATAATACCCGGTGTTTTGCTCAACTGGGGATTTGTCTCACGTTCGTAACCCATTATCTGCCAGTTGGCAGCACGGCTTGTCTCTCCGATTACAAGCACCAGGACCTGTGGAATCGTGTCTGCATCCTGGCATGTGGCTTCGAAGCGGAAATCGCGGCTGTTTTCAAGATACTTGAGTGAAATTGCCTGACGCTGGACTGCAAGTTTCAGGTTGTAACACACGTTTACGGGGAAGAGGTCGTCAAGAATGTTCCATTTTCCTGTTGCCAGTGTAGCTCCTGTGAGTGGTATTGATGCCAGCAACAGTGTGCCTGCGACCCAGCGTTGCCTGCGTATGAACAGGTTGGAAAGACGTCCTTTCTTCCTTGTATCGTAAATGGCACATATCAGGGTTGGAATGTATATGACAACTACGGCTACGACTGAAGGGTATAGCTGGGCTAGCATTTCGCCTGCCTCGTTGGGGCTCGAAGTAGCGACGTTGAGCCACATGTCGACGGCTATGACCCCCTTGCCAAACAGGTACGAAAGAACAATATTGAATGCGCCCAGGAACTGTATGGGAAACAACCACAGACAGACCTTCGATGGACGGTGGCTAAGTGTCATCACCGTCCAATACACAGAGAGCGGAAGGAGTAGCAATGTTGCCTTGCCGTACCATGGCATATTCTCGGTAAAACAGAGAATCAGGTTGGGCAGCATCAAGACTGTCAGGTACAGGTAAAAAAGAACCTTTTGTTTCATGTCTGAAAATTGCGAATGCAAAGGTATGATTTTTTCCTAAAAGCGCAAATTTTTTATTATAAAGTTTTATTTCGCCTCTTTTCCACGTCGGTCGGTGAGCATGAGACTTGCACATTCGGCAGGGTCGGCTCCCAGTTGGACGGCTCGTGCAAAATCTGCTCGTGCAAGGGATTTTTTCTTGAAATCACGGTATAGTATGGCGCGTGAAATGTAAAAGTCAGGATTGTCAGGCTCCAGGCTTATGGCCTGGTTCATGTCGTACAGGGCCAGTTCAAAGTTGCGGCGTTTCTGATGCAGCCCTCCGCGTACTATCCATCCTGTGGCATAGCTTGGCCAGTAGCGGACTATTATATCAGCCTGTTCCATTGCCTCTTGTGGTCGGTTGTCATCTGCGTTGAGCATAGCAAGTGATATGCGTGCCTCGCGATTGTCCGGTTGCAGAGTTATAAGGTGTTCATAGTCTCTGCGGGCTTTCATCATAAGGTGCTGCTTGCGGTATACGTAGGCACGGTAGAAAAGACCCTGCAGGTGGTCCGGATTGATGGTCAGAAGGTTGTCCAGATCTGTCAGGGCACGTGTTTCGCTTCCCATTGTCAGGTAGAGCGAAGCGCGGTCGATGAGCAGGTTCTGACTGCCACTTTGCAGTGTAAGCCCGTCGCTGAATGCCTGTAGCGCGTCTTTGTGACGTTTCTGGCGGACATATATCTCGCCCAGATATTGGTATAGCACTGCATTTGCCTTGTCGGCAGGTTTCAGGTGCATTGCCTGGTTTATGAGGGAATCGGCCTTGGTGAGAGAATCCTGCTCCATGGCCTTCATTGCATTCCTGATTATTGCAGCATAGTCGTCCTGAGCTCTGACGGGTTGCAGTGCCAGAAACATTATAAGGACGATATATAGGATATTGTATTTCAAGTCAGGTTTCAGTTATGTTATTCACTCATTCTTGCGCATACGGCTGCTGGATCCTCTGCACCGAAGACAGCACTGCCTGCAACAAGCACGTCAGCTCCCAGTCTGCGCAGTTCCTGATAGTTTGTAAGGTCAACTCCACCGTCAACCTCTATAAGGGCATGCGAACCCGTATTGTCGATAAGCTTGCGCAGTTGCTGTACCTTTTTATATGTATGGGGGATGAATTTCTGCCCCCCGAATCCCGGATTTACGCTCATAAGCAGAACAAGGTCGACATCCTGTATAATATCCTGCAATACAGACACCGGGGTTGCTGGGTTCAGGGTTACTCCGGCTTTCATGCCTGCATCGTGAATCTGTGCGATGACCCTGTGGAGGTGAGTACATGCTTCGTAGTGAACATTCATGATGTGTGCTCCCAGCGCTTTTACCTCGGGTATGAATTTCTGCGGTTCGACAATCATAAGGTGTACGTCCAGCGGTTTTTTGCTGAGTCGTGCTACATGTTTTAGTACGGGGAATCCGAAAGAGATGTTAGGGACAAAGACACCGTCCATGACATCGATGTGCAGCCACTGGGCAGCGCTGTTGTTAAACCATTGGAATTCGCGTTCCAGGTTGCCGAAATCGGCACTTAGTAATGATGGAGCTAACATATTGCGTTTGTTGAATTTGCGTTTGTCTGTAATCAGATGGCACGTATGATATATCTGAATGTACGGTCGCGCCACTGCATCTGGTATTGCTTGCGCGGCCATGCTCCCCAGGAGTCGACACAGCCCAGTCCCATCTGCGTCTGGCATATCTGTGTGACCGTATATGGTTTCGGAGTGAGGTCGCCCGAATGGCTCTGATGCATGTTCTTGTCTTTTCCGTCGTCCAAGTCCTGTGGCAGGAAGTTGAGGGACGAACATTCCATGCTGTCGGGGCATAGGAACATCAGTCCGTGTCCCTCATCGTCGGTCAGTTGCCACGATGTTACATCGCAGTGGTTTCCTGACTCCTGCGGGCGTACGTAATGATAGTATTGCTCAGATACGCGTGATGTGTATGTGCCTATCTGCTGCGAGGACTTACGGTCGACATAGTTCTCTATAGGTCCACGTCCTGTGTAGCATAGGTTCAGGTCTTGCCCGGGCATAACCCACTGCATTCCGAAACGCATGGGTTGCGGCTTGTTCTTGGCGTTTTCATCGACATCAAGATTCTGGACGACATGAATTTCACCTTGTGTATTAACTGTATATGTAAAATTTACAATGGCATCAATGTCCCTAACCTTGAGGCATGCCATGACAGATGCACTGCCATCCTCCTCTTTCGTAAGCTGCAGGCTTTGCATGGAGTATGACGGGGATTTCCATGCAGCAAATCTGTTTTGCAGTCCTGCACCATAGTCATTGTCGGTCGGTGCGCGCCAGAAATTAGGTATAACGGGAAATCCCTCCTGCAGCATTTCCTTTTTGTCACTCATGAGGCTCTCAATCAGTCCGGTTTTGCGGTTGATGGTGATCTTCAGCTTGCCTGTGCCGAGGACATATTTGTCGTTGAGACTGTCGACGGAAACAGTTGCCATTGTGTTCTTGTCCTTTCCTTTGTTTACCAATGCTGGCTGAGAAGTTTCCGATGCAGCGGCAGGATGCAGGTGCAATTGCCCGCGCGACACAACTGTTCCTGCAGGAAGAATGCCTTCCTGTTCCTTTGTCACGAACTCGATGTTAAGATAGACATTGTTGTTCCTATACTGTTTTAGCGCCGGGCCCAATTTTGCCAGTGGTATGCGCATCCTGGTTGTTTCCTGGGCAGGCAGGTACAGGAAATTGGCACGGTCGTAGCAGCGTTCAATACCATCGACGACAAGGTGTATCTGCATGGCGATATTGTCTCCGATTCGGAAGAAATTCTCGTTGTAGATGCCAAGCATGCCAGTCTCCTCGTCAAAGTCCCTGACCCAAAAATTCTGATATCCGTACTGCACCTCGTAGGCATGTGGATTGAAAGTGCGGTCGGGCGCAAGTATGCCGTTACAGTTGAAATTATGGTCGCTGGCAGGATCCTCTCCATCGTCGCCACCGTACATCCATATCTGCCGTCCTGTCTTCTTGCTCTTTCCGCGTACACCCTGGTCAATCAGGTCCCAGATATATCCGCCCTGATATTTAGGATATTTGCGTATAAGGTCCATATAGTACATGAATCCTCCCATTGAGTTGCCCATGGCGTGGGCATATTCACATTGTATCAGAGGACGCGGGTTATTGCCCTGAGCATATTTCTCACATTGCTCATATCCATAATACATGGGACAGAATATATCTGTCGTGGATTCCTGACCGGCCTGTTCATATTGTACCGGACGTGTCGGGTCCATACTCTTGACGGTATGATATGCATCCTTGAAATTGTCCCCATGTCCGCTTTCGTTACCAAGGCTCCATACGATTATGCTGGGGTGATTGCGCTGTACGGTGACGTTTGCAATGTTACGCTCCAATATGGTTGTGCGGTAGTCAGGGTTCTGAGCCAGACGGGTATTGCCATATCCCATGCCGTGACTCTCGAAATTAGCTTCGGCACAGAGATATATTCCGTATTCGTCACACAGGTCGTACCAACGGGGATCGTCCGGATAGTGGCATGTGCGTATTGCGTTTATGTTCAGCTGCTTGATGGCAAGGATGTCTGCCTTCATCTGCTCGGTACTGATGACATATCCGCCGTCCGGGTCCATTTCATGGCGGTTGGCACCCTTTATCAAAATTGGCTTGCCGTTGAACAGCAGCTGACCGTCACGGATCTCTATATGCCGGAAGCCTATGCGCTGGCGTATGCTCTGTATTGTCCGCCCATTGTCGGATATGGTCACTGTGAGGGTGTAGAGATTTGGTTTCTCAGCACTCCATGGCTCGACGTCGACAACAGGTTCCTTCATGAATACCAGATCACCGCCTATCTTACCGGTGCTATGCCATACATTGCTGCCGTTGGGAGCAGACAGTTTCATTACAATGTCCTTGCCCTTGCATTCTGTAGTATACAGTTCGAATCCCAGCTGACCTACAGTATTGCTTGCGTTCAGGTCCTGCGTAATCCTAATGTCCCGGATATGCGACTGAGGACGTGCATACAGATATACCTCACGTGCTATTCCGGTAAAACGCCAGAAATCCTGATCCTCTCCGTAAGAACCGTCGCACCAACGCATGACCTGCATGCAGATAAGGTTTTTCTGCCCTGGCTTCAGGTAGCTTGTCAGGTCAAACTCCACGGCATCCTTCGAATCCTCGCTGTATCCTACCTCCTGCCCATTGACCCATAGGGTCAGGTTACTCGTTGCTGAGCCTACATACATGATGATCTGCTGACCGTTCCAACTGGAAGGTATGTTGACTATACGACGGTACGAACCAGTATAGTTGTTTTTCTCTTCGATGTATGGCGGATTGGGTTTGAACTGCTTTGCCCAGGCATAGCCGATGTTCTTGTAGATCTTGTCGCCGTAGCCGTGCATCTCGAAAAGTCCGGGAACAGGAAAACTGACCCAACGTGAGTCATCAAAATCTGTCCTCCAGAAATTCTTCGGAGCCTTGTCATGGTCTTTGCTGAAATTGAATTTCCATTCACCCTCCAGCGACATATAGCGCGCGCTGCGGCTCTTGTCGTTTGCAAGTGCCAGGTCCTCGCTCTCAAAAGCAAAGAACGATGCATGAGGCGGAAGCGTGTTCGCCCGGTTCACACTGGGGTCCATCCAGCGTGGCCTGTTCTCTCCTGCAGCCATTGCACTTGCTGCACCTGCAATAGCCGTAACGGCGATTATTGCTAATATAGTTCTGTGTAATTTCATGCGGCAAAGATAATGTTTTTATACCAAATACCCAAATCTTTCGCAATTCACCTTGCAGTTGCCATGCTCTTAGGGTGCTCTCACTCGGCTGGATCGCAAGACTGTGCTTTAGAGAATCCGTGTGTATACAGTTCTTTGTCAACAAGGTTTTCAAAAACAAAGCCAAAGTTTATGCTTGGTTTGGACTGGGCAATCTACGGAATGTTTCATCTATACATAGCAGAGCGCAGTCCTACGTTGTTGAGTAAAAGTTAGTTGTATCAATCTTCAGATGTGAATACCCAATCATATTTCTTTACCCATCTCCAGATAGTGACACGAGCTAGATTCGTTATGTTTTGAATTTGTGGTTTGGACAGACCAATTCGCATGAGGTAGCATACCTGCTTTTGTTGTTCTGTAAAATTACCCAACTCTTTTAAAAGCCTTTCGTTAAATGTTGGGTACAATTCGTCAACAGCTTTGTAAAGTTGTTTCCATTCGGCAGACCCCATATTCATCTTGCCAATGGAAGATTGTCTAATGGAATGGATTACATCTTCTGCTTTTCCTTCAAGTTCAGATTGATGAATTAGCTTGATAAAAGACTTGTTTTGTTCCATCTTTTCGGCTAGTTGCTTCTCTTTATCTTTTAGTGCTTCGTTGTACTCAGTTAATTCTTTATTCACACGTTGAAGATCAGACTTGACATTATTTAACTCATTTGAAGTAATTTCCAATGATTCCTTAGATATTGCCAATTCTTTCTCCTTCTTTTTAATGTATTCATGCAGTTGTCGGTCGTTATTGGAAATACGCTGTAATTCTGATGAAAGCCCAGCAATGACTTTTAAATGTTTGTTCCTTTTTTTTATATGCAGGATATAGCCAATGCTTGCAAGTAGCAGTGTTATTAATGAAACGATAATGAGCGTATTTCGGTACTTCTCTTTTTTGTCTTTCAAATCTTCTTCTTCCTTTTTATCTAGATGATATTTATAAGCATTATTAACCGAAGCAGCAAGTTCTTGTCTTTTCCCAAAATCCAATGAATCACTTAATTGCAGATAGATGGTTGCATAATGGCAAGCACTGTCAATTTCTCCGGCATTGTTGTAAACTCGAAAGAGTAGTTTAGTCGCTTCATACATATTATTTATGTCCGTCCCGTCGTCAATAATCTTCTTGCAATAAAATGTAGCAGAGTCTTTTTTGCCGATTGATTCATAATATCCTGCAAATGCCATACAGGAGTATGTTGAAAAAACATTCATCTGATTCTTGTAGATTAATGTAGCACAGTTTTTTGCTTTTTTTGTGTTATTCAGTGCGGAATAGTCATATAAAAGGAAAACAAGCATATCCTTAAAACTATAGAAATTCTCCGGTTTAACTATTTGGGCATAAGCAGAATCGAAAGCCGCTTCTGCTTGTGTGAGACTGTCTAATGCAAGATATGATGTGCCAACATGCATGTATGGCACAATGGAATTACTATGTGTTTTTCTACAATATTCCAGTTCCTTGATCGCTGCCTTTAAAGCATCGGTGTAATTTTGTACTAGATAATAAAGGTGATTAAGATTTGAATAGGTGTTTCGCAACATGATATGATCGCTTTCTTCGTTTTCAATGGCGTAATCCAATGACTTAAAGAAATATTCTAAGGATTTTGGCGTATCATGTAAGTCACGGTAGGTGCTACCAGCATAATAATATACTTCTTGTTTTTCAAGGGTTGACCCTTCTTCTTCGAAATACTCTATCAGCCTTTTAATAATTCTGTCAGAACTTGGCAGATTGTTAGCTTTGTCGTTGAGTCTGATTCTAAGTAAATCATATTTGTTCTGGATATAAATATTTTTGTTTCTGATTTCAAATTCAAGAGAATCGAGCATAACTAGAGCCCTTCCTGGACTTTCATCGCCGATCTCTTTTATTTTGCTCATCTTATGTAGTAGATTTTCATTAGAATGAGCACAGGATGTTAGTAGTAAAATAGTGAGTGCGCAAGCACATCCTAAAGAATAATTATTCATAAGTGTCATATTTATATTTCTGATTGCAAATATATAAAAAAAGGAAATAATAGAAACTAAACAATCATAGATACTTAAATAGAATGTTTCTTAATGTTTCTTCAATATTGTTTCTTTTGTTTCATATTAAAAAAAATAAAAATATTAATTATGAATTATAATAATCATAAAATCAATGAGATAATATTTATTTTTACGGAGGGGGTGGTAGTAAATGCGATATATATTGAAACACAAAGAAACGAAAAATAATTGGCGGCTTGATTAAGAATAACTAATTTTGCATCAGAATTCTTATAAATCTATATTGTATAGAAAATATTGACATGGATACACTTTTAAATTTCTATCCCATTCAAGGTGTGGTTATTACACTACTTGCCATTATTTACTCATGTTTCCCCAGGAAATGGTTAGGAGGTCAGCGAAATGAGTATATTCACTTTACCCTTATAGCATGCAGTTCATGGTGGGCAGTATTTATGGTGGCACGTGCAATCGTGCAGTGCTTAGGAAATCGTGTGATGGATTCGTTAGGTGATGACGCTTGGGCTGTGCTGTTCTATTATGGCCTGATTCTTTGGATTG
>JAEEGL013880055.1_pt1 | contig 10700 bp, 6 predicted proteins | sample 9134231 | NCBI WGS metagenome assembly JAEEGL01 (sample SAMN16246548, study PRJNA631951) | gut metagenome | biome: gut microbiome; feature: rumen; material: fiber-attached | host: Bos | place: Iran: Karaj | collected 2018-10 | reverse complement strand
GAAAAAAATATTAAAGCTAGATAAACTTACGAAGATTGGGCATACTGGCACTCTTGACCCAATGGCAAGTGGTGTGCTGCCTATTGCAATTGGAAAGGCTACGAAATTGTTCGATTTTATGCTGGCAAAAACTAAAGAATATGAAGCCGAATTCACTTTTGGATATGAAACAGATACACTTGATAGTGCTGGAAAAATAATCAACACTTCTAAAAAAATACCCGCAGAAGACGAGATAAGACAGATTTTAGGAAAGTTTATAGGTGAAATAAATCAGATTCCACCGCAATATAGTGCCAAAAGCGTAAATGGAGTGCGAGCCTATACTCTAGCTCGAAGAGGCAAGGAAGTAGAGCTAAAACCGAGCGTCGTGAATATTGTAAAGTTTGAATTAATTAAGTGCGAAAAGGCAATATTTACATTTAAAATTGAATGTGGAAGTGGAACCTATATTCGTGCATTATGCCGAGATTTAGCACATGCATTAGGTTGTTATGCAACAATGACGAAGTTGATTCGCACACGTGTCGGGTGTTTTGATTTAAAAAGTTCTGTTTCATTGGATGATATGAGCGAACTGAATCTCCTTCCATGTGAAACTGTGTTAACAATGCTAGATTGCATCGATATCGATGAACCTACACTCGATAAGTTAAGAAATGGGCAGAAAGTTGACTACATGAAAAAACGTTCGCCTTTTAAGGTGTATTTAAAGAATAAATTACAGGGATTAGGTTGTGTGGAAAACAACAATTTGAAGATGAAAATTTGGTTATCGTGAGGTAATTATGATAAGATTTGGTCCATCGGGAAATAGTGAAGCATTTTACGAAGAAGGGCACAAACAAACTAGTGAAGCTCCAGCTTGGATAAATGCGCAAGGACTTAATGCATTTGAATATGCATTTACATTAGGTCAGTTCTTAAGTGATAAAACTGCCGAAAAAATCGTGGAAGAAGGAAAGAAATTTGACATTGAATTCAGTGTACATGCTCCATTCTACATAAATTTTGCCAACTCCAGTGAAACTTCAAAAGAAAATAATTTTAAGTTTATGTTAAATAGCGTGGAAGGACTAAAGAAACTTGGTGGCAGACACTGTGTGTTTCACATTGGTTCACAGATGAAAATGACAAGGGACGAGGCATTTAATGCGGTTAAATCGAACTTTACTGATTTTATTAAAGAGTTTGATAAACTAAATTCAGGAGTTTTCTTGTGCCCTGAAACTATGGGGAAATATAGTCAAATTGGAACTGTAGATGAAATTTATGAAATATGTAAGCTCAGTGATTGTTTAATTCCAACACTTGATTTTGGGCACATAAATTGCATTATGCAAGGTGCTCTTAAAACAAAAGATGATTTTAAAGCGATTCTACAAAAGGGAATTGATACAATTGGATTTGAAAAGATGAAAGATGTGCATATTCATTTTTCAAAAATAATGTATGGAGCAAAGGGAGAAATTAAACATCTCACATTTGATGACACTGAATTTGGTCCTGAGCCAAAGCCATTTTTGGAAGCAGTGTATGAATTAAAGCTCGAGCCAGTGGTGATTACGGAGTCGAGTGGGACTCAAGCTAAGGATGCATCTATCATGCACGCAATTTATGAAAGCATAAGCAAAATATGAAAAATTTTGGTTTGTTTCTTGACAAATCATTTTTTTTTGTATATAATAAAACAAACTTAATATTGATGCGTTGAGAAAGACTAGTAACTATAGCTTAGCTTTACAGAGAGGGGAGTGGCTGAGATTCCCTAAGTGATGCTTTAGTGAATTCACTTTTTAGCACTTTTGTTGAAACCTAAGTAGGCAAAGGCGAATTGAGTAGCGTTAAACTCGAAATAAGTGCTCTAGTTTTCTAGAGAAAATAGGTGGTACCACGGAGAATCTTCGTCCTATTGTTTAGGGCGAAGTTTTTTGTTGCATCAATATTAGTTTTAAGGAGATAAAAATGGAAAAGAAAATTCAATCAATTTTAGATGATGCTCGCAAGCAATTAAATTGTGTGAAGAGTAAAGTTGAACTTACTCAGCTAAATGCTGCATTTTTAGGAAAAAACGGTGCATTAAATGAGTTAATGAAAGAGTTAAAAAATCTCCCCAATGAAGAAAAACCTATTGCGGGGAAGAAAATTAATGAATTACGTGATGAACTAAATTTACTTTTTTCTCATAAATCCAATGAGATTGAAATGGTTGAAATTGAGAAAAAACTATCTAGCGAGCATGTTGATGTTTCGCTTCCTGTAAAACCTTTGTTTAGTGGAACTATGCATCCAATTGAAATAGTAAGAAAGGACTTAATTGATTTTTTAGTTTCACAAGGGTTCACTTTGATGACTGGAAATGATATTGAAACTGATCACTATTGCTTCGAGGCATTAAATGTTCCTAAGGACCATCCTGCGCGTGAAATGCAAGATACATTCTATATTGATGGTGATATTTTACTTCGCACACACACGTCGTGCATACAAATCCGCACAATGGAAAAGCAAACCCCTCCAATTAAGATGATTAGTTCAGGACTGGTGTACCGTGTAGAAGAGATTGATGCAACTCATTCACCGATGTTTACTCAACTTGAGATTTTAGTCGTTGATGAAATCGGTAAGGTGAGTATGGCTGATTGCATAGGGATGATTGAGTTAATTTTAAAGCATGTGTTAGGAGAGAAGACTCAGATTCGAGTGCGTCCAAGCTTCTTCCCATTCACAGAGCCTAGCATAGAGGTTGATGCAAGTTGTCCAAAGTGTGGCGGCAAGTGTGGCGGATGTCCAATGTGTAAGGACACTGGTTTTGTGGAAATGCTTGGTGCTGGTATGGTAAATCCAAAAGTGCTTGAAAATTGTGGAATCGACACAAAAAAATATGCTGGTTTTGCAGCTGGCTTTGGGTTAGAGCGAATCACCATGATGAAATATGGAATCAGCGATATTCGTGATTTCTTTGAAAATGATGTTAATTTTTTAAAACAATTTAAATAAAAATAAAGGAAAATTAAAATGATTGTAACATTGAATTGGTTAAAAGACTTTGTCGATCTTTCTGGTCTAACCACAAATGAGATTGCTAATAAATTTATTGAAATTGGTTACGAAGTGGAAGAACTTAAGGATTTAGGCAAAGGATTGGATAATGTAAAGGTAGGTAAAATAGTTGATTTAAAGCGTCATCCAAATGCTGAGCGACTACAAATTTGCAAAATCGATTTAGGAGATAGAAAAGTTCAAATTCTAACAGCAGCAACAAATGTTTTTCTTGGAGCCATAGTCCCTGTTAGCTTAGATGGGGCTCATCTACCAAATGGGGCAATTATAAAACCAACAGTAATGCGTGGTGAAGTGAGTGAGGGAATGCTTTGTGGTGGAGAAGAATTGGGAATCAACAATTCTGTGTATCCTACTGCTGAAGTCGATGGAATTATGATTTTGGATACGAGCGCAATTCCTGGACAAGACATTGCTGATTTTTTAGGTTTAAATGATGTTATTTTTGATCTAAAAGTGTTACCAAACAGGCCTGATTGTCAGAGTGTGATGGCTCTAGCTAAGGAGCTGGCTGCTGGATTAAAAAGAGATTTTATTGAGCCAAAGTATTCTGAATTTTCGACTAAAAAGCCAACAGTGGTGCTTAAGGTCATGAAAGAAACTGAAAATTGCCCACTATACCTTGGTTGTGTGATTAAAAATGTAAATGTAGGGCCTTCTCCTGAGATTATTCAAAAAAGATTGCGTAGCATAGGGTTAAATCCCAAAAACAATTGGGTTGATTTAACTAACTATGTTCTATGGGAAACAGGTCAACCATTACATGCTTTCGACTATGATAAATTAGCTGGAAACATCATGATACGACAAGCTCGTAAAGGTGAGACATTACTTGGTTTTGATAATAAGAAGTATAAGTTAAATGAAGATAATGTAGTCATCTCAAATGGAATTGAAGCAATTGGTATTGCAGGCGTTATGGGAGGAAAGGAGTTTTCAATTACTGAGCAAACTAAGAACGTGGTAATTGAAAGTGCCATTTTTAATCGTGCGAGTGTGCGTAAAACATCGCGTTCTTTAGGGCTTAGGACAGATGCAAGCGCTCGTTTTGAGCGTGGCGTTGAGAAGATTTCTGCTATCCTTGGAATGCAAAGAATTTTAAGTCTAGTGGATGAATTTAAACTTGGGGATATCGAACCGGTAATGCAAGCTGGCGAATTTTTAGATGAAGAGCGTACACTTGAATTTAATATTTCCCGTATTGGTGAGGTTCTTGGTCTTGAAGTGCCATCGGATGAAATTTTAGACATATTAAATAGGTTAGACATTAAGTCTACGATTAAAGATGGAATTATCAAATGCATTATTCCTCAAATTAGAGCTGATATCGAGCGTGATGTTGATATCATTGAAGAAATAATTCGATATTACGGATTTAATAAGATAAAACTAAGTCATTGTGAAAACACCACAAGTATTGGCGGAGGTGTGAGCACCGATCAACAAAAATTAAACACAGTGGTTGATTCAATGATTGCGAGTGGAGCTAATCAAATTAGAACTTACACATTCCGCTCACCGAATGAACTAAACAAATTGTTGATTGATGAAGTAAGTCCACTAGCAAATTGTGTAAAATTAGCTAATCCACTTAGTTTAGATTATAGTGTTATGCGAACACAGATGCTGGGAAGTTTGTTGGAAGGTGTTAAGACTAATTTAAACAGGCAAAATAAAGAAGTTTCATTGTTTGAAGTTGGAAAAGTATATTTCAATGTTAAAAACACTCAAAACATGCCAACAGAAGAAACTCATGTGGCATTTATAACTACAAAATGCACTTTTTACGATTGTAAAGCAATTGTTGAAATGCTAGCTGAGCGACTTGGTATATCAATCATCTATCGCCAAGAAAGTTTACCATTTATGCACCCAAACATTTGCGCAACTCTTTATTGGGCAAATAAGCAGATTGGTTACTTAGGAAAGATTCACCCAATTGTGTTAAAAAACTTTAATGTAGATGCAAATTGTTTTTACTTTGATTTAAAGTTAGATAACATCCCTGTTAAGAAAACTAAGAAGGTTAAAGCGCTATCTAAAGTTCCTGCTTCAATGCGAGATTTAGCAGTTCTTGTAGATGAATTAGCACCTGTGGGAGATATGGTCGAGGTGATTAAAAAAGCAGGCGGAGATATTTTAGAAAATGTGGAAGTTTTTGATATCTACACTGGTAGTCAAATCGAAGCCGGAAAGAAAAATGTTGCGTTTAATTTAGTTTTTAGAAAACATGACACCACACTCACTCAAGCAGAAGTAAATGAAGTTTTTGATAGCATTGTAGCTCAGTTAAAAGCAAAGTACAATGCTGAATTGCGTCAATAAAAGGAGAATAAATGATCTATCTGGATAATTCGGCTACAACCAAAACTCGAGATGAAGTTGCTAGTTTGGTTTGTAATTATAGTGTAAATAACTATTTTAATCCGTCTAGTGCTTACTCTTTAGCCTTAAAGGTTAAGAACGATATTTTAGATTGTAAAAAGCGCTTTCTTTCGCTGTTAAATGCAAATATGAATGATAATGTCATTTTTACTGCAAGTGCGACTGAAGCTAATAATTTGGCTATTTGTGGTGGGGCTAGAAAGAATAAAAAAATCCTTGTGTCACGAGGTGAGCATCCATCGGTATATGAAACTGTAAAGAATCTACAAAATCAAGGATTTGAAGTAGATTATATCGATTTAGATAAATCAGGTGCTGTGTCTCTTGATGATTTAAACAATAAACTAGATGAATCAGTCGGGCTTGTGTCGATTATTCACGTAAGTAATGAGACTGGGGTTATTAATGATTTAAGGACAATTGGAAAGATAATAAAATCTAAAAATCCAAACTGTTTGTTTCATTCCGACGGGGTGCAAGCTTTTGGTAAAGTTAAGGAAAATTTGATTGATTGGAATATTGACCTATACACAATAAGTTCTCATAAGATTCATGGTCCTAAAGGTGTGGCAGCTCTTTATGTAAAATCTGGAGTTAATCTAAAGCCGATTATCTTTGGGGGGGGGCAAGAGAACGGCTTACGCTCAGGCACAGAAAATCCTGCAGGTATCATGGGTTTTACTGTGGCTGGTGAATTGATGTATAACAATTTTGAAGAGAAACGAAAACATATTAAAAGCCTAAAAGACAAATTCATTGATTTATTAAGTAAGTCAGGACTTAGCTATTTGTTAAATGGCAAGAATACACTTGAAAACATCGTTAGTGTGTCATTTTTAGGTGTAAAAGGTGAAGTGTTACTTCATTCACTCGAAAAACATGAAATTTATGTTAGCACAGGGTCTGCGTGTAGTAGTAAAACGGTGGGAAATCGCGTTTTATCATCAATGGGACTAAATAAAAGGGAAATGGAAGGAAACATTAGGATAAGTTTTAGTGAATTTAACACGATTGATGAGGTTGAAAAACTCATGTATGCGATAAAAGAAGAAATAAAAGCTTTGGTTGGTGCAAAATGAATGTTATTTTAATTCGTTATGGAGAAATATTTTTAAAAGGTAAAAACCGTTATATATTTGAGCAAAAGTTGCAGGACAACATTGAAAAAAGTTTGCAAGGATTTGATTTTAAGTTAAAGAAAATTAGTGGAAGATTCGAGTTGTGTGATTATGCTGAAAGTCAGGAAAACGCTCTTATAGAGCGTGTTAAAAAGGTTTTTGGTGTGTATTCACTATCGAGGGCGACTAAACTTGAAACGAATAAAGATGAAATAGTGAAATATTGTGAAACCATAGATTTAGGTGGAAAATCTTTTCGTGTTACAACCAATAGAGCAAGTAAGATTTTCCCAGTGAAATCAATGCAAATGAACATTTTGCTAGGTGATGTTATTTCAAAGAAAAATCCCAAAAGTAAGGTTGATTTAACCAAGCCTGATGTTGAAATTGTGGTTGATATTCGTGAAAATGGCTACACTTACATTTCAAATCAGAATATAAAATGTGTGGGTGGAATGCCTCTTGGGAGTGCGGGGAAAGGCGCACTTTTGTTAAGTGGGGGAATAGATAGCCCTGTTGCCGGATATTTCTTAGCAAAACGAGGAATGACGACTGAAGCTATTCATTTTCACAGTTACCCCTACACAAGTGAATTAGCTCGTGACAAAGTGTTGCGTCTTGCTAAAAAAATGTGCGAATATGCCTTAAATATTCGAGTTCACATAATTTCCGTCACACATATTCAAGAAGAGATTCACAAAAAATGCGATGGGGATTTTATGATTACTCTCCTTCGTCGTATGATGATGCGAATTTCGGAAAATATTGCTAAAGCAAACGAATGTGGCGCATTAATTACAGGTGAAAGTTTAGGGCAAGTTGCCAGTCAAACGATACAAAGCATTAATGTAACAAATTCAGTGGTAGCAATTCCTGTTTTTCGCCCTTTAATCGGTTTTGATAAGGAAGAAATCATTGAAGTTGCTAGGAAAATTGATACATATAACACAAGTGTTGAGCCTTATGAAGACTGTTGTACAGTGTTTTTACCAAAAAATCCAGTGACAAAGCCAAAACTTGATAAAGTCCTTCGTGAAGAAGCTAAATTAAATGTTGAAGAATTAATTAAAAAGAGTTTAGAATCAGAAGAAATTGTTGATATTTCTAGAGCCTAGCTCTTTTTATTTAACCAATTAGCTAATATAAGTTTCTCTCTATCCACTGTTGGAGGAAGGAATTTTACTACATTTGATTTACTTTCGAAAGTAGGATTTAAATTGAATTTTGAAATAACATATAATTCAATTTCTTCATTTGGAAGCGGTATTTGAGCACTTAGTGTTGAATTTTTGCCACTTAGTGAACAAATTTTGTCGGTATGTGATTTATTTTTAACATATAATTCATAATTTAGATAATCAACACCTTCCCAAAATAGAGTTAACATTTCATTGTCTATTTTATATTTTAACTCAGATATTGGAGGAATAGTGAAATTAGTACTTGTGTCTTTAGGTAAATATTTTTCATTAAAGTAATCGGTTATGATATATTTTTCGGGGGTAGACAAACTTGCTAATTCAATTTTTTGATTTTGAAGAGCTAAGCTATCTAATTTTACTTTTTTAACTGTGGGTGGGGGAGTGAAGTTTGTTATTGTTTGTTTTTGTATTAAATTCTCCCAAATTGGAATGCTGCATTTTGTGGCAATTGTGCCTCCATTTTGGTTCTGTGCTAAATTCTTTTGCTTTTCATTTGTGTCATTTCCAATCCACATTCCAACAGTGAATTCTGGTGAATATGACACGCACCACGCATCAGTGTTTAAGAAACTATCTTTGTCGCCCACAGTACCAGTTTTGGCACAAAGGTTTTTGCTTACATTCTTAAGTTTCTGAGCGGTTCCTTCTTTCACACAATCGGACAAGATATCATTTATTAGAAAGCATGTCGCATCGCTGACTTGTTGCTGAAATTTAGGATTGTGATTATACAAAACTTTTCCAAAGCGGTCTTCAATTTTATGAATAAAATGAGGTGAACAAAATTTCCCTAATCGGGCAAAAGTAGAATAGGCATTTGTTATATTTAACAGATTTTCTCCAAATTCACTTGCTCCCAAAGCCAGAGCTAGATGATTATCATTTTCTGAAAAATTTAAACCGAGTTTTTGAGCAAATTTCTTGCTTTCGTCGATTCCAGTGTAGTTTAGTGCCTTTATTGCAGGAATATTTAATGAATTTATTAAAGCTTCTCTAACAGATACCCAACCATGGTACTTTTTATCTACGTTTCGAGGAGAATACTCACCCAAATTTATTTCTTCATCTAGAATTTGACTAATTGGAGAAAGCAAACCATTTTCAAATGCTGGAGCATAGCATAGTATGGGTTTTATTAAACTGCCAATTTGCCGATTGATAATGGCACTTTCTGAAAATGCTAAAATACCTGATGAATTATTATCAATCACAACACAAGCTCCGTTCGGGGAAAAATCTAATTTATCACACTCTTGTTGCAATTTTTTATCTAGGTAAGTGTAAATCTTTAATCCAAGACGTGAAACGTCATTTTCGCTTAAATTTAATACTTTCATAGCTTCATCAATCACTAATCTAAAATAGGTTGTATGCGAACATTGCTGTGGAGAAAGATTTAGTGGGGAAGAGATAGCGCTATCATATTCCTCTTGTGAAATTACACCGTCATTTAGCATATTTTTCAACACCAAATTGCGCCTTTTTAGGCACTTTTTCGGGTTTAGTAAAGGCGAATACGTTCTAGGAGACTTAATTATCCCTGCTAGCGTGGCACTTTCAGCTAAGGTGAGTTTGTTAGATGGATGATTAAAGTAAATGTTTGAAGCCTCTTCAATTCCATAGGCTCCACAGCCAAAGTATATTACATTTAAATATGTGGTTAAGATGTCTTCTTTAGAGTATTTTTTTTCTAATTTCTTAGCTAAAATTGCTTCTTGAAATTTGCGTTTTAAGGTTTTTTCGCCACTTAAGTGTGTGTTTTTGATGAGTTGTTGCGTGATTGTGGATGCTCCTTCTTTTGGGGAACCACTAATTATATTCTTTATTCCTGCTTTAATTATGCGTGAATAGTTTAATCCATGGTGATTGTAAAATTCTTTATCTTCGATGCTAATGAAAGCTTGTGGAACAAAGTTGGGGAGTGTAGATAGGTTCACGCTTTGCTTTCCATTTAAAGTGGTAAAAGATAATTTTTCATTGTTTTGATCAATGATTTCAATCTTTGATGAAAAATTATCCAACTTTTGTATGTCTAAATCTATGTTAGAAGTTGAATAGTATGTTATAAGGAATAAACTAACAAATATAATTGCAATTGTTATTAGAAAAATCAAAAGTCCTAATTTAGTTTTTTTTGTCATAAATTGCCTCTAAGTTATTGTGTTACAAAATAGAAATTTTATAATTTTTATTGATAAATTAACAAATTTATTGTATAATTGAGTACAAAATAACAAAGGAAAAAACAATGAAACAATACTATATTTATACATATGGATGTCAAATGAATGTCCACGAAAGTGAGAAAATTGCTGGCTTCTTGGTTGAGCGTGGATACACGCTTGCTAAATCAGCAAAATCAGCTGATGTGGTAGTGTTTAACACATGTTGCATCAGAGAGAGTGCTGAGCAAAAGATTTTAGGAAACATAGGGGCTATGAAACCACTAAAGAAAAAGAATAAAAACATGATTGTGGCAGTGTGTGGTTGCATGTCTCAACAAAAAAACGTTTCTAAAATGCTGAAGAGCCGATATCCATTCATCGATATTGTTTTTGGAGCGAACAATATAGAATACTTTGGGGATTTTTTAGATGAGTTTAACGAGAATCACAAATATGTGGAGCACGTTATAGAAGGAAATTATCAAGAAAAAGAATGCAAACTAAAGTCAATACGTGATAATAACTTATATGCATATGTAAATATTATGTATGGCTGTAATAATTTTTGTACATATTGCATCGTTCCGTATGTAAAAGGGCGTGAAGTAAGTAGAAATCCTGAATCAATTTATTCAGAAGTCAAGGATTTAATTAATCAGGGGTACAAGGTAATTACTTTGTTAGGGCAAAATGTCAATTCATATGGCGTCGATGGTAGCACCACAGTCACTTTTCCTGAGCTTTTGGAAACGATTGCAAATTTTGAT
>JAEEGL013759840.1_pt1 | contig 10700 bp, 8 predicted proteins | sample 9134231 | NCBI WGS metagenome assembly JAEEGL01 (sample SAMN16246548, study PRJNA631951) | gut metagenome | biome: gut microbiome; feature: rumen; material: fiber-attached | host: Bos | place: Iran: Karaj | collected 2018-10 | reverse complement strand
TTTTTTTTAACGTCAGCCTTTTTTTTTAAATTATTTAATCCATTTATCAAGTTTGGAAGTGATTTGCTTTTTCATGTTTTCCGGCATATTGGATATTCTTGCCAAATGTGAGCCGTTTGGTTGAACAAAAACCTGCATATTTTGTTTTTTCTTGCAGTTGAGCCAACCTGCTACGCCTGAGGCTGTCCACGGATCGTTTTCTCCGTAAATGAAAATCAAAGTCGGATCGTTTTCTTTGAGATATTTTTCTGTAAATTTGTAAACAGTTTTGTCAAATTCTGTGTTACGCATTTCTTGGGGAACCATTATGTCCCTGACATAGTGTTTGGTATCTTTTAAATCCGTGTATTTTTTGATATTTTTGAGTGAGTAACCGTAGTAACCGAACTCTCTGAGTACTTGATAGAAAAACGGTGTGTTATCGGATTCGCTTGCAAAATAATCCGGGCCTACCATATCAACGATATATTTGAACCAAACAATATCGCTTTCTCCTTTTGAGGGAATTGTCGAAACAGGTGTTCCCCATTGCCAAAGCGAAAATTCATATTCCAATACCATATAATCGTAAACCTGAGAAAGCGGAACGTAATAGTGATAATTATGATTTACCGAAAAAGTATCTAACATATTGAGTATTTTGGATTTACGTTTCATAAATTCGACTTGACAGTCTTTAATTTTTTCCCGTTCCTCTTTTGTTCCGACTTTTTTGAGGAGAAATTTTTCGTGTCTGCCGTCAATAACTGCGTGGCTTATCGGAGCAACGTATGCAACCGTAGCATCTACGTCGTTAGGATAAAATGCGCGGTAATAAGTGCAGGTTGAACCACCTTTTGAAATGCCTGTTGCCACCCATTTTTTTGTGAAGATTTTACCGAAAGTTTCTCTTACGTGATGCAAGTCGTTAGCGGAGTTTTCAATCGTCATGAAATTCCAGTTCGTTGGCTGTGGAACTGATTTTTCAAAATACCTGTGTTCTACAACGACGAGATTGGCGTTATAGAGCTCTGACAATTCTTCACGGTATCTTTCACGGGTAGCGTAAGAGGCTGAATAACCTTCCGTTACGAGGATTGTCGGACGGTCAAAACCTCTAAAACCTACAATAACTCTTTGCTTGAACGTTCCATTTTCGGGTGAATTACCGTTAATATTTTGTTCAATAAACATTACATATTTTTCGGAATAATTTTTTGAATCGAGTTTTTCGATGTCCGAAATTCCTTTCAGTGATGAAAGTTTGTCCAAAAGCGTAGTTTCTGATTGCGCTGTTAAGGTCAATGAAAAAACGCTGAAAATCAATACAATTAAAAATTTTTTCATTTTTTTGCTTTGTTTTTATAAATTTGAAACTCCAAAATTATAAAATCATTTTTAAATTAGTACTAAAAATAGCATGAAGAAAATAACACTTTTTACATTATTAGTTTTAATCGGAGTTTCATGTTTTGCTCAAAAAACTAAAACTGCTCCGTTATATGTTGATAATCAGGGCGTTTTGCGCAGAACAAGTACCGGCGCAGAAGTTTCGTATTGTGGAACTAATTATACTTTGCCTTTTGCACATTCTTTTCGTGCGGCGGATTATTTGGGAGTAGACCGTTATAAAGAGATTGATAATGATGTTTATCATTTTGCAAGGCTTGGTTTCAACGCTTTTCGTCTTCATTTGTGGGACGTTGAAATTTCGGACAAAGAGGGCAATCTTATTGAAAACGAGCATCTTAGGCTTTTGGATTATTTGGTGAAAAAACTTGAGGAGCGCGGTATTGACATTGTTTTTACGGCGCAAACCAATTTCGGCAATGGCTATCCCGAACGGAATCAAAAAACTGACGGTTTTTCGTATTACTATGATAAATGTACGGTTCATTCTGACAGTCAGGCTGTTAAAGCGCAACAAAACTATATTTCGCAACTCGCAAAACACGTTAATAGTTTTACGGGAAAATCCTATTTGTCAGATACTTGCATCGTTGCGTTTGAAATTAACAACGAACCTTGTCATGCAAAGTCTATAGAGGAAACGGAAAATTATATTAATTCTATGATAAAAACCTTAAAATCAATAGGGTATAATAAGCCTATTTTTTATAATGTTAGCCATAACCATGATTTTGTAGGTGCATATTTTAAAACGGAAATTGACGCAGGAACTTATCAATGGTATCCTACGGGTTTAGTTTCGGGCGGCGAGTTGAGTTTTAATTATTTGCCGTATGTTGATAATTATAGCATTGATTTTCAAGATGTTGATGGTTTTAAAAATAAGGCTAAAGTCATTTATGAATTTGATCCGGGCGATGTTCTTCAAAACTACCTTTATCCGGCTGTGATTAGAAGTTTTCGTTCAGCAGGTTTTCAGTGGATAACGCAATTTGCATACGATGCAACATTTTTGGCTTGTTATAATACTGATTATCAGACACATTATTTAAATTTACTTTATACTCCCGGCAAGGCTATCGGAATGAAAATAGCCGCAGAACTCTCCAAAACCGTTCCTTTGTATGCAAAATTTGAAAAATATCCTAATGATACTGTATTTTACGGAGCAACAGTTAGTTACGATAGAAATCTTGCTGCTTATAATACAGAAGAAAAGTTTTTTTATACAAATTCCAACGATATTTCTCCCGTTAATGCTAAAAAATTGAAAGAGATTTGCGGTTTGGGCAGTTCAAAAGTTGTTGAATACGATGGTACGGGCGCATATTTTCTTGACAAATTGGACAAAGGAGTTTGGAGATTGGAGATTTTGCCCGATCAAGTGATTGTAAATGACCCGTTTAAAAAGCCGTCGCTCAAAAGAAAAGTCGGCGTTTTGATTTCTGATTACCGTCAGATGAAAATTTCTTTGGAGGATTTGGGCGATAATTTTAAAATCGAAAAAATATCACAAAAAGCTGATTTTAAATTGATTAATGATAAAATATCTTTCATGCCCGGAGTTTATTTGTTGAAATCTCAAAAAGCGAAAACTAATATTTCAAGGGATTTTCGATATAATAATATTAAAGTTTCGGAATTTTTTGCGCCTGAAACTAATGTTGATAAAGTTTATTTGATACATTCTCCGAAACTCGTCCATGAAAATGGGTCTGCTTTGGTTTTGAAAGCGAGTGTTGTATCTCCTCAAGTTGTTGATTCTCTGATTGTTTATCCATCTAATATTTCGTTTTGGAGGGATGATAACAAGTCAATTAAAATGGACAAAATTTCGTATTATGATTATTCCGTAGAAATTCCTGAAAATTGGTATTATTTGGGAGTGTTCGGATATTATATTTTGGTTTACAGCGGTGGAAAATGTATCACTTATCCGTCTGAATATCAGGGAAATCCTTTGGAATGGGACGCCGATGAGAAAAACTTTTATTCTACACATATAGTTGATAAAAACGACAAAATACTTTTGGTTTCTTCCGCCTCTGACGATGAAAATCTTTCAGTGAGGTTTTTCCGCGGTAGAAACAAATCTTCCGTTAAAAAAGTAATTAATATGCCGTTTTATCAAAATGCGCTTTATGTTTACTGTGAGCCTGATATTGAATCAGCAGCGTTTATTTTCAAAGATATACGGGGTATAATCGAGTCTCGGACTCAGGGTAGGAAAAATGTTGAAAAATTGAAACTGATGTTTCAGCCTTTTTCAGAGCCGCAAACTTTAAGAATCGGTTTTGTTGATAATTCGGGATTTACGTTTATGAAAGAGGTTAAAACCGAAAAAAATCAAGAATTAGTGGAAATAAATTTGAAAGATTTGAAACCTTTTCCAACTGTTTTTTTGCATGGAAATTATCCAAGTTTTTCTCCAAATGAGTTTTCTGGAGATTCTAAGGAGTGTTTTTCGCTGAAAAATGCAGCTGTTTTTGAGATTTTGACTCCAAAATGTAAAGAAAAAGTTTCATTTGGCTTCATTGGAGCGTGGATTGAATAGTATGTAACTCTCTGATAATTAGCGAGTAATATTTCTGAATGTTAAAAAAATTAAAATTAGAAAAAAAACTTGCTTAAAAATTTGCACAGATGAAAAAAATGCTGTTACTTTGCAGTGTAATAATCAAGGAACATTTCATGTTGATTTAATTATAAATGTTAAAATTTTTTGAGTTAATAGTTTGATTTTAGGTTGTTATTTGTATTGGGGGTGTTGTTGTGATAACAACACTCCTTTTTAAAAAAAATCTAAAATTTGATGCTCAAGGTTTTAATATATAGGAAATGAAAAGAATATATATTTTTCATAGTTTTGTTAGGTTAATTAGTTTGTTTTAGGTTAATTTTTGGTTTTAAAGAGAGTTCTTATTTTAAGGGCTCTCTTTTTTTATGCTTTTTTTTAGAAAAAGCATAAAAGTATTTTGAACAGAATTATGCCGTGGGGTTGTTCCCAAGCATAATTCGGATTATTTTTTTATGACCTTGAAAAATTTGTTCGGAATTCCTGAAACGATGACCATTCCGAGTATTATTGCCACTAAAACTTTCACAGCCGTCAATCCTGTGTCAAAGGCTTTTGAAAAATTGTCAGAGACCATATAATAAATTGTCCAATAAATTCCAACGCCCGGAACTAAAGGCAACAAGCCGCTGATTCTAAAGACTGTAACCGGACATTTTTTTATCACGGCAAAGCATCTTGATAAAAAAGTTATCACAACGGAGGCGCAGAAATTTGATTCAAACGGTGTAAAGTTCGCATAACGGGCGAGCAAAATATTTACTGTCCAACCCGCAGAGCCGACAATGCCGCCCGTGTTCCAAAATTTTTTAGGAACTCCGAATAATATAGCGAAGGCTATCGTTCCGAAATATCCCGAAATCATTTGAAACCAAACGGTTTGGGTTATCATATCAAATTCTTCCGTCATAATTCAAGCCCTCCTAAAAACTTGCTAAATCCGATTAATGTTACTGCAACTCCCATTGCGATTCCGAAGAAAACAACGCTTGCATCAACGAGCCTTGTTGTGCCCGCCAAATAATCTTCGCCAACGATGTCGCGGATTCCGATTGTAAAGGCAACGCCCGGGACAAGCGGAATTACTGCACCTATTATAGTATGTCCCAAACTTACTCCGAGTCCGAGTTTTATTGACACTATGCAAACAGAGGTTGCGATAATTGAGCCGACCATATTTCCGAAAAGTTTTGAAATATGGGTGCCGCTTATTTTTAGGACGAATATCCAAAGGATAAGCCCCGCAATTGTAGATACCAAACAGTCCTGCAAGCCGCCTCCGAAAATCGAACAAAAAAATCCGCTGCCGATTCCCGACGACAAAATCTGAAACCAACCTTTTACGGGAGGAATTTTGTTGATTTCTTCAAGTTTTTTTTCCGCAGTTTCTATCGTGTATTTTCCTGCTTCGATGTCTCTTGACAACTGATTGATTTCTACTACTTTGTCAAGTCTTGAACCCCTTATTGGAATGTATTTTACGTCCGCAAATTGTTCTGACTGAGAGTTCGGATTTTTGTTTTTAAGTTTTCGTGAATTGCCGGTAGCAAATATACCGTTGCTTAGCACAAAATAATTTCCTGAGTCTACGCCGAAATATTTTGCAATGCGGTTCATCGTTTCTTCTACGCGCGAAATCTCTGCCCCGTTTTCCAAAAGTATGTATCCGGCTTTTGTTGCAACTTCCAATGCCTCAGATATTTGTGTTGTATTTTCTGAACTTTGCATCAAGATTAAAAAGGTTTAAAAAGTTGCGGCAAAATTAATTCCTTTTAATATAATTTCCAAGCATAGCCGGGTTAAGTATATTTTAAGCCGAAACACTTTTAAAAAAAGTTAATTTCAATCAAATTTTATAAAAACTATTGCATTGAAAACGTTGTTTGATTATTTTTGCGTTGATAAAAAATAATTATTTACGACATGACACAAGTTGTTGATATTAAAGAACTTAACGACAGAATTAGTAAGGAAAGTTCATTTATTGACCTCGTTACCATGGAAATGGGTAAAGTTATCGTAGGTCAGAAACAATTAACCGAGGGACTTTTAATCGGACTTTTAAGCAATGGACACGTTCTCTTGGAAGGTGTTCCCGGATTGGCTAAAACTTTAGCAATCAAAACTTTGTCCCAAATAGTCAAATCTAAATTCAACCGTATTCAGTTTACGCCGGACCTTTTGCCGGCCGACCTTTTAGGTACGATGATTTATTCTCAGAAGAATGAGGAATTTGTTGTAAAAAAAGGTCCTGTTTTCGCTAATTTTATTTTGGCGGACGAAATCAACCGAAGCCCTGCTAAAGTTCAGAGTGCACTTTTGGAGGCTATGCAGGAGCATCAAGTAACTATTGGCGAACAAACTTTCAAACTTGACGACCCGTTCCTTGTTTTGGCAACTCAAAACCCTATCGAACAGGAAGGTACATATCCGTTGCCTGAGGCTCAAGTAGACCGTTTTATGCTCAAAATTATCGTTTCATATCCGAAAAAAGACGAGGAAAAACTTATTATCCGTCAGAATATTACCGGCGAATTTCCTAAACCTGAACAAATCCTCACCTCTGAAGATATTGTCCGTGCAAGAGAAATTGTAAAAGAGGTTTATATCGGAGAAAAAATTGAACAATATATCGTTGATATTGTTTCGGCTACAAGAAAACCGGAAGATTATCAACTTTCTAATTTTAAAGAACTTATCAGTTACGGAGCATCTCCGCGTGCAGGCATTTCGCTTGCTAAGGCAGCCAAAGCATACGCTTTTATCAAAAGAAGGGGTTATGTAATTCCCGAAGATGTTAAAGCCGTTTGTCATGCTGTGTTAAGACACAGAATAGGATTGAGTTACGAGGCTGAAGCTCAGAATATTACAACTGAGGAAATCGTTAGCGAAATTCTAAACGCTGTTCAAGTACCGTAGAAATAATTCATAATTCATAATGCATAATGCATAATTATTATGGAAACTTCCGATATTTTAAAGAAGGTAAGGAAAATTGAAATTAAGACAAGGGGACTGAGCAATCATCTCTTTGCGGGCGAATATCATAGTGCGTTTAAAGGACGTGGTATGTCGTTTAGCGAAGTAAGAGAGTATCAGTACGGTGATGATGTAAGAAACATTGATTGGAATGTTACTGCACGTTATAACCGCCCGTATATCAAGGTTTTTGAAGAAGAAAGGGAACTTACGGTGATAATTCTTGTTGATGTCAGCGGCTCTTTGGACTTCGGAAGTACGGATATGTCAAAACGCGATTTTATAACGGAAATTGCCGCTTGTCTTTCGTTTTCTGCTATTTCCAACAACGATAAAATCGGTGTGATTTTCTTTTCGGATATTATCGAAAAGTTTATTCCTCCGAAAAAAGGTCGCAGTCATATTCTTCGGATTATCAGAGAGTTACTTACTTTTACTCCGAAAGGAAAAGGTACTGACCCGGCTTTAGCGTTGGAATATCTGACAAGGGTCATAAAAAAACGGAGTACCGCTTTTTTGATTTCGGATTTTATTTGCGGTGATTTTTCATCGGCACTTAGAATTGCAAGCCACAAACACGATTTAATGGCTTTGAATGTTTATGACCCGAGGGATTTTGAACTTCCCGATGTCGGCTTAATCAACCTTCAGGATGCTGAAACAGGGCAAATGTGTCTTGTTGATACCTCAAGTCAGGAGGTTAGAAACGAGTATTACAGAATTGCCCAAAAACGTAAATCACAAACCGAAGAAATTTTTTCTCGTTCGGGTGTGGATTGCGCAGTTATCGCCGACAACGAAGATTATGTCAAACCCCTGATAAAACTTTTTAAATCAAGGTAATCATGACTTGTTTTAAGATACTGAAAATTGTTATGGTTTTGACGTTTTTGCTGCCATTGAGTATTAAGGCTCAGACGGTTAAGACTCAACTTGACTCCAATTTCGTTGAGTTTTCAAACCCTGTGAAATATTCAATCTCAGTTACAGTCAAATCCGGTCAAAAAGTCTATTTTCCTCAGTTTAAAAACAACAAAATAGGAGAGTATCTTGAGGTTTTAACAACATTAAAGCCGGATACGCATGTAACTGTACAAAAGGAAGTTACATTTACTCATTCGTTTTTGATAACGAGTTTTAAGGATTCAGCGTTATACGTTCCTGCTTTGCCGATAAGAATCGACAAAGATACCGTTTGGACTGATTCCTTAAAAATCACTTTTACTCTTTTGCAAGGAATTGATTCGACTTTTACTGCCGAAATTGATACCACAAAAACGCTAAAAGTTTTTGATATTAAGCCTGTTAAAGAAACGCCGTGGACTTTTGCAGAGTTTTGGGCGAGATATTCAAGGCTTATTTTAATTCTTTTGGTTGTAGCCTTGATAGCCTCTATTGCCACTTATATGTATATTAGGTGGAAAAACAATAAGCCGATTATTCCGATTTTGAAACCGAAAGAGCCGGCTGAAAAGGTTGCTATGCGAAAACTTTTGGAATTAAAAGACAAAAAACTTTGTCAGCAAGGACTTTCCAAAGAGTTTTATACTCAATTAACCGAAATTCTAAAAACGTATATTTCAGACCGTTATGATCAATCAGTTTTGGAGTCTACTTCAGACGAAACGCTTAAGACCTTGGACGGTATTTTGGACAAAAAATCTCAAGAATATTCTTTTGTGAAATATATTTTAGGAGTTGCGGATTTTGTAAAGTTTGCTAAACTTGAACCCTTACAGGACGAAAACGATAATTCTATGTCATACGCCATAAAATTTGTGGAAATGACAAAGAAAGTTGTTGAAGAGGCTCCTGAAAGCGGTGATAATAAATTGGAGAAAAATGTTTGAATTTACGCAATTTGCATATCCGTGGCGGCTGTGGCTGCTTTTGGTTTTGTTGCCGCTCGGAGTTTGGTATTTTTTCAAGCTGAAAAATTTTAATGCAGCATTAAAGTTTTCTACTTTAAAAGGTTTTGGCGCTGAAAAAATGACTTTCAGAAAAATATTATCATACGTTCCGATAGTCCTTAACTTTCTGATTATCGCATTGATAATTTTTTCGCTTGCCCGTCCTCAAACGACTTCGGACAATGAAAAAACCGAAAAAGAAGGTATTGACATCGTTTTGGCGATGGATATTTCCGGCTCTATGGAGGCTTGCGATTTCAAGCCGAACAGATTGGAGGCAGCCAAAAACGTTGCGTCCGAATTTATTCAAGCCCGTGAGGACGACCGTATGGGAATAGTGCTTTTTGCGGGTGAGAGTTTTACGCAATGCCCTTTGACAAGCGACCGTTCAACGCTTGTGAATTTGATGTCGCAGGTTAAAAATGGTATTATCGAAGATGGTACGGCAATCGGTTTGGGCTTGGCAAACGCTGTTGCGCGAATCAAAGACAGCAAGGCAAAAAGCAAGGTCGTTATCCTTCTGACCGACGGTATGAACAACTGCGGTGAAATCGAACCTATTACCGCCGCTGAAATTGCAGCAAGTTATGGTATCAGAGTTTATACTATCGGTGTTGGAACCAACGGTGAGGCTCCTTATCCCGTGATTGACCCTTGGGGCAGAAAAATTTTTCAGAACGTACCCGTTGAAATTGACGAGGCAACGCTTGGGAAAATTTCTAAAATCACTGACGGAAAGTATTTTAGGGCAACTAACAATCAAGCCTTAAAGGATATTTATTCGCAAATAGACAAACTCGAAAAAACTAAAATGGAATCCATGACAATCAGTCATGTCCATGAAAAATTTTTCCCGTTTTTGGCTTTAGCGTTAGGGCTTTTGGTTTTGAAAATTTTACTGCGGTACACTATCGCAAGAGTTTTACCGTAAAAAAAATGTAAAAAATGTTTGATATACAATTTGCACATAAAGAGTTTTTGTATTTTTTGCTTGTGATACCGGTTTTCGGCGTTTTGGTGTATCTGCATTTAAGACAGAGGGCAAAAGCCTTGGAGAAAATCGGTCAAAGAAAAGTACTTGCACCTTTGATGGAAGAGTATTCCGTTAGCCGTCCGATAATCAGGGCGATATTGTTAGCACTTGCTTTGGCGTTTATGATAATTGCAGTTTCAGGTCCGAGAATGGGAACAAAACTCAAAGAGGTTTCTTCAGAGGGTTCTGAAATTATGATTTGTCTTGACATCAGTAATTCGATGCGGGCAACGGATATGTATCCTTCAAGGCTTGAGAATACGAAAAATGCTATTTCAAATCTTGTTAAAAAACTTTCTACCGACAAAGTTGGTTTAATAATTTTTGCGGGTACTGCATTTGTTCAAGTGCCTCTGACTCAGGATTTAAAGGCGACTGATATTTTTGTTCAATCCGTTAGTTGCGATATGATTTCGGAGCAGGGAACGGCACTTGGAGCGGCTTTGGATTTGGCTTTTAAATCGTTTAATTATGACAACGATATGTCTAAAGCGGTGATTTTGATTTCGGATGGTGAAAATCACGAACCGACTCCAGACCCGATGAAAATGGCAGAACAATGTAATGAAAAAGGTGTTGTAGTTCATGTAATCGGTACAGGTGATACGCGCGGAGTTCCGATTCCCAAGCGTGAAGGCAGTTCCGATTTTATAAAAGATAATAACGGAAACGTTGTTGTTTCAAAACTTGATGAGGCTTCGCTTAGAGAAATTGCGAGAGTCGGCGGCGGAATTTATGTCCGTGCTACAAACGGAAATTCCGGTTTTGACGAGATTTATTCGCAAATTTCAAATATGAAAAAAGGCGAGTATGC
>JAEEGL013726267.1_pt1 | contig 10700 bp, 8 predicted proteins | sample 9134231 | NCBI WGS metagenome assembly JAEEGL01 (sample SAMN16246548, study PRJNA631951) | gut metagenome | biome: gut microbiome; feature: rumen; material: fiber-attached | host: Bos | place: Iran: Karaj | collected 2018-10 | reverse complement strand
TTCGAGCCAGAGGCGTTCCTCCTCCGTAATATCATAATCGGTGTAGTGGAGGTCGCGCAGAATCTGCTCATGACGAGCCTTCAGCGCCGCATACTTCTCGGCGAAGTTCTCCAGGATATCGCCCACACGGAGACCCGTGCGGCTGGCTTTCTCGCTGTAGGTGGGACCGATGCCCTTTCCTGTCGTGCCGACTTTGTTCTTGCCCTTGGCTGCCTCGTAGGCGCGGTCAAGCACACGATGAGTAGGCAGAATCAGATGAGCACGTTTACTGATATGCAGGCGGGTGCGCAGGTCATAGCCCGCAGCCTCCAACTCGCGAGCCTCAGCCATGAAGAGATCGGGAGCGATGACACAGCCGTTGCCGATGATATTCACCTTGCCCTCATCGAAGATGCCCGACGGGATGGAGCGGAGGACAAACTTCTTACCCTCGAAGATAATCGTGTGGCCTGCATTGGGGCCGCCGGCAAAACGCGCCACGACATCATAGCGGGGAGTGAACACATCGACGACCTTTCCTTTACCTTCGTCGCCGAAAACGATGCCCAGAAGGGCGTCAACTTTTCCTTGTTTCATATTGATTGTTGAGATTATTCTGTTGTTGCAAGTTGCTTGAGGCGTTTGTTCATGGTCTGTTCGCACTTGGGACATGTGCCGTAGATATAAACCACGCGGTGCGAGACGTTGAAGCGGCGGGGATGATAGACACCGACGGCCTCGGCCAAATCACGGCCTTTGATGCGTGTGATGCGGTGGCAATGCGCACAAATCTGATAGCTGCGGGGAGCGTCGTCCTCAATACGCTCGAACACAGCTGTGGATGAGGAGAAGGGATGACGGATGATCAGGTTGGCCTGAACGAGCAGCTGCGTGGTGGTGTAGATCGCGCTTCGACTGATGGGGAAACGCTGGATTTCCATCATGTTCTGCAAGTCATCGACCGTGAATGTCCCCTCCATATTATAGATAGTCTTCAGTATGGCGAAACGCTCCCTCGTCTGGCGCAGGTCATTAGCCAGGAGGTAATTGCGGAAACGCTTTTCAACGTCGGAGAACTTATTTGTCTTTTCGCTCATACGGCGACAAAAGTAGCACTTTTTGAGTAAACGGCCAAAGAATGAGGAAGAAATCTTACGCAGTCAGTATCCTGTCGCATTGTTGACGTGCCTCCTCGGAGCTGTCGCCATAGCGCAGCAAGGCGTTCTGAACAGCCTTCCGCAGCGGCAGGAAGGAAGTGGGAAGAGAGGCAGCGGCCTGATCCAGAAACTCAGCCTCAGCAGCCGGAGAGAACTGTGCCCCCTGCATCAACAGCCGGGTGATGATCTGGAAGCCGCACAACTGGTAGATCTGACGCTCATCAGCCATCCAGCGGAAAGCCAACTCAGCAGCATAAGGCGCACGCGACAGCAAGTCCATGCAGAGCAAGCCGGCCAAATCAGCCTGTTCCAGCTGCAGGCTACTCACCCACAGGTCTGCCATATCGGCATCGAACTCCTCGAGCGGATAGAGCATCACAGCGAGCATCTTGCACTCGCGCACATTCTCCTGCCATAGTTCCAGTGCCAACCGACGGTCGGGAGTGAACTGAGCAGCAATCTCACGCAGGCGAGGCAACTCCACGCCATAGGACAACTTATAGCCCAGCCCGCTCTCGCGGATGGCTCGCGATGCCACACCGTTCATGGCAGCTCGCAACTCGGCTTTAATCGTTTGAATCATTGATCAGTGGCAAGGTTTGGTAATCTCGCGAATAGCGAAGCATCTGATGGTCATAGGCTTCGCCATAGCGAATATGAATATCGGTAATCTGTCCGTCGGAATTGCGCTCCACGATGTATTCGGGATTGATGAAGCCCTTGTAGGGGGCCAGGTTCAGTGCGCGATAGCGCTCCAGCACCTCGCGATGCAGCTCTGCATCCACTTGGATGCCATAAGTTTCTACCAACTGGCGGGCACTCTCGTAATCGCCTTCACTCTTGATGCGCTGCACCTCGGCCAGCAAGCGACCGAAGAGCTGACGCAGGGCAGAATAGTCGTTGACCTGAACGAACGTTTTACCCTGACGCTTGACCAAGAGAACACTACCATCGGCATGGGCGAGAACCCAATGGGCGATGAGCGCACGATTGCGCATGTGCGCCTCCTCAATCTGACGACCGGGCTCTATACGCACCAGCTGCGTCATCAAGCCATTCATCAGATAGGTATAATACTGACTCTTGTAGGCTTCGCTGTCAGGCGTAAGGCCCAGTTCCGTGAGTTTCTCGTCGGCTATATAATAGAGGCCGAAGAGGTCGGCGCGCGCCTCCTCAATCGTACTGCCGTATGCTTTCAACGCATCAGCATCAACGCCTGGCAGAAGCTGTCCGGAGCCGTGGCCCAGACACTCGTGAAGGTCAGTGTGCAGGTCGTCGCAGGCATCGCCGTAGCGGTCGATGAGTTCTCGGGTGGCATTATCTATGACAAACTCATCCATGAAGCCATTACCATGGGCAGCTTTCTTATAAGCTTCGGTGAGATTGGCAATGGTGACGCTCTTGGAGCCGTGTTCGGCGCGCACCCAGTTGCTGTTGGGCAGGTTGATACCAATCGCGCTTGCAGGATAGAGGTCGCCGCCGAGAATGGCTGCCACAATCACCTTGGCGCTAACACCCCGACAGGTGGTCTTCTTGAAACGCGCATCCACCGGCGAATGGTCCTCGAACCACTGAGCATTGGCCGAGAGCTTTTCCGCACGGGCTGTAGCTTCCTTGTCCTTGAAATTCACATAGCCTTCCCAACTGGCCTTCAGGCCCAGAGGATCGCCATAGCTCTCCGTGAAGCCATTGGTAAAATCAACATCGCCGGCAGTCTCACCGACCCACAAGATGGTGTAGTCATCGAAGGTTCGGAGGTCTCCTGTCTCATAGAACTCAATCAGTTTGTCGAGCACAGCCTGCTGTTGAACATTCTCTGCCGCACCACGTGCCAGCCGCAGCCAATAGACGATGCGGTCGATGGCAGCACCGTAGAGACTGCCGCTGCGCCACACTTGTTCGCGAAGCACTCCGTCGGCCTTGACCAGACGGCTGTTCATTCCAAACATCAGCGGCCGCGCAGGATCCACATATTGTTCTTTCTGCTGTTGATAGAAGGCTTCGGCTTCGGCTTGTGTGACATTCTCACCGTAATAGTTGGCGGCACTCGTCTGAACGAGGTCCTGCCCATCGGCCTGATTCACGCGCTTAGGCATCACCTCCGGATCAAAGATGACAGGAAAGAGTTCCTCGGTATCAAACGGGAACTTGTCGGCACCGACCGTCTGAATGGCCTGTCGAAGGAACTCCTGCGAGAAACCCGGCTGAAACTTGTCGCAAGCGTAGTGATGGTGTATGCCATTTGAGAACCACACACGCTTCAGATAGACCTCGAAAGCACGGAAGTCCTCACTCGTGCGGTCGCCCGCATAATCCGTATAGATTGTTTCCAACAGCTGGCGGATACGCAGGTTGTAGCGCCCGTTCTGGTCCCAAAGGATATCGCGCCCACAGAGGGCCGCCTCGGAGAGATAATAGACATACTGCTTCTGCTGCAGGCTGAGCTGTTCGAAGCCGTGAACCTGATAGCGGAGCATTTGCAGGTCCGCAAAACGCTCGCCCGTATATTCAAAGGTCATTTCTTGGTCTTTTTCGTCTGTCCGAGCCGGGCAAAGAACTCATCCTGGTACTGCTTCGGTGATTTGGCGTGCAAGCGATAAAACGCTGCATAGAACGACTGACGGTTGGCAAAGCCACTGGCCAAGGCAATGTCAGCCATCGTGAGATGACGGTTGCGTTTGTCGGTCATCATGGCGATAGCTTCCCGCACGCGGTAGCTGGCTATCAGCGTAGCGAAATTCATCTGGAATCGAAGGCTCACCGCAGCACTGATATAGCGGATGTTCGTGTGGATTTCCTCAGCCAGTTGGCGGGCCGTGAACTCTGGATCACGGTAACGCTTTTCAACGATCAGTTTCTTGAGCAACTGCTCGTAGATCTCGTCAATGACCTCCGGCTTGATGGCGGTTCTATAAACCGCCGGCTTTTCCTTTTTCTCGTGTAAGTTATACTTAGACATAGGTATATAGTTATGAATGATTTGCTTGTTCGTGGTCGCGAATCTGCTGGTCGTACTGTGCCAGCTGCAACTGCTGGTCGCGCTGCTGTGCTTCGAGCTGTTCGATTTGTTCGCGGAGCAGGGTTTGGTCTGCCTGCCCATCGTCTGATACAGCGCGAAGCCCTTCGGCCTGAAGCGAGATAATCTGTGCCCGCAGATTATCGACTCTGTTCTGCACCAGCGCGTAGTCTATCTGTATCTGACGGACGCGCTGACGAATGTCACCCCACTCGCGGCCATCGGCAAGGATGTCTTCCAGTTCGGCAATCTGCACCGGCGGATGCGAGGCATTATACTTGCCCATCCAAATATCCAGCTCGCGCACCTCAGAAGCAATATGCTGTTCCACGTCGTGCACAATCAGCTCCAGATTATCCCGCTCGGCCTGACGCTGCTGCAGCACGCTTAGGCAAGCATCGTATTGTTTCCGGGCTTCCTGCTCACGCTCTTTCTGTTGATTGAGTTGTTGGGTGGCACGCTCGAAAGCGCCCTTTCCATCGCCGCCCGGAAGAAGCTTCTCTATGACATTCATGGCCTTCTCGGCCTGCTCTTTCATGCCAGCACAATGACTTTCGCAAGCCGTTATCTCCATGATAACCTGATTCAGTTGCGAGCGCAGCATCTCTTCCTGCTCATGCAAGACAGCGGCCCGCCGTTCGCTTTCCACCTGCTGCTCACCGGTCTCTTCCCAAATCCTACGCATCTCTATAATACGGAGTTTCAGGCCTTCAGACGACTGTTTCCAAGCGTTCAGCCATTCGGGAATAGTCAGCGTCTGATCCAACTCCTCATAGCGACGGCGATACTTCTGGGTCTCTGCGTCAAGGCGCAGTTTAAGGCGTTCCACCTGACCAGCCATCACCTGACAGGCGGTGTTGGCCTCGTTCAGGCGAGTCAGCAATTCTGCATCCTGCTGTTGAAGCGCCTGAATCTCCTGACCCAGCGAGGAGATGCCATCAAGGTGATAGGTAAAGGTCTTCAGGTTGCGCTCAGCTGTCTCTGCATCCACAGCTGCCCGCTCTATGAGCAGGCCCAACAGCGTGGAGCGTGCTTCGCGGTTGGTTGACGGCGAACAGTCGGCAAACGTTCGGTCGAGACTACTGAAATCCTGCCACTCGTCGGTATCCTGTTGCTGACGCTCTCGCAAGATAGCCTGTTGCTCAGTCAATACGGTCAGGCGCTCGGTCGTGCGCGTGAGGTCAGCCTGCAACTCCTGCAGCTGTTCCTGCTTACTCGTATATTCCTGCTTTAGAATAGCGCAGTCGGCTTTCAGCGATTTGATGAGTGCGTTCTGTTCCGTGATGCTCTCGCCCTGCCAGGGATGATTCTTAGCGCCACACACCGTGCAGGGAACACCCTCCACGAGGTCACCACGCAGCTCAATCACATTCTGGCTCTTGGAGAGCACCAACTGATTGTTGCGCTCTTCCAACTGCTTGCCTGTCTGACGCAGATGCGCCTCTAGGTCGTCAATATCATGTCGCAGATGGTCTGCGTGAAGGCGCAGGCGGGTAATCTCCTGGTCCTCGCGCTCCATCAAGTCATAACCGGCAGCTATGCTGCGCCACAACGAGGAAGCGGTCTCCAACATCTGCCGACGGCCGCGCATCTCCAAGGCTGCCCGTTGAAGACGATAGCTGTCCTGACCGGCAATACTGCGGCGGTGGCCTTCGACCTCCTCTTTCTTCGCATCGATCTTTGCTTTCAGGCTTTGGCTGTCTGAAAACAGACGGGCCAGCACTTCATCGCGCTCTTCCTGGTTGCGGACAGCCTGCTCCAAGGACCTTGTGATTTCCTGACGTTGTTGACTGACCAGAGACAACTCATCCAGCATATTCACGATAGCCTCGCTATGCCCGATGGTTTGCTGATGGGCGTGGAGGGCCTGGCGTTTCTGTCGAAGGGTCATCAGTTTCTGTTGTTCCTCCTCCGTCAGGGCTATATTCTCCTGCAACCGTTTCTGCAACGACGCTTTATTCTCTTGCAGAAGCTGCAAAGTCTCTTTGTCCTCGCGATGCTGGCGCTGGTTCTCCGCGGCTATCGCCTGCTGACGGGCCACTTCGGCCATCGTCTGCGCCGTTGCCTCTACGTGCTGTGCAGCAGATGCTGTCTTCGACTGTTCATCCACGAACGTAGCCTCTGCTTCGTCAACTGATTTCTGCGCCTGTTCAATGGCGACGTTCATTTCTTTCACATGCTCACGAGCCTGATGCAGACTCTTTCGCATGATGGAAATACGTTGGAAACGGCCGTTCACAGCCTCAAACTCCTCGAAGCGTTCGAGATCGCGCTGCTCTGTCATACAGGCTGCCTTCTCCTTGTTCAACTGGAAGAGGCGTTCCTGCTGAGCCGTCAGTTCGGTGTTCAGTTGCTGGAACTGGAGTAAACGGTCCTGTTGGCGACGAACCTGCGAGATAGACTCCGTCAGATGCTGCAGCTTTGCCTGACACAGGCGTCGGCTCTCATAGATCAAGTTCAAGGTTTTATCGTCCAACAATTTGTCCTGGATGCGCTGACGGTGTACCTCGCTGCGAATCAGCGTGCGCAGCATACCCTTCGCATCCTCTGGAACAGGGGTGCCGTATTTCTCCATCCACCACTGGCGCAGAGTATCCTCTGTCGTGGGGGACTGAGGGGCTGAAGTGATATGATTTTCTATCATGAATTCAAATGTAGTTTCTTTTTCGGCCACAAAAGTAATGAAAAAATCATTACAATCTCACATTTACAGCCTATTTATTTTATGTATTCCCATAAAAAACCTACCTTTGCGTCGCAATGGAAAAAAAGAAACCCTTAGTAGGGCTCACTTCCGAGCAGGTGGAAGCCAGCAGGAAAGCCCATGGAAGCAATGTCCTCACACCTCGGGAACGTACGCCTTGGTGGCGTAAGTTCGCTGAGAAATTCAAAGATCCGCTCATCATCATCCTAATTGTAGCGGCCGTCTTGTCCATCGGGATTTCATGTTATGAGTTCTTCGGTCTCAACGCAGGCCCAACAGCTTTCTTTGAACCCGTTGGAATCCTAGTAGCGATCTTCCTGGCCACAGGTCTGGCCTTTTGGTTTGAGTGGCAGGCCGACCGCGAATTCTCACTACTTAATCAACAGAATGACCAAGAGCCTGTGCGCGTCATACGCGACGGTCATGAGACCTTGGTTCTGCGTTCTGAACTTGTCGTAGGGGATCTCGTGTACCTTTCAACAGGCGATGAAATACCTGCCGACGGGCTCCTGCTCGAAGCTACCCAGATGACGGTTGACGAATCCTCATTCACGGGTGAACCGGTGTGCACAAAGGGTACAAAGCCCGAGGAGCAGGACGCCAATGCCACATTCCCTTCTAACACCGTCCTGCGCAGTTCAAAGGTGCTTGAGGGACATGGGCTCATGAGCGTCACCTCCGTCGGCGATGCCACGCAATGCGGGCGTGTGTTCACAGAAGTGCAAATAGACAATTCCGTGCGCACTCCCCTGAACGAGCAGCTGGATCGCCTCGGACGGTTCATCTCAAATGCCAGCTACGCCATTGCATCCCTCGTCGTTGTCGGGCGCGTTGTGATGTGGTTGTACTATGCGGACACGAGCTTACTTAGTTTACCGTTCCTCGCCTATCTGCTACAGTCGTTTATGCTGGCGGTGACGCTCATTGTGGTCGCTGTGCCCGAGGGACTGCCCATGGCCGTCACGCTGTCACTGGCCTACTCCATGCGCAGGATGTTGAAGACTAACAACCTCGTACGACGGATGCACGCCTGTGAAACCATGGGCGCCACCACAGTCATCTGCACAGACAAGACCGGTACGCTCACACAAAACCAAATGCAGGTGGTAGAAATCTATCAGGAAGGCAGTGGCCAGGGGTGGGTCTTTAATAACATCGCCATCAATAGCACAGCCTCACTCGACGGCAATCTGGTGCTGGGCAACCCCACCGAAGGAGCCTTACTCTTGTGGCTGCGCAATCAGGGTACCGACTACCGCGCCCTCCGCAGTGCTGCCCGCATCACGGAGGAAACACCCTTCACGACCGAACGCAAATATATGGCTACGCGCGTCCAGTCGTCCGCTGTTAATTGTCAATTGTTAACTGTCAACTACATCAAGGGTGCTCCCGAGATTGTCTTGTCAATGTGCGCCAACAGCTCACACGAGGAGCTGCTGCTTTCCTGGCAGGAACGTGGCCTGCGCACCTTGGCCTTGGCTCATGCCGAAGGACAGGAGACTCCTGTCCTCGATGCGCTGGTAGCTATTGCTGATCCCGTGCGCGACGATGTACCAGCTGCCGTTGCGGAGTGTATCCGTGCCGGCATCCAAGTGAAGATGGTTACAGGCGACACCCCTGCCACAGCCCGTGAAATAGCAAGACAGATCGGGCTGCCCCACGCGTTAACTCTTACCGGTCCCGAGGTGGCTGCGATGTCCGACGAGGAACTCCGCGCCTGCGCTCAAGATATCATTATCATTGCCCGTGCCCGCCCCATGGACAAGCAACGGCTCGTTCACGCCTTGCAAGCCTGCGGAGAGGTAGTTGCCGTAACAGGTGACGGCACGAACGACGCACCCGCCCTGAAAGCTGCTCACGTGGGGCTCTCGATGGGCGACGGCACCGCCGTAGCCAAGGAAGCCTCAGACATCACGATTCTCGACAACTCCTTTGCCAGCATCGGACGTGCAGTCATGTGGGGGCGCTCGCTGTATCGCAACATCCAGCGCTTCATCCTCTTCCAGATGACGGTGAACGTCTGCGCCTGCCTCACGGTGCTCGCCGGCGCATTCATGGGAACCGATGCACCACTGACGGTGACGCAGATGTTGTGGGTCAACCTCATCATGGATACCTTTGCTGCGATGGCCCTTGCCTCACTGCCGCCCACAGAGAGCGTCATGCTGGAACGGCCGCGCGACCGCCGTAAGTTCATTATTTCATCGCCCATGTGGCAGTTCATCCTCTCCGTGGGTGGATTGTTCTTTGTGCTGATGACCGCGTTGCTGTGGCGCCTCGAGAGCGACGGGTTCATCCTTCGCGACCAGAGCATTTTCTTCACCACGTTTGTGATGCTGCAGTTCTGGAATATCTTCAACGCCCGTGCGTTTCTTACACACCGCAGCGCCTTTCACCTGCGCGGCTGCAAGGGCTTCCTCACCATTGTCACCATTATCTTCTTCGGGCAGATTCTCATCGTTCAGTACGGAGGCCAGATGTTTAATGTCACAAGGCTTGCATGGAATGAATGGCTCACCATCATCCTGGCCACCTCCCCCACCCTTTTGATTGGGGAAACCATCCGATTGGTGAAGTACCTCAAGGGCAAGCTTCGCTCTGCATTGAACTGTTAATTGTTCACTGTTTATTCCACCGTCAGCCACACTGGCTCGCCGCGCTGCTTGGCCTCCGTGATCTTGCGTTTCAGGCGGTGTAGCCAGATGCGCGAGTCGAGCACCTGCCCCTTGATACGGTTCTTGCCCACGAGGATGCAGCCCTCGGTGTCCTCGGGCGTGTTGCCTGCGTGGATGCGCACGCCCTGCCATTTGCGGTTGAAGTCAGGTCCACCGAGCAGCAGGGGTAGCCACTCCTCGAACTTCGGCGACCACGAGATGACCACGGCGTAGCGCCCTTCGGGGATGGCCGAATGCCCCTTCACCTTGTAGGCCCCGTGCTCGTAGTCGCGCCAAGTGGGCTCCAGTGTGTCGCAGAAAGGGTCCGGGTGGGTGGGGAGAAATATGTGCCCGATGGTATAGTCTTTTCGCTTCGCGATGCGTTTCAGCAGTAGTTCCATGATTGTTTTAGTTTAACGTTTAATGTTTAATGTCGGTTGTTTCGCGGAGCCGCTTCGCGAGGGCTCCGAAAGAGTTTTTTAGGAGTCGCCTACGGCGAGAAATCTTTCAAAATCTAATCAAAATCTTTCAATTATTTAAGTACAGATTTTGTCGGATTTCTGCCCGTAGGGCACTCCCTCAAACTGCGTCAGCAGCGTTTCATTTTCTAATTTTCTAATTCTTTAATTTTTCTATTTTTCCCTCCTTGAGCAACCTCTGGTACTCTTCGTAGGTGCAGCTGGTCAGCGCCCAATAGTCGCGTTCGGCTTCGCGGCGGGCTCGTTCCTCCTCGTCGATGCGGCGGACTTCGGCGCGGCGGGCCTCCTGCTGAGCGCGGTAGCGTTCCAGCTCCTGCTGCCGCTGCTCCTCGGGGGTGAGTTCCTCTGCGGGCGGATTGTCGTAGTAGCCGCTGAGAACCTTCTCAAAGTGGTCATCGCTCTCGGTGAGCCAGATGAACGAGGCGATGAAGGGATAGCCTTTCTTGCGGCCGTTGAGGAAGTCGCTGCGCGCCATGCTCACGACGGCATCGACGAGGGCCTTCTTCGTGTTCCAGCGGTTCACAAGAGCCTGCACACGTGATTTCTTGCCTTTGCTCAGATAGGCGATGGGACGTATGGCGCTGCCGTGCAGCTTCAGCGTGGCGTTGTAGAAGCGTGTGAACGCAGGCCAGTCTATCTTTAATTCTTCCATAATAATTTCGCGATTTCGAAGCGCCAAAACAAACCATGGTTGGTGGGTTTCTTTCTAGC
>JAEEGL013041288.1_pt1 | contig 10700 bp, 11 predicted proteins | sample 9134231 | NCBI WGS metagenome assembly JAEEGL01 (sample SAMN16246548, study PRJNA631951) | gut metagenome | biome: gut microbiome; feature: rumen; material: fiber-attached | host: Bos | place: Iran: Karaj | collected 2018-10 | reverse complement strand
GCCCTGGGGGACGGTGGGAGAAATGAAAGGGCGTATATAAAAGAACATACACCTCCTCCAAAAGAAAAGAAATTGGACGAGGAGGAGATATGGGAGTCTTTCTGGAACAATCCAAACCGGGGCCGCGTTGTCGATAGCACGACAAAGGCGCGGCGCTCCCGTCTGGATCACTTCATGGCATGGCTTAAAGAACATGGCGTCGAATACCCTAGTCAACTGACGGCGCAAATGGTTGAGGACTACATGGGGGAAGTCATCGCAAGCGGCATAAGCCCAAAGTCATATAATGACGTGCTATCACGACTGAAAATTGTCTTTGACCTGTCTTTTGCACGGATAGGGCTGGCGGGAAATCCTTTCGATGGAATCAAACGTAAACCGCAGAAACATGCCATAGAACACAGAAAGCCATTTACGCATGAACAGCTAATCAAGATATTCCGGGGCTTTCGTGACGGCTTTAAATATTCAATACAAATAGCCGAATCAACAAATGGCCAAAGAACGCGAAAAGCATATACACAAGATGGCGAGTTCGTGCCGATGAACAAGGACGAAATGGAGGTCCTTTTCATGCTTGGATACCATGCCGGACTAGACTGCGAAACAGGCTGTCTGCTGAAATGGGAGAACGTGCATTTTGAAGAGGGAAAGATCAAATACTTCCGGCACAAGACAAGAAACAAACGACCCGTGGAAATCGAAATAGACATCCATCCGGAACTGCTGCAATATCTCCGCAAGGCGGAGGTCTGGCGAGATGGTGGAGGCTATGTTCTGCCAAACATGGCCGATCGATACAAGAGAAACCCTAGCGGCATACAGGCGGACGCCCGCAAGATATTCCGGATAACCTTGGGTGTTGAAACATCGGAAGAAAAGGGCGACCGACAGAGGAAACTTGCCATTTCCCGTTTTTCTTTCCATAGCCTGCGGCATACATACGCGACGAACGCGGCAAACATGGGTATGCAGGACGCAGTCATAGCCGAGACGATAGGACACTCGACGCCACAGACGACGGCAATCTATATGCATTACAATGACGAGGCCAGACGTCGCGTCGTCATGGCTCAGCCAACAATAACAGACAAATTGGAAGTGGACATGGAAGCGGAAAACATGAAACGGGAAATCGCGGAGTTCGTCAACAACGCGAAAACGAAAGAGCTTGCGATGGTATTGCGAATAATCCAGAACATAAAAAAGACGGATCACGCAATAGCGCATGATCCGTCACGTATGCAAAATTAGAATCTATGACGAGAACGGTATTGTCATGCTCCTGTATATTTTTTTCACCTTGCGCAAAATATTGCGTCGGGAAATAATACGGAGTATAACAAAAATATAACAAGACTGTTTTTCATGCTTGAAAAACTGTCTCGGGTATTTTGGGAAAGCCGTACAATTGAGGACGTTATCAATATTTCGTGCTTAAAATATAATGTAGCATCGCTGGGAAATATTGGCAAATTGTCTCAAAGAGTATTACAAAAACATACCCCGTGTCACTTTTGTAACATTTAGGTACAAAATGCGGCTCATGGCATTTCGGCGGAGCATGACGGCCGGAATAAAAAAGCCCCTGGCGACTGCTAGGGGCTTGATGTGTCTTTATGACAAGGGAAAATCTATTGCAGAGGCGGTGGCATCGTCGTTCCCTGATTCCTCACAAGCTCTGTTATAGGCTTTTCCGCCGTATTTGTTCAACAGACGATGGCATTGCTTCGCTTTGTGAATCACCCAATAACGTAAAGGGTTGATACAGCAGTACCGCCATTTCGCCACCTTGGTTCCATTCGTTTCAAAAGCCTTATTCGACTTCAGGAAATATTCTGCGCCCCTCTTGTGTTTTTTCGACCAATTGATATCGTGATTCACTGAATCAATGATGAGAGACGGATGCAGGGCGTCGATGATGTCGCGCAGGATGGGGGGAAACCACTCCGGGCCAATTCCATTACAGCACTGAACCGCAACTTCGTAAGGCGTATCGGAAAGGTCGTTCATCTCGAAGTTGAGCTCTTTCGCGATCCTTTGGTATTCTTCGTATTTTTCCCGCGTGAGGTTCATTTGATGCCCCTCTCAAAAAGTTCCACCTTGACGATGTCACGGACGTCATCCTTGGTCAGCATGTCCTTCCGGACCTCGGCCAGTTGCACGTTGATCGCCGCCAATTCCTTTTGAATGCTAAGGAGCTGAACGGCCGCCTGCTTTCCCAGCCAGACCAGCAGGGCGAGCAGGATTCCGCCAAGAATGCGCGATACTGTCTGCCAGTTCAATTTCATGTCGTCCAGCTCCTTTGAACTTTCTTCTGTTATTTCAGGCCTTCAGCCTCGAACTCCGCCTCAATGGCGGCCATTTCTTTGTCATACTGCTTCTGCAGTTCCATCAGTCGCTTCTTGAGCCGTTTCTGGTCGTATTCGGTCAAGCCACCAGCGTCGAGACAGGACCTTACTTTGTCGATGACACAAACAAGACCACATTCTTCTGACGGTTCGAGAGCAATCAGCTTGTCGATTTCCGTCGGCTCAGCAATAAAGTCCGCGCCGTTCTTCTTCGCCTTCATCACGCCGTTGCAGACGGAAGTGAGAATAATTTCAAGATTGTCCTCCTTGACGTTGCTCTTGTAGTAGTGGTATCCCGTCGCGATCAACGCCTTCGCCGCCTTTCCGGCGAGCTGCCCATACACGGGGCCGAGTTCGGACGTGGCGAGAAGTGCTATGATGTCAGCCGTCGCGTCATTCAGTGCGGCGAGATCAACATTCTCCTTGTTTCCGTCATTCTTCGCTTTTTCGATGGCGGCGAAAATGGTCTGAAGGCGTTCCACCTTGTCGGCATGCTTCGGATCATTCGCATAATACGAGCAAAGATAGTAGCCGATCTCGCCCATCGTTTCGGCGTAGAGCTGCAAATCCTGCTTGGACAGTTCGGAATAAAGCGAATCTTTCAACGGTGTCGTTGATTTGCAGGCTGTGAAAGCCATGATGGCGAATATGATCGCCATAAAAAGTGCAGTGAATTTCTTCATGTGCTTTTTTTCTCCTTTTGTTTTGTTTGTTTTTTGCACAAGGCGGAGCTTGTGCGTCTTCATGCTACAGCCGACAGGAATCACAAGACCGTGGCATATCCCGCGATTCCCGTCTTTCCTTTAATACGAGATCCAATATTTTTTCACATTCCCCACAATTGCGGCATGGCTTGCAAAGCGAATGGAAGGATATCTCCTTCTTGATACGGTCGATTTCGTTTTCATCCATGTTCATGTTATTCCGCGATGCTTTCGGAGAGAACTTCATCAACCAAGGCGGAGCCGAATGTCTGGCGAATGGCCGGCAGGGCGGCCTGAAGCTCCGGATTGTTGCTGGCGATGATGACGATGTTGGCCCAACTGTCATTCATTCCGGCAGCTGCGATGGCCTGCTTGACCTTCTCCCAGAGGTTTCGCTTCTGGCAGGCAAGCTGTATCTTGTATTTGGAATAATACTGGATAGCGGGATGGGCATTATTCATTACGGCGACACGTTGTTCACGCACGGCGTCGGGCGGCAGAACTGAATTGGCTGAAGGCATGTTTGCATTCTCCTTATGATATGATATGAGTTCCCGTGGGAGGCGTGGGCCTTCCAAGAATTGAAGCTGTTTATTGCATCCTCTGGCATGCGATCACCATTATTGACCATGGCGACCAGTCGGCGGAGCCGACGACGGGCATGCGTTATATTGCTGCGGTCAAGCGTACGGACGACTTTCCCTGTCTTCGTCAGGTGAAAAAGGAATTTCATGAATCTAACGCCGTCAGGCAATGGAAGAAGGCTGCACTTCTTGTCGTTTAAATCCAAGTCCTTCTCATCGCAGAGGCATTCCCGCATCTGCCGCCAGGCATCGGACAATGTGTCCCGATGCTCTTGCACCATGACGATGTCATCCGAATAGCGAATGTAATGCCTGATGCCAAGCTGTTCCTTGACGTAGTGGTCGAAGTCTGACAGGTAGGATATGGCAAGCAATTGAGACAGTTGCGAGCCAAGCCCGATTCCCGGATCCGCGAAGGAGTCAATGACTTCGCAGCATATCCAGTCGAACTCCGGATTCCCGACCTTCTCATGCACCATGGCCTTCAGGCGGTCGTGCGGGATCGAGTCGAAGAACTTTCGGATGTCCAGCCTGAGCACCCATCCGTCTGCGCCATGTTTTCGCCAGAATCGCTGGAGATGGCAGACCAGCCTATTCATGGTGAATGTCGTGCCCTTCTTTCGCTGGCAGGCGCCGTTGTCATATATGTTGTCACGCGTGAGGTCGTCGTACAGGCCCAGATTGCATGCCGCCCTCTGGACGACGCGGTCCCGGAACTTCGGGGCCATGATGACGCGCGGCTTCGGAGACGTGATCCGAAAAACGGAGTAGGGGGACAGGCGGTATTCGCCCGTCTCCAGTTCGTCCAGCAGTTTCAGGCAGTTGCTGGCGAGATGGCGTGGATGCACCCAGGAGGCGACGGAGTTTTTCCATCGCACCCCCTTGGCGCATTCCATGGCGGCCTGCATGAGACTGTCGAATGTGAATGTTGTAGGCATTTTGTTTTCTATGGTGTTGAAAATAAGGCCATGTCTGCAGGCGTACCGTCCACTCGTGGACGACGCCATCATGGCCTGGATTCGCCGGAAGGCTTTTGCCGCCGTTCCGGCAAGGATAGCCGTCTCCCAGTGCGTCGCATAGGCTTTTTTGCGGTTTCGGGACGGATCGAACCGGGCTTACTTCTCGCATTCATGGGGATTACGCATTGTCGGGCAGGAACGCGTTCGCGTTGGAGGCGTTGTTGTTGTTGTTGCTGCCGCTCGTGTTGATGTTGTTCACGTTCCGGGTGTTGGAGACGTTGGCAGAGCGGAGCCACACGTTGCGGGCTACAGACGGCTTCCTTTTTATATGTCAGCATTGCTTCCTGCGTTTCCGGCTGCGATCCGACTCCTTCCATGCGACCAGCATGTTCCTTACGTCGTCGGACAGCCGCGTCCAGTGCATATGCTTCTTCTCGGGAAAGCAGGACATGTCACGGGCGATCTTGACCAGCATGTTGAGGCGATAGATCGCGGCCAGCGCCATGTCCTGATGCTTCAGCCTTTCGGCCGCCTCCGCGGGGAAATCAAGTCGCATGGTGTTGGCCATGTCGAGATGGACGCCGATGTCCAGCGCGGCGTTGACAAGCCTTTCGCCGAGCGTCCAATGGTTCCGCCTCGCGACGACGCTTTCCTTGTTCGCCTCCTGCAGCGTATAGGATGCAAGCGCAAGGGCCGCCGTCTGGATGGTCATCGGGCCTTCAATCTGTTCCGCCTTGTGCAAACTCATGGCCGCACCTCCTGCATCACCGGGTAGAGCTTAATCTTGCCATTGTGCCGCCGGGCGACACAATCGAACGACATGTCGTCCTCGCCCGCCGCCTGCTTGGCCCTGTGGATCTCATCGAGCTCGTCCATGATCTCGGTTATACCCGTCGGAACGATAAAATCCGCGCCTTCCAGCGTGACGAGCATCTCGGCATACAGCCCCTTCCACCGCTGCTTCTCGTCGCCGTTCTCGTCTTCATCAAGAACATCCTCGCCGCGCCGGCTCCATGATGACTTCTTCAATTCCCATGACTTGACGGTCATCGGAATGTTGAGCGTGCTTTTCATGCTGCGCTTCGCCGGCGACGGCGGGCCGAAATTGATGTAACAGGAGATGTCTTTTGCCATTTTGTTTTTCCTTATATTATTATGTTTCTGATGCGCCGCCCTTGTCGGGCGGCGATTAAAGATGACAGATGGTCATGCGACGCACTGGGCGGGCAGGAACGCGTACGTGTTCGAGGCGAAGTTGTTGTTGTAGCTGCCGCTCGTGTTGATGGTGTTCACGTTCCGGGTGTTGGAGACGAAGGCTGAGCGGAGCCACACGTCGCGGGCTGTCCCACCCTCGTCCACCTGTATCCTGTCGGCGTTCGTTGTCGCGACGTCCTTGAAATAGTCGAATTGGGAACCCTCCGCGATGGAGTTGATATTGATATTGTAAACCTCCTTCATGGACGGAAGCCAGAACTTGTCCAAGGTCATGTCATATCCGCCGCCGCCTCCTCCGGATATCGCGGAAACCGTGTTGCGAGCGGTCTTGTTGCGGCATGGCATGACGTTTGCGAGATATCCTTCGGAGAATCCCGCCAAGAACCCGGTGGTATAGAACGAATGAGACGACTGGACATCGTATTCGTTCTGAGGCGTCCAGAGCGATGAGCCGCGGCCGTTCAGTCCCTGGCGGATGTTGGACATCATCCAGGAGTTGCAACCGCTGGAGACCCGGTCGGCATGATTCTTCGTGTAGACGGTCTGACTTTGCGTCGTCTGCCATTCGGCGATGCTGTCCCCGTTCTCATAGTCCGTTCCGGCCTCCAGCTGCGTGTAGGTCTCGCCGCTCACCGTATAATACGCCTTGCCGTTTAAAAAGACGGTGTCCCACGTCGGTGCGTAGCTTTTTTCCGGTGCATCGAACTGGATCTGGACGGCGGTCTGCGAATCGCCCAGGCAAGGCAAATAATTCGGGATCCAGATGGAATTATGATGCCTGTTGTTGTCGAGCATGTAGTCCTCGATGTGCTCGAAGGTTCCTTTGTAATCGATATGAACGAGCTTCCAGCGCAAGGCCGGGAATAAGCTGTTCGTCTGAATGTCGACTACCGAACCGATGTGCATGTTCGGATATTGGAGCAGCGTTCCTGCGCGGGACATCATGGCGATGGTGCCCCATGTCAGGACATCCGTCGTGAATCGCGGCGCATCGTCCCCGACGTTCCAGACGCCGGCCGTCGACTGCGTGAAGAGGGCGAAATAATAATCGGAGACGGAGAGCATGTCGAAGGTGAACGGCTCGATCTGGTGGGCGTTTCGGACCGTGTTGTCGAGGAGGACGATGCCGTCGTTCTCATTCGCGGGGAAGCCTCCCTGCTTGTAGATGAGGCGGGTTTTCGCCCAATGGACGACGTCGTTGTCGGCGGGATCGCGCCATGTGAAGGAGATCATCGTGCCGTCCACCGTCAGGCCGTAATTGTCGGCGACGCCTACGTAGTGCTGCGAGACGACGGTCAGGATCTCGTCTCGAATGGCGGAGACCTGGTCCGCCCATACCTTCGCCGAATGCTCCACGCCCAAGGGCGCGACCTGTTCGTCCGTCCCGTTGGACAAATAGCCCGCCTGGTCGCGTGCCGTTTCGGCCGCGGTCTTGGCGGTGACGGCGCCATCCTTGGCTGTCTCGGCTCCGGTCTTGGCGGTGACGGCGCCATCCCTGGCTGTCTCGGCTCCGGTCTTGGCTGTGACGGCGCCATCCCTGGCTGTCTCCGCCGCGGTCTTGGCTGTGACGGCGCCATCCCTGGCTGTCTCCGCTTCGGTCTTGGCGGTGACGGCCGCTGATCTGGCCGCCTCCGCATCCGTGGCCGCAGTGCCTGCCCGCATCTCGGCGATCCAGACGCGCTGCAGGGCGGATTCCATGTCACGGACGATGGCGTCGATTTCGTCACGGGTATAGTAATGCGAGATGTCCAAATCAATCGGGACGGCGTCGGCATCGATGACGACGGGGTTGATGATGCAGCATGCACGGCATAACGTGGCATAGGTGACGACGTCGTCCGCCGTGCGCTTCTGATATACGCCCAGCCTTGGCGAGAGCGGACGTGTCTGGCCGTTGACGGCGTCCCGGAAGGCGGCCGTGCGGGTGCTGAGCGTCATTTCAACGCTGCCGGCCGCGGCCTCCTCCGACGTGACGACATGGCGGACGGCGGCCAATACAGGCGCATCTCCGCCCGTGGCCTGGTTGTAGAAGTACAGATCCAGATCGACACCGATGGTGATTTCGTCTCCGGCGACAAGAGTCCCTTCGGGAAAGTCCAGCGTGAAGACAGGACGTTCGCCGAAGCTCATGGAGGGAAGGGCGGCATAGTCGTCGTCGCGGATCGGGACGGGCGTCTCGCCCGGGATGTGAAGACGCTGGTTTTGAATGTAGTAATGGAAGTTCATGGCTCAGATCCTATTGTAGGGTGCAAGGCATAAGGGCGTATATGGCAATAATACGCCAGAGCCTTTTTATAGCCATGAACAAAGGAAGCGTAGCGAGTAATAATGTCAATGCCTGCCTCTGGCGTGGTCAAGCCTGGCGTAGATCATCTCGATGGCAGACTTCAAAAGCGATTCGGCTTTGGCCATGTCGCCATTCTGCCAGGCCAGCGCGGCCTTGCGTGCGGTTTCCGCTATGTCTCGCCATGCCTTGTAAGTATGCAGGACAATGGCTCGAAGGCTGCCATGGATGAAGCTCCGGTTCTCCACCTCGTATGTGAACTCCCTCATGGCGATCATCGCCTCGTCGGCGTGCTTCTGCGCACAGAGGAGGCATTGCGTCGTCGGAGTCGATCGGGTGGATTTCCCGCCGGCCTGTTCTGGGGTCTGACTGCCGCATCCGCAACTCATGGCTCATCCTCCGAAACATTTTCCGGCTCTTCCTCGTATTGCCCGATAATCGCGTCCCACCATTCCTTCGACTGGCAACCGCCCATGGAGTCATCAGGCATGATGACAAACGACATGTCATACATTGGGATGGACATGATGGCTTCAAAGGCTCCATTCCTTCCGACTATCTTCTCAGAACCTTCTGGACACATTGAGTCCATGCCTTGCTCGGAATCGTAGCATCTGGTAAGTACGTTCTGATATTCATCAATGATTGATTGCTCTGTCGGTGGAGTTGTCCAATGTGAGAGCGAATCCAAGAAACCATAGACATCCAGCGTATCATGGAATCCACTTTGACCATTGATGATAAAACCTTTGTTCGTCTCAACAAAATTGAGATTGTAAACGGTGTAGTCGTTTCCGAACTCGTCATGCGGAGCGTAGACATCCCACATGCCAGTATTCTGATTGTATTCTACACGTCCTTCCACATGCGTAGGACTGAAGTCAGGCGGAGTGACGGACGTTTTCGGCTCATAGAAGTATATCCCATTAGTTGTAACTGCTTCAAATGAATTGTAGCCATATTTGTTGGGGAGATTGTTCAGCCGTTCAAGCTCGGCCTGTGCGTCTGATTGGCTGTAGTATGAATCGTATGCGCCTCCGCCGCCCCAGTAGTTGTTGGAGTTTCTCGCAATCCATCTTATTGTCAGCCCCTTCCAGTTCATTCCATCGCCAGCATTAGGCCATGTCTCCCTGGCGGCCTCGCTTGATGTGAACGGCGGCATCTTGCCGTCGAATGTGAGCGTCCCGTTCGTGACATCTTCATACTTCAGCGGGTAGCTGTCGCCGCCAAGCCACCTGCCGTTCGTGTCGAACTTCATAAGGAAGCGGTCTGGCGTATAGAGCCCGTATCCACTGTCGTTCGGCCTCCCGATGCACGAATTATCGAAGATGACGTACATGCTTCTGTAGTTGCAGAACCATGTATCGTATGAAGTAGAATGTTCGAGGCAAGACGAGGTATAGACAGAGCCTCCGCTCTGTGACTTGTCGCGTGTATATACAGTGTCGTCGCCGAAGCTCACGTCGTCCACTCCGAACTCGTCTGGATAGGCCAGCATGAGTTCGCGTATATCGAGACATCTGCAAGCGTCGTACTCAAGATAGCCCCAAAGTCTGTAATTGCTGGATTCGATTTCGCCGATGTAGCAAGTGCATCCGACATATTTTATGCTCGTGCCAGTGTCAACGCACAAGGACACTGGTATCATGTTGAGGTCGAAGCGGTAGCAACTGTACTGCGCGGATGTCCTTCGGGCTAGCACGCCAGCTCCGAGTATCGTCCATCCATTGTTGACGGCCTGCGCGACAAGAACGGCGATTTCATCCTCGCATCGGCCATCGCATGCGTCTGCGGACGCGAAGAAGCCATACCCGAAGTCTGCAATCGAAGTCACGGAAACGCCACGGACTTCCGCGACGATCTGCCGCTGGCAGCCGCAGTCGATGGCGTTCAGACGCCAGACGGTCACACCGCCTTCGACGGTCCAGGTGATCCAATGGAGCATGGAAGGGACAAGCGGCTTCGTCGTGTCCGAAAGATGGTAAAGATAGCCGGTCTTCCTGGCGTAATACAAGCCACGCTGTTCGCAATCAAGAATGATGCGACGGATGAACTGCGGGCATGTCTCGCACTCGCAGTCCTTCAGCCGGCCGTCCGGATAAAGGACAAGACGGTTCAGGTTGTCGAGCCACAGCGTCTTCATTGCGCGGGCTCCTCCGATGCGGTTTCCGATTCGGAGCCGGATGTGTCCTCTTCCTCGCGGCAGGCGGCCAGGATCATGGCGGGAACGCCGTGCGACTGCTGGATCACTTCGTCGATCGACACCTGCCCGAGAAGCCAGTAGGCATTGTATTCGTCGTTGCTCTGCAATGGGGCCCGCTCGATATAGATGCCGCTTTCGGTCAGATCCTCCGGGTCGCCGCTGTTGACATGGTAATGGAGAATGATGTCCTGCAGCGTGGAAGACAAGTCGCCCGGGACATCTCCCGGCTGGAAGGTCCCGAGCTGCCCGTTGATCGTCCATCGTCCTCCGCTGTGGTGCGCCTCGTAATAGGTCTCGTCGATGTATTCGGGGGAGTCTTCATCCTCCGGATCATAGTCAGGATTTTCCACCTGCCGCGTCTTCTCGCTGATCGACAGCTTGAAGTATCCTTTGTAATAAT
>JAEEGL011814878.1_pt1 | contig 10700 bp, 14 predicted proteins | sample 9134231 | NCBI WGS metagenome assembly JAEEGL01 (sample SAMN16246548, study PRJNA631951) | gut metagenome | biome: gut microbiome; feature: rumen; material: fiber-attached | host: Bos | place: Iran: Karaj | collected 2018-10 | reverse complement strand
TAAATGTTTTTAAGAAGCACATTTTCAAAAATCGGAAAACTAAAATATCTGCATAACGTATTGTGTAATAGTGGATTAAGTTTCATTTCCTTTCTTCTCGTTTCTTGACGATTTTGGAGGACTAAGATGTTCTTGACGTCCTGCTCCTCGTTGTTCATGGCGATGTACACGCTGATGGCACCCACAACGGCCACCACGCCGGCGATGGCGTAGCAGAGCTTGACGACGTAGGGCACATACTTGGCTATCTCCTCCGTGACGGTGGAGAGGGCATTCGTACCTGCCGTGTAGTCGCCAGCCGCATTCTGGGCAAAGGTCACGGCAGTGCCGCAGACCAACATGAGCGCAAGCATCTTCATTCTCTGGGAGGAGAAGAGCGACTTTGCAATTCTCTTGATTTTGTTCATTTTCTTGTTTCTTAATTTTTTAATGGATTACTACACACATTATATCTCTTTTGCGCATTGGAGATTCTTTTTTCATACTCAGGCTATGTTGTAGCCGTAGAATGCAGGAAACACGATGCTGGCACCGATAATGAAGAGAATGGCACCGATGAGCATCATGATGGACTTGCTGACATCACCCTCGCCCGTGGTCATCTTGAAATATATCTGCAGGGCACCGATGATGGCAACGATGGAGGATATGGCATAGACGAGGTAGAGCACATAGAGCATCATCGTCACCACATAATCGTGTGCCGTGGCAAGGGCATCCGCTCCCCAGCTGTAGTCAACGCCACCACACTTGGCGGCAGCAGAGAGGGATGGAAGGAGCAGGATGCCTGCCATGACTGGTTTCAGCAAATAGATTGTCTTACAGTTCATCGATGGTGTTCTCACGTCTAATGGTTCGTCTGCTTCTTGCACTATGTCTTTCCTGAAGGAAGATGCTATACTCCTCGGGACTGGCAACAAACTCGTGGTCGGGCTGCAGTTCATCGGCTTCCTCGGCAAACTCTTCGTTCAGTTGGTCACTAGTGACGGGTGCCTTGCCGCACTGCTGGTTATCTTCCTTCACAGAAGGTACATAATCTGTAGGTTCTATGACGCGAACGCCGTCGCCATGAAGTTGTTCCGTGTACTGCACTTCATCGTCCTCACCGTCAATGTGAAAACCGCCTTCGTCTTCGCTGACGCTGACGGGGTTTTCCTCATCGGCCATGCTGCCGACATCAATGGTTTCAGATTCCTGCTTCTGCCCGTCATCCTTCTTTCCGTAGAGGTCACGCATGATGGTGACGGCGAAATAAACGAAGTAGGCGAAAGTCAGCACGACCGCGAATATCATAAATGGACTCATACTATTATTTGTTTGAATATGATTACAGTTTCTTTGCCACTCCAAAAGCAGACTTTTCAGACTGCATCCTCGAAATGCGAGTGCAAAGAAACAGGTTTTATTCGGGACAGAATGAATTTGTGACCTTCGCCAGTCCAAATCTTAACACGAATTATTTTTATAGTATGATTATCGGCAAATTATCATACTATAAACTTTTGCCGTGGTACACAATAAACGCCCAAAGGAAGCTCCGCAATGGAAGCTTCCTTTGGGCGTAATAAATAAGACGAGAGCTATACTACTTCATCTATCAAGACAATCAGTTGTGAAACCGTTTCTCCAGTTCATGCATTCGAGCCATGAGGTCGGCAAACGATAGTGCTGTTCCGTCGTAAATCATGTGCTCACGCATGTATTTGTAGTCCTCTTCCCAAAGAGACATGACTTCATCTGGAGGAGTAAGCCTGATTTCCTTTCTTAAATCCTTTGTGTAGTCAACGCCGTGGATGGAGGAGAAGTGGGCGCGATGGCGATTGATACTATTCCAAAGGGCATCATCCATGACAGCATGCAAGGCAAAATCCTTGTCCATCATCCGCTCAATATCATACAGGTGGCGCGATTTCCGCTCTGCCCTCTGGCATCTGGCCGTCACGAACATTTCGTGCAGGAGAAACACTTTTTCGAGGAAGGTTTTCTCGGGCAAGGCAGTACGGATGTCGGAGTCGGCTACGTCGGTGTCAATGTTGGCGAACTCACGTGCAATCATGCTCTTCACTTTTGCCTTGCCCGTTGGCTCAATGAGAGACCTGGAACTGACTTCCAGCATGACAATGGGTTTGACGTATGCGGAACTTGTGTCTGCTAATTCATCCTCGAACAATGGCTTGTAACTAATGTACAACTGGCGCGGTTCTGGGTAGGTGTCGTTTCCTGTGCCGTTAGGTTGTGCTTCCACAGAACACCAGTCATCCAATCCAGCCTTGGTGATCGCTGACTTTAGTGCCTCGCAAAACTCGTTCTGTACGAACAGTGAAGATTGCTTCCTCAGTTTCTTAATCTGCTTGACAGTTGGTTCATCGCCTTCAAAGATGCCAAAGTTGCTGTCATAGGCAAGGTCAACGTCCTCTGACATGCGTCCTATCAAGTCCCATGTCTTGGAAAGGCTGGAACCACCCTTAAAGATAATTCTGTCGGCAAAGGGCAGTTGGAACACCAGTTGTAGCACAATCGTCACCCAAAGGTCTTTCTCAATCACGGCAGCTGGCAGCCCTGTCTTCAGTGCTGTTTGTGTGATGAAGAGTTTCTTTCCTTCATCGTCTATCTCAAAATACTTGTTGTTCATAATGTTTCAATATAAAATCTTTAATCCATGCCGGCATCAGCCCCAAGTCATCACGGATCTGTTCCAGCGGAGTGTTCTGCAGAAGTGTCCTGACCCTAGCCTCCTGCTCTTCTGTTATGTTCTCCTTGCCTATGTCCTTCAGGGCAAAGACCAGCATCTGCAACAGCCTGTTCTTATAGGCCAGATTCTTCTGTGTCGTGTGGACGAACTTGATGGAATAGCCGTTACTCATCTTGATGGTCTTCGAGGTGCCGTCGGTCATATAGACAAGATTCATGGGTACTTGTGTGGAGAACCCAAGTTTATTCAAGGCATAGGCACCTGTCGGAACAATGGTGACCTTATCCCTCTCGGCAATCCTTTCTGCTACCTCTTCGTAGGATGGGTATATTACCCCTAAACCGTATTTGTCATCCGACTTGGGATAATAATATACTCCCTGAGCCAGCCTGAGTATCGTACCTGCCTTGGTCTCCCTTTCCAGCACCTTCAGTACATGGGAGGACTTGGTGCCCACCTTTGCCAGGTCAGAAGGAAAGAACACCATGCCAGGTGTCATTCCAGCGATTTCCGTGGAGACTTTATTCGTCATCATAACTTTCAAATGTTAAATCCGTCGCAAAAATACAATAAATTTATGACACTTGCAAGTTTTTCAACGAAAATCTGCCTTTTAAAGGCTGTTTATCAGGTCAAACAACTATTTTGCACCCGAATTTTGTATAAATTACGGTGCTTCAAGCTTTCTTTCAATGATAATTCTCTCCATAATGAAATGTCATTGGTATACAGGATGTCATTTCCCGTCAAATCTTAGCATATCATTCAAATCGTTATGTGGCTGATATCGGTAGCTCTCATCAATTACTTTGTCAGGATAAAGGCCAGTCAGTGTTTCAGTAGCCTTATGTCCGGCATTGTCATTGTCGAGATAGCAGTGAATGTATTCGTATCGCTCGACAATAGGGAATGCCCTCCCGATATTGTTCACGGAATTCAGAACGATACAGTCGCATTCCTCAGCTATACAGAAGCCATTTGAGCCAAGCTGCTTCATGGTTGCATAGGACAGAAAATCGAAGAATCCCTCAAAGACGCAGCAGTGCCTGACACCATCCGTCTCGCTCATGATGACTGAAATATCCTTGCTCCCGATGCAACGCTTGCTGTACTTGTTGCGGGCTTCCATACCATTAGCGACATTCAAGAAGGCTATGGCATAATATCGCTTTCCACGAAGAGAATAGTGAACTTCCTTGCAAAACCTTTGAGCAATGCTATAATCGATGTGTCTCTGAATGACATAATCACGAAGAATTGGATGAGAAAGCGGTATTACCATTTCCACAACCGTTTCCTGATTTATTTGATCCTCTCGCTCTGTTCTTTTCCCTTCTACCCATCGTCGTTTCTTTTCTTCCTCTTCAAGTCTGGCATTATAATCTTCACTATAATCCAGGTTCAAATCTCTTATCTGCTGTTCGAGATATGACAGCACCTGATGTTCACTCCAAGCCGGATTAAGTTGCTCAACAAGGTTGATGATGTTTCCGCCGTTTCTGTTGGCACTCCCGAAGTCACACCAAAGATTCTTAGCTGTATTGACAGCGAACGATGGTGTTCTCTCCGAACGAAGTGGAGAAGAGAAGAAGTAATTTCTTCCTTTCCTGGTTCCTTCACCATAGTTGTTCTTACGCATCCACTGAAGGACGCTGACTGATTTAATTTCGTCTATAGTCATATTTATAATTGTGTGCGTGTATGCGCGCGCGTATGTGATATATATATCTTTTAAACCTAAACCTTAAACCTGTGTGTCTGAAGCGGGTGCAGGATTGTCAAAACATTCTGATTTATAAGCATAACCATTGCCTTCCTTGACAATAATGCCTTTACCGGAAAGCAGTTTAAGCAGATTCTTGATTCCATTCATGCCACGCTTGTAGCCAGCAGTCTCGTAAGCCTGTGAAACGAGTCCTACCAGTTCACTATATTTGGATGGGGAATGTTCATCAAAGAGCTTGCCTAATATTTCCTGGTGAACTTCATTGTCAAGACTAATAAGTGACTTCTCCCTTGGTTTGACAACTGTTACAGACATGCTTGAATCGAGCACTGGCAGCCTGTTATCATCAATATGAAAAGCAAATGTGGTAAACTCTCTGTCTCGCATGTGCATAGGTTTCACTTCGCTGATGCTATTGTTCTGGGTATTCTTACTGATAATCAAAACGGTCTCAGCCTTGTTCTCCAATTCTGTACCAATGTGTCCACGAGGATTGTTGTCATTCTTGTTCAAATGCAGAACTGTATGGATATGGAGGTCATATACACTTGTCCATGCCATAAGAACAGTCATCACATCCGTAGCTTCTTTACCGTTGTTAATATCATACATAAGGTCTCTTAATCCATCGATGATGACAAGGCCAACACCCTCGTACTTGCGCAAGGCATAGTCTATGACGGCAATGCGCAGTTTCGGTGTGTATTCCCGTAGTCCCCAAAACATGAGCCTCGGATCATCTTTATGGAGAGAAAGACCTGATAGTTTATAAATGCGTTCCAAAACGGTATGACAGTGATACTTGCTCTGCTCTGTATCAAAATATAGGATATTACGTTTCCCCTCAGGAAGTGATGCACGATAATTCAATACTGTTGTATTTGTGACGGCTGCTGCTACCATGGCAGATATATTAAAAGTCTTTTTGCTTTTCGCCTTACCAGTCGATGCGCTGAAATTGCCGAATGTGGCAATGGTACAGTCGCCTACAAACAATATCTTTGGAGGGACTGTTATCTCATCACATGCCCGGATTGCCCCTTTGGAAAGATAGGACTCCAGTTCTTCGTCGCTGAAGTTATCCTTATTGAGCATGGAAACCTCCAACGACTGCTGCTCCAACTGATTCTGTTGGATGGTCTGTCCTTTCTTTTTAGATTTCTGTTCCATTTTGTTCTTTCTTCTTTTTTTTACGTTTGATGTCTTTGACAGAGATAATACACCTGTCAAGGAGTTCTACCAGACGGGAGTCGGGAAGATTTGATCCATCAATGCTGTTCTTTTTAGGAATCTTCTTTTTCATTGTTGCATGAGTCGTTTGATTCTTGAATGGGAAGTTCACTTATTTCACCTGAAACATGATTTCCACTATTTTTTATCCACTTGATGAGTTCCTTCTTTTCAAAGAAGATTATCTTACCACGTGGCTTGAAATGAGGTATCTCACCATTGCATGTAAGCTTATAGAGAAGACTTTGGGAAATGTCGAGATACTGACACACTTCTTTCATATTCAGAATGTCTTTGGTAGAGTAAAGTGCCTCTTCTATCGATTTGAGACGCTGAATGATAATGCCAGGCTCAATCGTTTTCATTTTTTTAAGCTGCATTTCCAGTAGTTCAATACGTTTTTCTAACAGTTCAATTTCTTTCTTTGCCATATATAAGAGTTTTGAATTTGATTACGAGGGATAGGCCTCGAATTTGATTGAATTGAGCACAAAGGTAGGAGGATTAAACGGGTCATGTCCAGATTGATGCTATATACGAATAAATGTTTCGTAGTTATATAGTTCTATTGGTTTCATTTACTTGGATTTGTTAGTTTTTTTATAGCTTTATTGGATGTCCCTTTGTTATGTATTACAATTAAATAGCATACATTTCAGTTAAATCACACTCCTTTGTATTATTTAGGCGGTTAAACCGCACTATTTTCAAATAATTCTTATTACCTTTGCACCATGAAAACAAGAATAGTATTCAGGGGCACCAGCCTTGCCAGATTCAAAAAATCCTTCCAAAACGACGAGGATTGCTACAGCTATTTGGCCAGTATAAAGTGGAAAGGCGATTCTTTCGTATGCAAACGGTGTGGCAATACGCATTATTGCAAAGGACAACTGCCTTTTGCGAGGCGATGTACCAGATGCAAGTATGATGAAAGTCCAACGGCAGGAACCTTGTTTGACAGAATCAGAATCTCACTTCTCACGGCTTTCCGTATAATCTTTGATATGTGCGTCTATAAAAAGAACATGTCATCCTCAAAACTGGCAGAGGTATATGGGGTAAGACAGAAGACTATCTGGGAGTTCAAACGGAAGATACAGTTGGCCTTGAATAGCCAGGACATCAACTTCCTCAATGGCATGGTTCTCGTTAGCGATTTCTGCGTCATGGAACAAGATAACGGTCAATCTGGAAAAATCGTATTGGTAGCAATAGAGGTACTGGACAATGGAGAGATTGGTAAAGCATATGGGATGATGTTGGATTCTTTATCTCCAGAACACATTCAGAGTTTCTTTGAACAACATATCAGCACCAATGCTAAAGTGTTTGTCAGTAAAGAAAGAGATTATGAGCAGTTGGTTATCAATTACCATATAGAGATCAATGAAAATACTTCCTTGTTGACCCATTGCTTTACACATATCTCTGAACTTAGAAGCTGGTTGTTCGGTATGCATCGACATATATTGTCAAAATATATCCAAGGGTATTTGAATGAGTATTACTTCCTGTTCAACAGACGCAACAATAAAACTTTGTTGTTTGACGAGTTCATTGACTTGATGATGCAGAACCAGCCTAATAGAACTTAAATAAATGAAATAAAGACATACCAATATGTATGTATAATAATATCAATTTTTTCAGTAACAGTTTAATTCACAAAAAGAAAATGAAACGGTTAAAGAACACTCCCGTGCTCTCTCTTTTTGTGCCCATGCTGTGCAAGCTGTACAAAGAAAGCTGAGACTGAGCTGCCAAAAGATGAGCTTTGGCAACTCTACCGTGCTGCCTATGAGCAGTACCAGTCAGAAATCCTCAATGACGAGAAATCTTATTCTCGTTATGTGAATGATTTCATCTACTATTACCTTCCATGTACAAGCATTCGTGAAGCCGACATTAGACTTCATTTCATGCATGTGTTCGACCTGAAGGAACTTCTGGAAGAACGTCGTGATCTTGTGGATGCCTTCTTCTCGAAAGACAGTTTTGAGGAGAAGGACTTTCTCCTAATGGATGATTTGTTCAATAAAGGCAAGAGTCACGATGAGCCAGAATCTGTGTATCTGGCTCATTTTAGTGATGAGCAGATACGCATCATAACAAATTTCGTCCGTTCAACAAGCCTGTTTAAGTCAGAAGTGACAGAAAGCGATATCAAAGACCTGTTTGAATGTAGGTTATCAGTCCCTCTTCAGGCAAAGGTCAACAGACATGTGGCCATCTTCTTCGGCAAACTCCGTGAACATGGTCTTCTACCTTATTCCTGGCAGATGATTATGGAAAGCCACAAACTGGTATCATCTTCTGCCAACAACGAGCCTCTACGAGCAAGCCAACTGCGTTGCGGATTATCACAAGCAAGAGTTGCGAATCTTCGGAAAAAGCCGAACTCTAACATACTTGACGATGGCATTGGCTTTTATGACAGCTGCGACGTATTCATAAAGAAGCTGAAAGAATGTCTGTAAAATGCAAGCAATCCTATTATTTGCAAATAGGGGGACTATATAACAACTATATACGAAATCCTATATAGTTGCTATCTGTACGCTTATGATTTATAGGGGCTACCTTTGTATCCGAATTCATTCATGCACGGAGGTAGTCCCTCCTTGACATCGTAACTAAATCATAAGAAATATGGACGACAATTCAGTACTCCAATTCATAGACAAAACTGTCACATTTGAACAGTTTGTTGACGCATTAGCGACAAAAGTTGCATTACGAATACATCAAGTAGAGAAAGGGCAACTGGAGATTAGCCAAGCTCAGGCTTTCAAGTTATTTGGAAGAGCTGACGTTGAACGGTGGGTTAAAAATGGCAAGTTAGTACCTTCAAGAATTTCACCAGGCAAGAAGCGATACAAACTTGTTGACTTACAGAAGCTGGCAAGCATTCAGCAAAACTACCTTCTGTAGCATATGAACACATAAGAAAAGACTCAGATATGGCACAAAGCTTTATCTGAGTCTTTCTTTTTCTTTAGTCAGTCAAAGAGGGTATTTCTACGGAACTAAACGTTGATACATCTGAGTGAGGTTCTTATCAACATTGGTAATCTTGAACTGGACTCTGACATTGCTTACTTTTTTAGGGAGTAGGGTGACCAGTTTATCCATTATCTGGTCAACATTGGTAAAACCAGTATCTTCCAGAGCACAAACCTTTTTGCCCATCACGAAAGCTTCTGCTCGGACATTATTGTACTTGGATATTCTCTCAAAAGTCTTATCTTCTTTTTCTACATGCTTCGATTCTTTGTCAGTAAAGAAAATGAAGTCAATAACCTTCTCATTAAGAATCCAAACTGGTGTGTAGTCTATCTTCAAATACACTCTCGCCATTCTGTGGGTAGAATGGTTCAATCCAAAATCGACATCGGACAAAGAAGCACCACATTCATTCTGTGCTATAGTTGCCCAACTGTGACGGAAGGCATATAGGGAAGCTCTGTAGCCAGGCTCTACCTTATCCCAAATCTGTTTGATGCCGGTATTAACATTGGCACAGAACGAGTCCGATGTGGACAAGCGGTCGTGAAAATTGAAGAGCCAAGGAGAGTAAGCATCCTTAGAGAGATATTTCTCGAAGGTTGGCTTCAAGAAAGCTGGTACACGTACCTCAAAATACCCCTTGTCTGATCGGGTCTTTCTTGTCTTTTGACGCTCATAGTGAAAGATGCCATCTACATATTGGTCTTTCTTCGCATTGAAAATATCAACGGCATTCAGACCACAAAGGCAGAATGAAATCAAGGCCACATCCTGGCCAACCTCCATCAATGGGTTTGTAAACCGGCTTCTGTCTGGAACGACATTGAAGAACTTTCGCAACATACTTGCTGTGATAGCACGTTTCTCAGGCACATCGCTTCTGGGGATGACAACATTGTTCCAGGGGTTCTTCAATTTGACAATTCCTTGTTCCTCATCATTGAACTCCCTCATAGCAGCCTTATACACTTCACGTATACAAACGGGGTATTGTTCCTTGCAACGATTGGTTGAAGCTAAATTCTCTATCCATCTATTAAGAAAAGCAGATGTCAATCGTGAAAACATGATGTTGTCTGTCTCTGCGAAGCGTTCCATATGTTGGATAGCCCACTTGTAATTGCGAGCAGTACGTTCCTGTCCTCTTGCTTTCATCTTTTCGATATGCTTTCTTGCATAGTCTGAAAAAGAGAGGTCGCTGTTGAACTCTGTTAAATACTTGACAATCTCTGATGTTGTCCATTTCGAACTGTCTATCTGATTGAGTTGTTTGTAATAACTATCAATCAAGATACAAGTCTGTTGAATAACAAAGGGATCTATGATTTCCTTTTTGTCACTCACCCCTTTTTCGTTAACTACCCAAGAGGTCTTTACATATGAAACCTGATTACTTTTCGTAAAGCGGATGTAAACAGGATAAAGACCACTCTTTGTTTTTACTCTTACAGTTGCTTTTAAATTTACCATGTTAAATTTGAATTAGTGAAATATTAAACTTCTTTTTTGTTCTCGGGGTTGCAGCGCCATTTTTTAGTGTAAAACATTAGCCGATTTAGTGTAAAGCATTTGTAAAATAAATGCGTCATGGACTGCTTTTGGAATGTGCAGAACGTACAGAAAAGAAGCGAGGCAAGTGCCTGTTTGCCAAACACTTGCCTCGTATTTCACTAATTTTCAACATCTTTCGTCTATTCCTCGACAGCAGCCTGGGCGGCGGCAAGACGTGCGATGGGCACGCGGAAAGGTGAGCAAGATGCGTAGTTAAGGCCAATCTTGGCGCAGAACTTCACAGAGCTGGGTTCGCCACCATGCTCGCCGCAGATACCGCAACGGAGGGTGGGACGTACTTCACGACCTTTTTCAACTGCATACTTCACGAGTTTGCCAACACCATTCTGGTCGAGCACCTGGAACGGGTCAACCTTTAGAATCTTCTTCTCGAGGTATGCAGGCAGGAAGCTTGCAATATCATCGCGGCTGTAGCCGAAGGTCATCTGGGTGAGGTCGTTGGTACCGAAAGAGAAGTATTCAGCTTCGGTG
>JAEEGL011408097.1_pt1 | contig 10700 bp, 4 predicted proteins | sample 9134231 | NCBI WGS metagenome assembly JAEEGL01 (sample SAMN16246548, study PRJNA631951) | gut metagenome | biome: gut microbiome; feature: rumen; material: fiber-attached | host: Bos | place: Iran: Karaj | collected 2018-10 | reverse complement strand
CAGCATCTTCCAGGACGTCGGTACCGCCGCCGAAATAGCCGATCCGGCAATGATTGATTTCAGATGAAAAGGCCTTTCCGCAAAGCCCCGGCGGTAATGGTGCTTGTTCTGGCTGTTTCCTGCAGCCGATCGCAGCTGGAGATTAATCCTTCGGATCCCGGGACGAACGAGGCAAGACTGCTGCGCATCGAAGCGGTCAGCGAAAACGTCATACGGATAATGTCGACACCGGAGCAGAGATTCCCGAAGCGGAAGAGCCTTGTCGTCGTTCCGCAGGGACGAAAAGTTGGTCTGAAGGTAAAAAAGGAAGGGAACCGGATTCTTGCAAGGACGGAGCAGGTGACGGTGGAGATAGATCCCCGCAGCGGCAGGCTTGCCTTCTACGATGCCGGCGGCAAAGAACTGCTAAGGGAGCATAATACCACATTTGCGCCCATCGAAATCGACGGTCGCAGGGGCTGGAGTGCGGTTCAGATCTTCGAATCGCCGGCCGATGAGGCTTTTCACGGCCTTGGCCAGCATCAGGGAGATATCTTCAATTACAAAGATCAGATTGAAGAACTGGTGCAGACCAACAGCCAGATATCCATACCGTTCGTGCAATCCTCGAAGGGTTACGGCTTGCTGCTGGACAACTATTCCCATTGCCGTTTCGGGCATCCGGAAGGCCCTCAGGCGCTCGATTCTTTATTTGATGTCAGCCGAAGCGGGAACACCGTCACCCTTGTCTCCCAAACCGGCGGGGAGCACACATTCAATTTGAACTATTCCGGCTATGTAAGCGTCGCGGCGGATGGAAAAGAGGTTCTGCCCGAACTATGGCGCCCCGATTTCATTCCCAACCTGCGACGGTTCAAATTAAAAATGGATTCAGGAGTGCCGGTAACGCTCAAGCTCGACTGGACCCCGAACGGGGAAAAGTCGCGATGCGAACTCAGCGCATACCGCCCGCTTGCAGACGAAGAACGGGGCCGTCAGATATGGTACAGCGAGATGGCGCCCTGCCTGGATGGGTATTTCATTGCCGGCTCCACTCCGGATGAGGTAATAAAAGGCTACCGCAGTCTTACCGGCAAGGCTCCGATGATGCCCCGCAAGGCAATGGGATTCTGGCAGAGCCGGGACCGCTATCGCACCCAGGAAGAAATACTTGCGGCCTTGAACGGCTTTCGTGAGAGGAATCTCCCTATCGACTATATAGTGATGGATTGGAATCACTGGGCAAAGGATGCTTGGGGCAGCCACGAATTTGAGGCCGCGCGCTTTCCGGATCCGGTGGCGATGGTGGATAGCATCCACGCCGCCGGAGTTTCGATTATGATTTCAGTATGGCCGAAATTCTATCCCGGAACGGAGCATTACGCCGAATTTCAGGAACACGGCTGGCTGTACCCTGGCAGTATACGGGACAGCCTCCGCGACTGGCTGGGGTACTCCTACGCCTTTTATGATGCCTACAGCGCCGGAGCCCGAAAGTTGTTCTGGAAGCAGGTAGAAGACCATTATATCCCCCTGGGTATAGATGCCTGGTGGCTCGATGCCACGGAGCCGAATGTGCTTGCAAACACTCCGGAATCCTACCGAAAGTATCTCTGCGGCCCTACGGCGCTTGGCCCTTCAACAGAATACTTTAATGCCTATGCACTGATGAACGCCCGTGGCATAGCGGAAGGCGAGGCCGTAACCCGTCCGGACCACCGCCCGTTCCTGCTCACGCGCTCTGCATTTGCCGGGCTGCAACGATGGTCCACGGCGGCTTGGAGCGGCGATATTGCCTCCCGCTGGGAAGAAATGCGGGCACAGATTACCGCCGGGCTGAGTTTTTCGCTCTGCGGCATCCCTTGGTGGACGATGGACATAGGAGGCTATTCTCCGGAGCCTCGTTATGCCGATGCCGCCCGTTCCGCCGCGGAAGGACCGGACACGGAGGAGTGGCGCGAACTCCAGAATCGCTGGTTCCAGTTCGGTGCATTCGTTCCCATCTTCCGTTCGCACGGCCAGTATCCCCTGCGGGAACCCTGGAATATCGCGCCGGAGGGACATCCTGCCTATGCTTCGATGGAGTTCTATCTGATCCTGCGCCGTCGGCTGCAACCCTATATCTACTCTCTCGCAGGCGACAGTTGGCTGAACGACGGGACCCTGATGCGGGCCCTGCCGATGGACTTTGGAGACGATACCACCGTGCAGGATATAGGAGATGAATACCTGTTTGGCCCCGCATTGCTGGTGGCTCCGGTCTGCGAATACGGAGCCAGGCAACGGCGGTTGTACTTCCCGGAAGCGGAAGGTGGCTGGTATTGCTACTACAGCGGTACCCACCATACCGGAGGGCAGTGGGAGACAGTGCCGGCGCCATACGAACGCATCCCTCTTTACGTCCGTGCCGGGGCTATTCTCCCGGAAGGAGATAATGACCTGTGCATCAAGGTTTTCCGTGGCGCCGACGGAGACTTTACCCTGTACGAAGATGACGGTGAAGGCAAACAGTATCTGCAGGGTAGTTACAGCTTGATTCCATTCCATTATGACGATGCTGCCGGTGTCCTTGCCATAGGCGCGCGCACGGGCATATTTGAAAAGATGTCGGAAAAGCGTAACTTTACAGTCCACACAATCCCTGACGGCAAGAATATCCAGATTTCTTACGACGGGAGCAAAACGGAGATAACACTATGACACGGAAATACCCGATTATCGTACTCGCAGGGCTGATGCTGCTGTCTTGCGGCAACAAAGAGAAAGGTAGCGCCCAGCCGCCGGAGCCGGAACAACTGGGAACGGTGGAAACCTACCGCTACGCTCCGGAGGTCATCCCATCCACCCGTTTTTCCGTAAAGGTTAACGACGAAGTGCAGATGGTACAGGAAACAGCAGAACCTGATTTCTGCCTGTTCGGGGCAGAGGGCAAGGTGAAGGTTGAGGTCCGTTCGTATGTTACCAAAATCAAGACCGCCGTAGTGCGACCGCTGTACAAAAACGCCGAATTCAGCGTTGCCGACGACAGGGTGATCCTGTATATGGAACCTGGTGATCGCTATGTGCTGGAGATCAACGGTGACGAGGCGACCCCGCTATTTCTGTTTGCCAACGTTTTGGAGCAGAAACCTGCCGACCGCAGCGGCTATATGTACTTTGAGGCTGGCAAGGTCTACGACAAGGGACTGATTTCGCTGGATTCCAACCAGAAGATTTATATAGAAGGCGGTGCTATCGTGAAGGGCAACGTCAATTGCGTTGGCCGTGAGAACGTGGGCATAGAGGGCTGCGGCATACTGGACGACGGCGACAGCGATGAACGGGCCGTCACGTTCCATAAATGTACTGGCGTTACTCTTGGCAGCGTGCTGGTGCGTAACCGAAACTACTGGACAACCCTTGTCGTAGAGTCGCAGAACGTGCGCGCAGAAGGCTACAAGGTGATAGCGACCTTCAGCGACAAAGACGACGGCTCCGGCAATGAGAACGACGGCTTCGATATAATGGGCTGTTCAGACGTGCGCGTCAAGGGGTGCTTTGCCTATTGCCACGACGACGCATTCTGCATAAAGAGCCAGAAATGGACGTTTTCCGCCGAGTCTTGCGACATAGTGATTGAAGACTGCATAGCCTGGAACAGGGATTGCGGTAACAGCTTCGAACTTGGATATGAGCTTGGGCGCGATGTGCACGATATTACATTCCGGAACAACTGCGCCGTGCATTCCGCCGGCAGCGCCAAGGAATTCCGCCGCGGGGCGATAGGCCTGCAGAACGGCGCCGGAGGCAAGGTATCGGATATTCTTTACGAAAATATGTGGTTGGAAGATCCCAAGGAATTCGGCATCTATATGACCATCATCAAGAGCAGCTACAACATCGGCAACGGCGTCGAATGGACTCCGGGTTCCATCGAAAACGTCACATTCCGCGGCGTCCATCTGGGCGCAATGCCTCCCAAAGGGAATTTTGCGGCGGGCTACGACACCCAGCACGTTATCAAGGGAATCGTTTTCGAAGATCTTACAATTGCCGGGAAGAAGGTTTCCACGGCTGCCGAAGCCGGATTCAAGACTTATAAGAATGTAGAAGCAACGTTTAAATAGCGTTTATGAAAAGAATAGGATTCTTATTGTTGTTTATGATGCTCGTCCCGCTGCTGGCAAGGGCCCAGGGCGGGATGCTGCAGGGGACAGTTACCGATACGTCCGGGGAACCGCTCCCGGGCGTAGCCGTTTACTACGAGGGCAGCAACGAGGCTGCGATGACCGGCCCCGACGGAACTTGGAGCATTCGGGCACATAAGGGCAAGACGCTGACTTTCAGCCTGTTCGGTATGAAGGCGCAGAGCGTGAAGATTGACTCCCAGACCACAATCGACATCGTGCTGGAGTCCGACTCAATGTCGCTTCAGGACGCCGTGGTCATCGGTTACGGCAAGCAGCTCCGCCGCGACCTAACCGGCTCGGTTTCTTCCATAAAAGCGGAGGACCTCAAGAAAACAGGCAGCAACAATGCGCTCGGGGCCCTTCAGGGGCACGTGGCCGGTCTCAGCATCACATCGCAGTCCGGCGAACCGGGCTCCGGTTTCCAGATAAAGATCCGTGGCAACAACTCCATCAATGCGGGCACCACGCCGCTTTTCGTCATCGACGGTATGCAGATAGATGTTTCTTCGGGTGAGGTTGCTAGTTCCTCCTCCACCGGAACCGGCTCATACGACCCTATGTCTTTCATCAATCCGGCCGACATCGCCTCCGTAGAAGTACTGAAGGATGCCTCCGCAACGGCCATCTACGGTGCACAGGGTGCGAACGGCGTCGTCATCATCACCACCAAGAGCGGCGCGGGGTCAGGCGGCAGGACTATCGTGACCTTCGATGCTTCCTGCGGGATCCAGAAGGTGCCCAAATACATACAGATGCTGACTCCGCAGGAATATATGGCCTACCGTTTCAACCGAACCGACTACGGCTGGTACTACTATGGAGTGGATACCGACGGCGACGGCGTGCAGGACACCCCGAAGGATGCCTCCGATTATGAGTACTTCGACTGGCAGAAGCGTCTGTACCGCACCGCGCTGATGCGCAACTATAACGTGTCCGTGTCCGGTAAGGCGGGCAAGGGAACCCAGATATTCGCCAGCGCCGGTTACCTCGACCAGGACGGCCTTGTAATCAACAACGACTACAAGCGTTACAACGCTCAGATAAAACTGGACCACCGCATCAGCAAGAAGGTCAAGACCGGCGCGTCGGCGAGTTTCTCGCGCAGCGTTTCCAATGGTGCCGTGGCGTCGGGTGGCGGCGACCTGGGCAACAGCGGCCTGATCCAGATGATCTACCTGGAACGTCCTTTGGAATTCTGGTCGGATTCCGATACGGATTACCCCAAGGGCTGGACTACCCTGATGGACCTGGTGTCGAAGGAAACCTTCCGCAAGACGGTTTACGACCGCGTGATGGGCAATGCCTACCTGGAATGGAATATCCTCCCGGAACTGCGATTCCGGACATCCGCCTCGGGCAACACCTCTTCGTCGAACCTTAAGGAATATTACAGCTATAAATCCCGCTGGGGCAGTTCACGTAACGGATATGGCAACTGGCGCCAGGTTTCCACCTTCAGCTACAACGCCAACGCTACCCTTTCGTGGAACCACGAATTCAAGGGCGGGCACCATCTGGACGCGATGGTCGGAACAGAGGCGAATCTCTATAATTCCGACGCTATGCGAATCTCAGGATATGATTTCAACGACGGCAGTACCGGGGCCTACGATCTCAGCAAGGCCGCAATCATCGAGGATCCGCAGCAAAGTACGGGGCAGAGCACCCGCCTCTCGGCTTTCGGGCGTATGAACTACAACTACAAGGGACGCTATTACCTGACGCTGAATTTCCGCTCCGACGCTTCTTCGAAGTTCTACGAGGAGAACCGCGTCGGCTGGTTCCCTTCGGCGTCACTGGCCTGGCGCCCCAGCGAAGAACCCTGGATGGCCTGGAGCAAATCGTGGCTCGACAACGCCAAGGTCCGCCTGAGCGCCGGTGCATCGGGCAATGACCGCATCTCCACATACGCAGCCCTGGCTACGCTGACGACAAATTACTACGCTTCCGGCGGTACCGAAGTGATGGGAATGTCGCCATCCAGCACCGCGAACCCAAAGCTCAAGTGGGAGACTACCTATCAGTACGATCTGGGTCTCGACCTTTCGCTGTTCGGCGAGCGGATTGATTTCTCCGGCGACATCTACTACAAGGATACCCGCGATATGCTCTACCGGGCCACCCTTTCGGCACAGTCCGGTTTTACGGAGCAGTGGCAGAACCTCGGCCGCGTGGAGAACAAGGGCCTGGAAATCGGCCTCACCACACACAACATCGATACCCGCGACTTCTCTTGGAGCACCAGTTTCACTTTCGACGCGTCGCGCAACAAGGTACTGGATATCGGCGGAGTTGAGTACACCAGCGTCAACATCGCCCACGGCGTCCTTGCAAACGATATCTCCCGTATTATGGTGGGCCAGCCGATCGGCATTGGCTATGGCTATGTCTGGGACGGCAACTACCAGCTTTCCGACTTCATCATTAAGGACAAGTTCGGCAACGATTTTACCGATCATCCAGAAGTGGTTACCTCCGCCGACATCAAGCAGGGGACCCTGGTCTTCACCCTTAAAGATGGGGTTACGACCATCAACGGCATCACTCCTCAGCCCGGCGACCGCAAGTACAAAGACCTCGACGGCGATAACGAAATCACTACGGCTGACCGCAGGGTGATCAGTAATTCCAATCCCAAATGGACGGCCGGCCTTGGCAACACCTTCACGTGGAAGGGCTTCGACCTGAACATATTCTTCGAAGGGGTGTTTGGCCGCCAGATAATGAACGAATTCAAACTGCGCAGCGAGTCTGGCCTGTCCGGCAGCACTATGTACAACAACCTGCGCAAAGAGGCCTGGGAAGGGCACTGGACGCCTGAAAACAGCTCCAATACCTATTCCCGCCTGATGAACCAGACCAATACCTATGTGTCTTCGTACTTCGTTGAAGACGGATCCTTCGTCCGCCTCAAGACCATCGGTCTGGGTTATACTCTCCCCACACAGATCTGCAACAGGATCAGGTTCGAATCGCTGCGGGTCTATGCCAACATCGACAACGCCAAACTCTGGACGAAGTACAGCGGAATGGACCCTGATGTGAGTTCTTCCAACGCACTGTTCACGGGGTTCGACAGGCTTTCTTACCCCAAGGCGCGGGTAATCACTTTCGGTATCAATGCAAGCTTCTGACGATGAGTATGAAAACCAGAATGACAATAATGGCTTTGGTGCTGCTGGTGGCGGCATCCTGCGCCAAATCGGAATATCTCAACCAGAAGCCGTTCTCGCAGACTTCGCCGGAGAATTACTACGAAACACAGCAGCAGATGGAGATGGCGCTGGTGAGCTGCTACGAGACCATCAACACCCACAAGATTCCGGGTTACGCTTTTTGTCAGCGCGGGTCCTATGCACAGGGTCTCCTCTATATTATGAACGCTCCGTCCGACGACGTGGTTGCGGCTCAGTCATCAAACGACGAGGGCCTCGAAATGGAGTGGGGTAACTATGTGGAAAGCACACGTTGCATACGGGATTTCTGGAAGGTCTTCTATGCCGGCATCAATCGCTGCAATATCATACTCCAATACATCGACGCCATCGATGCCGCCGACGAAGTGAAGACCCAGTTCAAGGCGGAGGCCCGTTTTATGAGGGCCTTCTTCTACTATCATCTGGCCTGGAATTTTGGCGGCGTGCCAATCGTAAAATCTTACGCTTCCGCCGGAGATGAGCCGAGGTCGTCGCTGCAGGATGTCTATAAGTTTATCCTGGACGACCTGGATTTCGCCCACGACAATCTCGGTCCGGCAGGACTGCTGGGCAATATATCAGCCAACAAATACACTGCGGCAGCCTACATCGGCCGCATCTGTAACTATCTGGCAGCTTGCAAGCGCTATGGAACCGGTGCCGATCTGGTGGCGGAGCAGCCGTTGAACGATTTCGCCTGGGTGGATGCTGCGGCGATGACGACCAAAGCCAAGAATGCCCTGAAGGAGGTCGCCGAAGAATCTTCCTATGTTCTGATTAGCGACTATACCAACCTATTTCGCGAAACCACCAAGAACGAGCAGTACAGGGAATGCCTGCTTCTCGCGGAAGAACCTCTTTCCGGCAAGGAAGGATACTGGCCGAACAGCTTCTATCTGCCTTCACCAACTTCGAACGGCGTGATAGTGCCGATAGTCTACGGCGGGCGTCATATCCCCACGCCGAGGGGCTTCTATATGTATCACGAGTCCGATGTGCGCCGCGACCACAACTTCACCGGCCGTATTTCGGATGGTTATGCTACGGTGCTGGTGGACGGATATACCTATGTTTATCCCACCACTCAGCACAAGATCAACGTCATCGACGAAATTACCGGCCAGCCCAAGGAAGTGCGGCATCCGCTCTATGAGAATGACCGCCAGACCTACCTGCCGGTGAGCGGAATCCAGCTCTGTGCCGGCAAGGTGAGGCTTGCGTCGATGAACGAGGTGCAACACACCTGGCAGCAGACAGCCTTCTCCTATCCGCTGATGCGCCTGGCCGACGTTTACCTGATGTACGCCGAGGCCCTTTATTTCGACGGCAACGAACCCGATGCCCGTATCTGGATGGACAAGGTACTCAGGCGCGCCGCTACCGACGACGACAACTACACTTTCCTGAAGAATTACTACCACCGCGATGACTTTGTGGAAGAGCTCCTCGAGAGCCGCGAGCGTGAACTGGTGTTCGAGTTCTCCCGCAAATGGGACCTTATCCGCTTCAACCGGATCGACGCAGCTATCGCCAGCCTCAACGAGGAAAAGGTGGTGGAGCGGGAAGGGGTTGTCGATGACAGATATCTAAAATTCGACTCGACCGGCTATCTGCGAATAGGTATTCCCAACCTGAAGCAGAACTGGCAGCATCACAAGATATGGCTCCCCATCTCGGAAGAACAGCGCGGAGTCAACCAGTCGCTGGTGCAGAATGCCGGTTGGGGCAAAACAGACGATTAACCAAAACAACATATATCATTATGAAAAAAGTTCTTGTAATCATTGCTTTGGGTCTTTGCCTTGCAGCCTGCAAGAAGGAGCCCAAACCCGTAACGCCCAAGTATCCCGTCCCTGAAGCGGGTGTCGCCTATGTTCTTGAAGGCACTGTAGCCACCCCCGGCTTTACCTGGGAAACCGGTTCTTCGGTGGGTCTTTACAGCGCTATGACCGACGTCAAGGCCTCTAACCTTGAGTGCAAGATTGAAGGATGGGCCGACACCGGCTTGGTGGATCCGGAAACGGGTGAACCCGTTCCTTACACTCCCTCGCAGTATGCCGGCAAGGCGACGGCGCCGTTCAACACTCCTGCGATGGACCTTATCCAAGGAGAAAACAACTTCCTTGTTTACACCCCTTACGATCCCACGCTCAAGTTCGTGGCGGGCGTAATTTTTGGTCTTGAGATAGCCGAGGAGCAGACCCAGCCCAAGCCCGACGTGGCAGGCAAGGGATTCGCGTTCGGCACCTGCAAGGGAATCCCCGGAGTTGATGAGAAGTTCCCCTTCACCCTGAATCCCGTTTCGGCCGTCGCCAAGGTGACGGTCAGTTCGACCGAGTTCGCCGATTACGGAGTCAAGAAGGTTACCATCTGGGACGAAAGCAAACAGGCTAAACTCGGTGGCGGATTCAATGTTAACATAGAGACCAACGAGTTCCAGACCCTCACCACCTACGATCGCGTTTCTACCACGGTGTCCAACCCTTCCACTCTCGGCACCAAGAGCCAGAGTGTGTACGTGAACGTGCTTCCCGGCACATTCAGCGACCTCTACATTATCGTAGAACTCACCGGCGCAAAGGGCAACGTCACCATTCCTATCAAGAAGAGCGGGCTCAGCTTCACTGGCGGCCAGACGACCGAAATCACTGTTTCCGATCTAAAGAGCGCCGACAATGGTTTTGCCTGGTACTGCCCTGTCGAATCCCGGTTGCAGTCCGGTCTGGGCTATGCCTACGGCGATGCCAACACCTATCTGATCCAGTGCAAGAACGGCAGCACCTGGCACGGAGCTACCTATCAGGCGAATGCCGACATTCCCGATGAGGTAGTTATCGACTACCGCGCACGCGGCAGTTTCTTTGCCGTCGAACCCCCGGTGGATGTTACTTTCGAGTGGTTCGAGAACAACGGCAATACTTATGTGCCACGAACCATACAGTACGATGAGAGTGGTATAGATCCCACCCAGTATACCATCACGCAGAACGCCGCCGAATTCAAGGTGACGGTTAAGAACACCGGTGCATATGCCGGAGCTCCGATACTCCTTATGAAGAAGGGCGAGCGTGTCCTCTGGGCGTGGGCCTTCTGGAACATTGCTGCCGACGGCACGGCTCTCACTCCTGTGAGCGTTGGAGGGAAACAACTTGCCAATATGGATATCGGACAGCCAACCACCCAGTACACGAAGTGGATTGCAAACAGCGCTTACAACAACTACGGCAAGGATAACCAGTCCCGCGTGGCTCCGGACGTAATCTTCCGCTTCAACCATTACTACCAGTTCGGCCGTACGGTCCCTGTATTCTGGACTTCCTACTGGACCTTCACCTGGGACCCCATTTCTCCT
>JAEEGL011364188.1_pt1 | contig 10700 bp, 5 predicted proteins | sample 9134231 | NCBI WGS metagenome assembly JAEEGL01 (sample SAMN16246548, study PRJNA631951) | gut metagenome | biome: gut microbiome; feature: rumen; material: fiber-attached | host: Bos | place: Iran: Karaj | collected 2018-10 | reverse complement strand
TAAGTTTTCAGTTTTCAGTTTCCAGTTTTCAGTTTTTTGCTCAAAGCCGCTTGACCACCGTTTTTTTCATTACCTTTGCAATTGATAATCAACGTTGGATTATGCAATTCGACACCTATACCTATGCCTTGTTCCTGCCCCTGGTATTCTTTATCTATTGGGGACTGAGGCATCGTCTCAGGTTGCAGAACCTGTTCCTGCTTTGTGCCAGCTACCTATTCTACGGTTGGTGGGACTGGCGCATGCTGGGCCTGATAGCACTCACGACGTTGACCACCTGGGGCTCGGCATTGCTGATGCGTGGTGACCGCAGTGGCCATGACAGGGCATGGGCGGCAGCCAATATCGTACTCAATCTGGGCATCCTGTGTGTGTTCAAATACCTGAACTTCCTGCGTGACAGCTTTGTACACTTGATGGAACTGTTCGGCGTGAGTCCCGACTGGCCGACCTTGAACATCCTGTTGCCGGTGGGCATCTCGTTCTATACTTTCCAGGCTATCAGCTACACGATTGATGTGTATCGCGGAGACATCAAGGCCACGCGTGATGTGCTGTCGTTCGGCGTTTTTATTGCTTTCTTCCCTCAGCTGGTGGCGGGCCCCATCGAGCGGGCCACCAACCTGCTGCCGCAGTTCCAGCGTGAGAAGTCCTTTGACTACGACACCGCCGTTGTCGGCATGCGGCAGATCCTGTGGGGCCTGGCCAAGAAGATCATCATTGCCGACACGATGGGCCGCTGGGTGGACCAGATTTATGACAATCCCTACAGCTACTCGGCGATGAGCATGATTTGGGCAGGCATCCTGTTCGCTGTTCAGATCTATGCCGACTTCTCGGGCTACAGCGATATTGCCATTGGCTCGGCCAGGCTGCTCAATATCAGGCTGAAGGCCAACTTCCGGTATCCCTTCTTCTCCCGCAACATGAAGGAGTTGTGGCAGCGGTGGCACATCTCGTTGATGACGTGGTTCCGCCATTATGTCTATTTCCCGTTGGGCGGTTCCCGTCGGGGGCAATGGCGCACGGCTCTCAATGTGATGATTGTATTCGCCTTGTCCGGCCTGTGGCATGGCGCCAACTGGACCTTTGTCCTGTGGGGCACGGTAAACGGCCTGCTGCTGTTACCCTTCGTCTTCATGCCGCGTAAATCTCTGAGCGAGCATGCCTCGTGGCGCGACATGCCGCGCTGCCTGCTGACGTTCTTCCTGTTTGCGATGGTGTTCATTGCCTTCCGTGCCGAGGGCGTCAAGCATTTGGGCCAAATCTGTAGTGTGATGAGCTCGGGGGAATGGTTGGTATGGCCTGCCTGCATGGAGGCGCTCTACTATATTGTGCCGTTCTTCGTCATCGAGTGGCTGGGCCGCAGGCAGGAATTCCCCATCATGCGCTTGCCGCTGCCCACGGTAGTGCGCTGGATCATCTATTGGGGCCTGCTGCTGGGCATCGCGCTGGCAAGCCTGGACCGCAGCACGCAGTTCATCTATTTCCAGTTCTGACCATTGTTTCCCCGGACATTAATAGAATTAGACTAATCATTGACATCCTTACATGATGACAACGAGGGCGCGCCACACAATTGGCGCGCCCTCGTTATGGCGTGGTGTGAGTCCCTTGTCCGGGATTACCAGGTCTTGCTCAGCAGATGGTTGATCAAGGTTGTCACGTCGTGGATGTTGGTCTCTCCATCGAGATCGCAGTCGGCTGCTACAACGTCAACGCCGGTGGTGTTGCCTGACAGCAGGTAGTTGATCAGTGCAGTGACATCAGCGATGTTGATATGACCATCCATGTCCACGTCGCCTCGCTGGCTGGCGGGGCCTTCCTCGGCATTTTCGTCGAGGACAATCTGCAGCATCGTGGCATTGCTGGCTGTGACATCGTCAGCGTAGGCTTCAAATGCTTTTATTGTGCCGTTCTGAGCCTTAATGAAGTGGCTGCCGGCAGCATTCAGGAAGTAGGCGTTCTGGATATCCTTGTGGACATATTCGCCGACGGTCATGTGGTAGGTGCCGCTGGTGATGGCCGTGGGATCAGGCTTCACGGTCACGTTGTTGGCGCTGAAGACGAAGGTTTTGCTGCGCATGTCGGTGCCGTTGGCGCCGTCATAGGGTGCCACGAAGTAGGGCACATTGGCCTCCAGAGTGTTGCCCACGTAGTCGGCGAGCAGCATGGCATCGTCCTCGGTGTCCTCTTCCTCATTGTAGTTGCAGATCCACAGACCCTTGGCGTCGTCCTTGCTGTGCATCCAGTCAACGGGTGCACCGTCGGCGGTTACGCTGGTTGCTGCAAAGGGCAGCACCATCGTGTTCCAACCGCCTTCCTGCCCGGCGTGGCGGCCGTTGGTGAACTTGCGCTCATAGCTGATGTTCTCGGCTCTGAAGCGGTAAGGAGCGAAGAAGTCATAGCCGTGATAGAGCACGACGTCGCGCACTGCTACGTTATTCTGGATGACATTCTTGGCTTCAAGGCCGGCAGGAACGTATTTCGAGCCTTGGCCGATGTAGAACAATGTATTGGGATTCTCGTTAGGAATCAGCGAGGTCAAGTCGAGGCCCTCGAGGCTTACTGCTACAGCATTGTCAGGAACGCGGATGCCGTTATAGGCCTTGTAGCCGATGCGGTTACCCTGTCCATCCCAAACCACCATACCGCGGTCGATGGTGTAGTACTTGGACTCACCCGGCTTGACAAGGTTGGTAGTCACCTCGTTCTCGTTGCGGCCGTAGATGTTGAGTGCATAGACCGAGCCGTAGGCCAGGTTGTCAAACTCGAAGTAGAACGTCTGAGTCTCACCAGCAGGGATGATGACGTTCTTGCTCAGATAGGTTACCATCGAGCCGTGGCCGTTCTCGTCGACGATGAACAGCGGAGCCAGGATGTAGCGGTTGTATTCACCCTCGGTGTTGTTGTTGGTCACATCAACCTTGAACTTGATGTGGCTGTCATAGATGACCATGTTTTCATCGGCATTCAAGGCATTGATGTCAACGCTCAGGTTCATGGGATAGACCACGCTGCCGGCGATGTTTACTGAACCCGTGCCAGGAATAGAAGGATTCCAGTCGGAGTCGTATGCTGAGAGGTAGGCAGTCTTGGCGCCGGCATTCTGCGGTGTGAAATTGAAGGTCACCACCTTGGTGCCGCCGGCGGGAATCTCGGCCTCGACCACCGACGTGTACTGGCTGTACTCGTCAAGCTGCTCATTGCTTACATAGAGGAAGAGCCTGCCGCTGAAACGGTCTGCACTGTTGTTCTTGACCGTCACGTTGCACTGCTCGGCTGCACCCACCTTCTCGCCACCGGCAAACTCAAAGTTGGTGGACTGGAGGTCAAGGACGGGATGGTCCTCAAAGGTTACCCAGTTGCCGTTGAAGGTGGCCTTGATGTAGTAGCGGTCGCCCTCGATCATGGGATCCCAGACGTTGGAGCCGGGGATAGAGCTGACAGGAACAATCTTGTAGGTGCCGCTGGTGATACCCTGTCCGAAGGGATAGGTCACAGAAGACTGATTCTCGGGCCAGCTGTCGGTGATGGACAGATAGCTTGTACCATAATAAGTCTGGGCAATGATGTCCACGAAGTTGTCGTTGCTGTCATAGAGGGCAATGCCGCGCAGGTACTTGGTGCCGTCATCGATGTGGTCCTCGGCGGTAACCTTGATGTAGCGGCGCTTGTTGAGCTTGAAGGCGCCGTCGTCGCTGCGCTCAAAGGTGCGTGTTCCCGTGTAGTACATGTTGAACACGGTCAATCGGTGGTCCACCTCTTCGGGCAGTCCGCTGTAACCAGGCTGGATACCGATGATGGCGGTCTGGTCGATGTTGTAGCCCTCGGCGCTTGTGACCGAAGCAACGCCACCGCCAGCATAGGGGTTGAGAATTGACAGGACGAAGTAGCCGTCACCGAGTCCGCCCCATCCCCAGTTGATGTGGAACAGGTCGCCGTAGGCATAACCGTCGCAGATGAAGGAGTGTCCGCCACCTGAGCCGGAGCGGCCGTTATAAATCAAGGGACGGCCCTCGGCCAGCTCCTGATAAATCATGTCTTCCCACGTGTCCTGCTCATAGTCGCTGCGGTAAACCAGCTTGGCATCGTAGTTGAAGTAATCGTTCAGTGCAGTGGGGATATAGGGGTCGCTGGTGCTCGATGCGTTGACGCCATACTGCATGTGGGCAGCACAGCCGGCATAGAGCATGAGCCAAGCCACGGCATCCTTCTCGGCCTGCGTCTCGCCGCCAGTGTAGTTGTCGCGCATGTTATCCCAGTCAAAGTAGATGGGATATAGCGGGTCGGTGTCAAAGGCACCATACTCTTCTTGCCAATAGTAAGTCACTAAATAGGAAGGTATCACCTGACTGCAGCTCAAGGGGTGCTTGTAGTAGTTCATGATCTGTGCCATCGAGGTGGCCACGCAGCCCGTGTAAGCCAATTCACCGATAGTGTCCCCGTTCTCGTCGATGTCCATGAACTCTGGGCATTGGTCCCAATAGGGGGCACCCTGGTCCCAGTGGCTGGAAATCAGCGGTGAGATACTGTTGTGAGTGGGACGCGGGGCGTTCAGGTTCTCACTGGTAATGCCCAGCATATCTAATGCGGATATCTGCTGCTCGTAATTCTCCAGCCATGCCTTCATGTTGACAGGCAGGTTGTCGGGGTCGAAGCTGCCGTTGTCGGTAAAGCCCAGGATGGGATTGGTGCGGTCGTCACCCGATACGATGACGTAACCTTTATCGCCGACGGTATTGAAGACGTAGTAACTCGGATTACTCATAGCCTGACCAGCACTGCTGCGGAGAGCATTGGCGGGGGTTGATTTCAATGAAACACTCGCGCGGTGCTCCAGCATGAATGCGCTGGCTTTTTTCAATGCCTCAGTCTGTGAGATGGGGGCGGCAATCGCTGTCGCACTAATCAGTAGTGAGGCCAACAGTAAGATTTTTCTCATGTCGTTTTGTTTGGTAGTTAATGATATTATTAATTAATGTAGATGTTTATCAGTTATGAGCCATGGTAAGGCAATGTTTTGAGTCATGGTAGGGCTCAAAACACTGCAAAAATATAAATTATTTGAGAAATATGCAATTTTGGGCACAAAAATAACTTCTTGTGCCCAATTTTTTTTGGATTGTCAGAAATGTATGTGAAAAACTGAAAGTCTTTTTTCTTCTTATACTTTCAGATTGTTAGTCTGGTTTATTTAAAACCATAGTCCCTTGGTCTTTCTCGTCTCTGAGTCTTCGGGAAAGACGTGGTAACGTTAACGTCAGGAGTTCTGCTCGCGCTCTTCAGTCTTCTTGCTGTGAACGCGCACTTTCAGCTCGTCGAAGCCGAAGCCATAGACGCTGTTGACGTTGCTCTGGGTGATGATGGCCTCGCGGTCGGTCTCCTTGATGATGCGGAAGATGTTCACGCTCTCATGCTTGCGGCACATCACCATGACAATCTTGACTTCATCCTTGGTGTACCAACCGGTACCCTCCAGGATGGTGCAGCCACGGTGTGCTTCCGAGATCACGTTGTCGGCAATCTCCTGCCACCTCTTGCTGATGATCAAGAACTGCACGCTCTGGCGCGTGTTGTTGATCACGCGGTCGGCAGCCACCGAGTAGATGACCATGAAGATCAAACCATAGACAATCTTGTCGATGGAGTGGAACAGCAGCCACGAGGAGCAGATAATCAATACATCGCAGTACATCATCGTGCGGCCGAACGAGATGGTGCTATGCTTGGCGACCATGGCGGCGATGATGTCGGTGCCGCCGGTGCTGCCACCGTGGGTGAATACCACGCCCAGGCCCAGGCCGCACAACACGGCACCCAGGATGACGTTCATGAACGGCTGTCCTTCGACAATCGGCGCCGTGAACATCGGCTGGAGTAAACCGATACAGATTGTCGAAATTGTGGCACCGATGATGGTGCGCAGGACAAACTGCTTGCCAACGCTGCGGAAGGCGATACACAGCAGAATGATGTTGATGACATAGTAGGTCATTGCGACGTTCCATCCTAACCAGTAGTGGATCAACGATGACAAACCCGTCACACTGCCGATCACGATTTTCTCGGGCAGGATAAACGCTGTGAAACCGAAGGCATAGGAGAGCAGGCCCAACGTGATCATCACGTAGTCCTTCACATAATTAAGGGTTTTTCTCGTCTTGTCAGTCATATCTGTAGAGTTTTTTGAGGCGACAAAATTACTCAAAAAAACCGAGACTCACTCCATCTGCATTGTATTTTACAGGGCGAGACGCAAGCCTTGGTTGTTGAACTTGTAACTTGAGGCGCGGTTGCTGCGGTGTGACACGCGGCAGGACACGGTACCCTGGTCCCAAGCGCCGCCGCGTCGCGTGCGGTTGGTGCCTGAGTCGGGGCCTGTCGGGTTGGTCTGCGGCTGGCTGCCATAACTGTCATAGATGTCTTGGCACCACTCCCAGACGTTGCCGCTCATGTCGTAGATGCCCAGCTCGTTGGCCTTCTTGGTACCGACGGCGCGGGTGCCGTTGGCACCGATACCGTAGGCGTTGTCGTGGTACCATGCCACCTCGTCCAGGTCATCACTGCCGGCATACTTGTAGTGCTGGCTCTTGTTGCCGCCACGTGCAGCAAATTCCCACTCGGCTTCGGTGGGTAGGCGGAATCGCTTGCCCGTCAATGCGTTCAGCTGCGTGATGAATGCCTGGCAATCGTCCCATGACACACTCTCGACAGGGCAGTCAGGTCTGCCGGTAAATCGGCTCGGGTTGTTGCCCATCACCGCTTCCCACAGGGCCTGAGTCACCTCGGTCTGGCCGATGGCATAGCCCGATAACGTCACTTGATGGGCGGGTATCTCGGCATCCAGGGCATCATCGCCCTGTTCTGCTGTCGCTCCCATCGTGAAGGTGCCACCCTCAACAGCCACCATCGTGAAGGTCACACCGTTGACGGTAAAGGTGAGTCCGTCCTCCTCGGGCTCGTCTTTCGGATCCAGCTCGTCACCGCTGAGGATGTGGTTGATGAGTCGGGTGACGTCACTGATGTTGACGTTGCTGTCGTTGTTGGCGTCGGCATTCACCACATCGATGCCGTTGGCATTGTGGCTGAGCAGGTAGTTGATCAGACTTGTTACATCACCGATGTTGACAAAGCCGTCGCAGTTGACATCGCCACGCATGGTGTACACCTTGACGATGCAGGAATCGGCTTCGGCATAGCCGTCGGTGGAGTTGACCTTGACGATGGTCGTGCCTTCCTTGATGCCGACCACCTGAATCTTACCGTTGGCCATTCGTGCAGCAGCAACGTCGGGGTTGGTCGAGGTCACGACGAGGCTGGTACCCTCAGGGATGACACTGGGTGTCAAGGTGAGCATGTGGTTGGGCAGCAGGCGAACGTAGTGCTCATCGAGCGTGATGTAGATGAAGTGGTCAACCACAATGATGTGGCAAGTCGCGTGGATGTCGCGGCAGGTGGCCGTGACATCGCATTCGCCCGGGGCGACAGCCGTCACGATACCCTCGCTGTTGACCGTGGCTACTGCCGTGTTGCTGCTCGACCAGGTCACCACCTTGTCGGTGGCCTCCTCGGGCAGGACGGTGGCGGTGAGGGTTATCTGGGAACCGGTTTCCAGTTTGGCAAAGTCGGGGCTGACGGTCAGGCTCGTGGGCGCAATCTCGGTAACGGTCACGTGGCAGACTGCAATCCTGTCAAGCAGCACCGCCTTGATGTCACACTCTCCGACCTTGACGGCAGTGATGACACCATTGGCTACAGTGGCGATGCTGTCATTGCTGGAGGTCCAGAGGATGGCATCGGCGGGTGTAGTATTGGCGGGTGCGGCAGTGGCATTCAGCGACAGCTGGTTGCCTACCAGCACTGTCACGCTGTCGTTGTTGATGGTCAAGCCCGTGGGTTCCACGGCATCACTCGTGATGTTGATGAAGTAGTTCCAGTAGGGAGCGGTGAAGTAGGCGGCCAGCGCCGAGGCGGGCACGTGCAGGGCTGCATCATACCCCGTGAACGATCCACTGGCGCATGTCGGTGGCACGGTCGAGTAGGAGTAAACGGTAGCCGAAGGATTCACCTGCAAGCCCGCTATGCCGGTCACGCCGCTCATGACATAGAGGTTATCGACCTCACAGTTGATGGCGCCTGCATTCCATGCCCCATTACCGGTAATGACAAGCGATCCGATATGGCTTCCGGCAAAGGCGCTTTCGCCAACCGTTCCAATCGTCACGGGCAGAATCAGGTGCTGCACCGTGGCATCAGCAAACGCCCCGTCACTGATACCTGCCACATCGTAGGTCACCCCCTCATGAGTCACCTCATCGGGGATATTAACCACCCCCTGATAAGCCTTCTCGCCATGAGTCACCACCACGTCGTCACCCACAATCGCATAGTAGATACCATCCACCTCAAAGTCGTAGTCAAAGTCATAATGGCCCACGATATTCTGGAAGTTCTTCCAACCGGTTGCATTCCTATAAGCCTCCACAGCATCCCTGGGCACATACAACGTCGTGTTCTGATAAACCCCGTCATCAAAGCTGTTATCATAAGCACTGGGTGGCACCGCCCCCTTGCACTTGATAAAACTCAAATTAGGACAATCCCCAAAAGCATACTCCTCAACCGACGTAATGCTTCCAGGCATCGTCACACTGGTAAGGAAATTATTAATAATACTATCTTCATTATTACCATAATAGTCTTTTAAAGAGAAAGCGCGCGGGGTTATTGATGTAACCAGACAGGATGTATAAGAATCATTTTCATAATTATGATAGATTGCACTACTGGGTATGATAATGTCTCCCGCATAAAGAAAACCGAAACCTACAGCAGTGGCGTAAATATTGGGATTTTCATAGGATATATTTGATTTTTTGTCAACGATATTGAATAACTTTTGGTTAAAGTGATTATCATTTTTTTGTCCCCAGGGGGCATAATACTCGCAGTAAGTAACACCAATTTCATTTTTGTAGTTTAGATAGGCAATTCCTGATTCTTTGAAATCAAAACTCATCTCCCATTTGGGGTACAAGTCGTAGGAGTCTGGTTCCGCCTGCGTTAGTAGACTTGGACTTTTCCCATCTTCAATTGCATAGGCTTGAACAATATATCTTTTTGGAGTGGAGCCAATATTTTCAAAATAAAAATAAGTATTATTTCCAAACCAAATATCTTCATAGTCAGACCAGACAGATCGACTAAAGATAGTGCTATTCTCATTTGAGATTAGTTTGACAGCGAACCCATAGGGACTACTTAGCCAATCACCACCGGGATAAGAGGTATAAGGTTCAAATAAACTAATATTATCTGGATATTCTATACATATAGATTCAGTTGTTAGTTCGGAACGTTCTCCATCGGTTATGTAAATAGATGAAAAGATATGGTTTTGATCATTTAGTTCCTTATAAAGTGGGTATGCATTGGGAAGAACAAATAGATTAATCTCTTCTGCAATGAAACTATTATTCATGGTGGGTGGTGTTGATGCCAAACAAATGACGTTAATCAGATTAAAATTAGCAGCAGCATTAACACCGATTGAAGTGATTGTTTCAGGTAATGTAATGCAACAATAAAATCCACCTACGTCGTCAAAATATAAAGCATTGTCGCCAATAGAAGTAACTTTATAAGTTACATCATCATATGTTACGTAAGCAGGTATTGTGACATCAAAAGAGAAGTCAATTGGTGAAGAAAATTCGTATTTCCAGTAACTTATGACTTCAACTGTAGAGTCCGAGGTAGTGGTGTATTGAATGCCGTCAACTTGGAAGTCGTAGGCTGCGGCATTGATTGTCATCAGCAGGGCTGCCATGAGGAGGCAGGCTTTTAGGATGGAGTATGAGAATAATTGTTTCATTGGTCTATCGGTTTTGATTGTTGTTTGGCGAGGGAAATATAAAGTTGTTTGGGTTGTCGTTGATGTTGTCCAAGTTGTCTGAAAAATGTTTTCTTGTCTGACTTGCAAAGATAGCGCTTAGTGGGGGCAAAAGCAAGTTTTTGGTCGGGTTTGTTGAGTTTTCTTGGTTAACATGACGTCAGTTGAAAAATCGTTTGTACCTTTAGGGGGTAAAAAACGACATCAACTAAATATAGATTAAAGCTATGGTTACAAGATTGATTATTTCATCGCTGGCGGTGCTGATTACCGCGTTGACGCTCGACGGCGTGACGGTGGAGCCTTGGTGGTGGGCGGTGATTATCGCCATCGTGTTGGGCTTAGTGAACTCGTGGATCAAGCCGCTGGTCAAGCTGCTGGCATTGCCGATTAACCTGCTGACGCTGGGGCTGTTCACCTTTGTCATCAATGCGTTGATGGTGATGCTGTGCTCTTGGATCGTGGGGCCGCACTTCCTGGTGGCCAACTTCTGGTGGGCATTGGCATTCAGCATCGTGCTGACGCTGGTGAGCTGGCTGCTGCACCTGTTCTTCCCGGAGAAAAAGAAGAAGTAGGCTTTAGGTTTTAGGCTTTAGCTATTAGGCTTTAGGTTTTAGCTGTTAGGTTTTAGGTTTTTAGGATGCGGATGTCGCCTAACTTCTAACTTCTAACTTCTAACTCCTAACTCCTAACTCCTAACTCACTCCTAACGCCCCTACTCGTCCTCGAACTTGATGGCGTTGCGGTTGGTGCTCTCGATGCGGCGGTTGCGCCAGCAGCGGCGGCACAGGGAGACGTACTTGTC
>JAEEGL010685275.1_pt1 | contig 10700 bp, 7 predicted proteins | sample 9134231 | NCBI WGS metagenome assembly JAEEGL01 (sample SAMN16246548, study PRJNA631951) | gut metagenome | biome: gut microbiome; feature: rumen; material: fiber-attached | host: Bos | place: Iran: Karaj | collected 2018-10 | reverse complement strand
GAACAACGCCGGCATTATCAAGCGTATCCCCATGCATGAGATGGAGCGTAGGGAGTTCCAGCAGGTTATCGACGTGGACCTGGTGGCCCCGTTCATAGTTTCCAGCGCCGTCCTTCCCGAAATGATGGAGCGTCGCGAGGGCAAGATCATCAACATCTGCTCTATGATGAGTGAGCTCGGCCGCGAGACGGTATCTGCATACGCGGCAGCGAAGGGTGGCCTCAAAATGCTCACCCGCAACATCTGCTCGGAGTACGGCGAATACAACATCCAGTGCAACGGCATCGGCCCCGGCTATATTGCGACTCCCCAGACCGCACCGCTGCGTGAAAAGCAGCCCGACGGCAGCCGCCATCCTTTCGACTCCTTCATCTGCGCCAAGACCCCGGCAGGCCGCTGGCTTGAGCCCGAGGAACTCGGCGGGCCCGCAGTGTTCCTGGCATCCCACGCATCCGATGCCGTGAACGGGCATATCCTGTATGTAGATGGCGGCATCCTCGCTTATATCGGAAAACAGCCTAAGTAATCATGAAGATCAATTGCACTGTGCGTCAGGCGTCCAGCAACGTTGACGCAAAACACTACGACACTGAGCGCATCCGCCAGGAGTACCTGGTTCAGAACCTGATGGTGGCGGACGAAATCAATATGGTATATTCGATGTTCGACCGTATCATCGCGGGCGGAGCGGTTCCCGTAAAGGAAGATCTTCTGCTGAGCGCGCCGGAAATCCTCCGAGCCGACTTCTTCACCCAGCGCCGCGAACTGGGCATAATCAACGTCGGCGGCCCTGGCACGGTTCAGGTGGGGGAAGATGAATACCACCTTGATTACAAGGAAGCCATCTACGTGGGCCGCGGCAACCGCCACGTTACTTTCAAGAGCGACAGCGCCGGGCAGCCCGCCCATTTCTACTTCTGCTCCGCCACCGCGCACCGCGAGACAGGCGTGAAGAAGGTGAGCAAGAAAGATGCAGTCGTGATGCATCTCGGAAGCCTCGAGGAGAGCAACGAGCGCACCATCAACCGCCTGCTGGTCAAAGAAGTAGTGCCTTGCTGCCAGCTGCAGATGGGAATGACCGAGCTCGCTCCGGGCAGCACCTGGAACACCATGCCGGCCCATACTCACGACCGTCGCATGGAGGTTTACTTCTATTTCGAAGTTCCGGACGGCGCGGCTGTGTGCCACTTCATGGGCGAGCCCCAGGAAACGAGGCACATCTGGATGCACAATGAAGAGGCGGTCATCTCGCCCCAGTGGAGCATCCACAGCGCCTGCGCGACCCGCAATTATACCTTTATCTGGGGCATGTGCGGCGAGAACGACGACTATAATGATATGGACTGGTGCAAGACCGAAGAATTGAAATAAGATGAAAAAGTATATCCTTATCGCATGCGTGCTGCTGCTGGCAGCCTGCGCCGGGAAACCGAAGGAGCAGAAAGTGATGGCCCGCGAGGTTCCGGAGAGGGCGGATGACTTTGTCTTCGAGAACAATCTGATTGCCGGACGCTTCTACGGAAAGGCCCTTGAGGGCAATCCCACTTCTCCCGGAATCGACATCTGGGTCAAGATGCCCGGCGCGCTGGTGGCCAACGATTGGTATGCCGAGGCCGTCAAGCCCGGGAACGGCAACTACTACCACAAAAACCATGGCGGAAAGGACTGCTACAAGGTGGCCGTAAGCCTCGGAGGAGGCGGGTCGGTGCCTTTCATCGACAGCACTCTCTGCTATCCGGCCACGAACTACCGCAGCAGCGAGATCCTTTACGAATCCCCCTCTGAAATCAGCTTCGTCCTCCATTATCCGGAGTGGCAGGCGGGAGATGTGAAAGTTGCTCTGGATAAGAAGGTTACGGTTTTTGCGGACAGCTATTTCTGCAAGGTTGAAGACAACTACACTTTCAACACCGACTCCCTCACCATCGCTGCGGGTATTTTCCGCCACAAAAAGCAGAATACCATAGAGGCGGAGGCTTTTGGAGAGGATTATTATGCGATTTGGGAGCACGCTTCCGACCAGAGCGTGGAGCCTGAAGACGGAATGCTTGGCGTTGCAGTCATCATGCCCGGGGCCGATGCCGTGACCATCGTGGATGGTGGCAGGCATGGCGTGTGCCTCAGGAAGGTCGCATCCGGCGAGCCGCTCGAATACTGGTTCGGTTCTTGCTGGAGCAAGGGAGAGATCGCTGGATTCAACCAGTGGTTCGAACTTGTCGCAAACCTCTGAATATGAAAAGAATAGCCATCCTCTTGATTGCGCTGCTGCCTGTGATGGCGGCGGCGCAAACGCGTTACTCGAACCCCATCCTTCATACGGATTATTCCGATCCCGACGTGTGCCGCGTAGGGGATGACTATTACATGACGGCATCCTCCTTCAACTTTTTTCCGGGGCTGCCGATCCTGCATTCCAGGGACCTGGTGAACTGGCAACTGGTTGGAGCGGCCCTGGCCGACTATGAGTATGCTTTCAAGCCGCTTGCTCCGACCCGGGTTCAGCACGGTAACGGAGTCTGGGCTCCGGCAATCCGCTATCACGACGGATGGTTCTATATCTACTGTGGGGATCCGGACCGCGGCATATTCATGGTGAAGACCCAGGATCCGTACGGGGCTTGGGAAGAACCGGTGTGGGTATATAAAGGCATAGGCTTCATCGATCCCTGCCCATTCTGGGATGAGGATGGAAAGGCCTACCTGAGCCATGGTTGCGCAGGTTCGCGGGCAGGGGTCAAGAGCGTGTTGTTCGTGGCGCCGATGTCGCCGGACGGCACTTCTTTGACCGGTCCATCGCGTATGGTCTTCGACGGGCATGCCACCCAGCCGACCATCGAAGGTACGAAGATGTACAAGCACGATGGCAAGTACTACATTTTCGCCCCCGCCGGTGGGGTGAAAACCGGATGGCAGACCGTCCTGCGCGCAGAGAATCCCTATGGGCCCTACGAGGAACGCATCGTGATGGCTCCAGGCGAAGGCACCATCAACGGCCCGCACCAGGGCGCCTGGGTAGATACTCCCAAGGGCACGCATTGGTTCATCCACTTCCAGAACAAAGGCGCCTATGGACGCATAGTCCACCTCCAGCCCATGGTCTGGAAAGAGGACGGATGGCCGGTAATAGGGGATGATCCGGACGGCGACGGCTGTGGCCTGCCGGTGAGCAGTTGGGAGGCCCCTTTCGGGGTGACCAATATCCCGTATAACGAGTGGGACAGGCAGCATAACGGCGCTGTTTACAAGCCATACGGACTGGATCTGGAATGGCAGTATCCCTGCGTTCCTTTTCCCTACTGGCACTATGCCCTTCCAGATGGAGGAGTACGTCTTTTCTCCGTATTTCAAAAGCTTCCTTCCAAGAACCTTCGCGGCAGGAAAAACCTGCTCACCCAGAAGTTTCCGGAGGAGCGTTTCAAGGTCTTCGCCAAACTGACCTTCGTTCCGCATAAAGACGGCCTTGGAGAGGATGCCGGAATGGCGGTTATGGGTAATGATTATGCCGCTCTCCGGCTGGTGGACAAGGGCGGGCTTGCAGAACTTCAGTATGTTGTATGCAAGAGCGCCGATAAAGACTCTACCGAGCAAACAACGAAGATAGCCGACCTCCCTTATGTCGACGGAAAAGCCGTAGTCTGGACAAGCATACAGGTATATCCGCGCCTTGCGGAAGGCGAAGTCGTGGCGCGTTTCAGCTACAGCCTGGACGGCCGGGATTATGTGAAGATGCCGAACGGCTTCATCTGCGCCCCCGGGCAGTGGGTCGGGGCCAGGTTCGCCTTCTGGTGCGCCCGTTCGAAGCAGAAGAATGACGGCGGCTGGCTGGATGTGACGGACTTCCGCATCACCCGGGAACTGGGGGACCATAAAACTTACCAGTACGACGAGTCCAAAGTGCCGTCATACGAACTGCCGGATGCCCTGACTTTGAATAACGGCAAAAAGGTAAAGGACGTGAAGACCTGGGAGCGCAGGCGCAGGCCAGAACTGCTGGAAATGTTTGCTAGCGAGATCTACGGCAAGGCACCCGTCGGGCGGCCCTCCGAAATGCATTTCAAGTTGTTGGAATCGGGAGATGCCTTCGGCGGAAAGGCTATTCGCAAGCAGGTGCGCGTGTGGTTCGATGCGGCTGAAACACAGGGGCTTACACTTCTGATGTATGTGCCCAAAATAGGAAAGCCCGCCCCCGTATTCCTTGGGGCTCATTTTGCGGACGACTTGACCATCAAGTCTTATCGCTGGCCGTTCGAATACGCGATAGACCATGGATACGCCGTGGCGACATTCTGCTATAACGACGTCGATCCCGACTATGATGACGGCTTTCGCAATGGTGTTATCGGGTACTACGGCCCTCAAAAGCGCGAGGGCGATTCCTGGGGCAACATTGCAGCCTGGGCCTGGGGCCTCTCCAGGGCTCTGGATTATCTGGAAACGGATCCTGATGTGGCGGCAGACAAAGTGGCCGTCCTGGGCCATTCCCGCCTCGGAAAGACTGCCCTCTGGGCAGGAGCCACCGACCAGCGCTTTGCGCTAGTAATCTCCAACGCATCCGGCTGTGGCGGAGCAGCCATCTCCCGCAGGCATTACGGGGAGACCCTCCGGAGGATTGGCAGCAGCTTCCCGCACTGGTGGTGCCCCAATTTCTACAAATATGCCGACAATGAGCAGCTTCTGCCTATAGACCAGCACGAGCTCCTTGCCCTGATCGCGCCCCGTCCGCTCTATGTTCAGAGCTGCTCAGAGGACCTTTGGGCGGACCCTACTGGGGAAGAACTTTCGCAGAAAGAAGCTTCCAAAGTATATGCCTTGTATGGTGCCGAAGACCGCCTGGGGCGCCACATCTGCCCGGGCAAGCACGACATAACTCTCTATGACTGGCAGCAATACATAGCTTTTGCCGACCGGTTCCTGAAATAAATCCCATTATTCTCACAGATTTCCGTGCACGGGCACGGTTTTTCAGAAAATGTTTCTATCTTTGCAAGATAGAGACATTAACTGATAACCGATGAAAGCCCGCAAACTGATGCTTCTCTTTGCCGCGATCGCCCTTCTGGCTGCGTGCAAGGCAGAAAACAAACTTTACAAAGGCCTTCCCTTCGAGATGTCGGAGGTTCAGGCTCCCCGCATTCCCTCGCGCAGCGTGAACCTTTGCGACTTCGGCGGCGTGCCGGATGGCAAAACGCTTAACACCCAGGCATTCGCCGATGCGATCGCCAAGCTCTCGGAGCGTGGCGGTGGCAAATTGATTGTGCCTGCCGGAATCTGGCGCACCGGGCCCATCGGCCTCCAGAGCCATATCGAACTGAACGTCGATAAGAACGCCATCATAGTGTTCGATCCTGATCAGGACCTTTATCCCATCATCGACACCAACTTCGAGGGGCTCGATGTCCGCAGGTGCCTGAGTCCCATCCATGCCGAGGGCGCGACCGACATCGCCATAACCGGTGGCGGCGTGATCGATGGCAGCGGGGAATTCTGGCGTGAGGTAAAGCGCAGAAAGGTCTCCGACGACCAGTGGAAAGAAATCCTCAAGCGTGGCGGCCTGGTGAGCGAAGACGGCAAGGTCTGGTTCCCGGACGAGGGATATGCCAGGGCCCGCGCAACCGCCGGCAGCCTGAACTATCCGGATCCTTCGCTGGACGAGCAGGAGATCAAGACCTTCCTCCGCCCGGTGATGGTCAGCCTGCGGAACTGCGAACGCATTCTCCTCCAGGACTGCACCTTCCAGAACAGCCCCTGCTGGAACCTTCATCCGCTCTGGTGCAAAGACCTGACCATCAATGATATAACCGTACGCAACCCGCACTACTCCGCCAATGGCGACGGCATCGACATTGACGCCTGTGAGAATGTGATCCTGACCGGATCCTCTTTCGACGTTGGGGATGACGCCATTTGCATCAAGTCCGGCAAGGACGCGGACGGCCGCCGTCACGCGCGCAAGTGCCGCAATCTCATCATCTCCGACTGCACCGTTTATCACGGCCACGGAGGATTCGTGATCGGCAGCGAGATGTCCGGCGGTGTGGAGAATATCAAGGTCAGTAACTGCCGTTTCATCGGTACGGACGTGGGCCTGCGCTTCAAGAGCACCCGCGGACGCGGAGGCCTGGTGAAGGACATCTGGTGCGACCATATCTACATGAAAGACATTGTCAGCTACGGAGTTATCTTCAATCTCTATTATGCAGGCGTGGCCGCTTCCGATATGAAAGAGGGCGAAGCTGAAACCGCCCTCCCGCCTGTAGACGAGACTACTCCCGAGATGCGGGACGTCCACTTCTCGGACATCACCTGCACCGGCGCCAAACAGGCCATCTTCATCAACGGCCTGCCCGAACTCCCCGTCAGCGGCATCTCATTCGAGAATTCCACCTTCACTGCCGAAAAGGGCGCGGAGGTGCATTATGCAAAGGAAGTTACATTCAAGAACGTAGTTGTAAATGGTAAGGAATTATAGCAAAGCCGGGCTGCTCCTGGCAATCTGGCTGCTTTGCAGCGCATTCACCATCCACACCATCGGAGATTCCACAATGGCGGAGAAAGACCTCGCGAAGGCAGGGCCCGAACGCGGCTGGGGAATGATGTTCCAGAACTTCCTGGACGATGGAGTGAAAGTAATCAACTATGCCCAGAATGGCCGCAGCACCAAGAGTTTCAGGGACCTGGGCCTCTGGGACAAGGTAGAAGCCAACCTTCAGCCGGGGGATTACCTGTTCATCCAGTTCGGCCACAACGATGCCAAGGAGGATGATCCCGCGCGCTATGCTCCGGCATTCGGGGCCTATCAAGACAACCTCCGTTTCTTCATCAGAACAGCCCGGGAAAAGGGCGCGAAGCCCGTCCTGCTGACGCCGGTGGCCCGCCGCTGGTTCAAGGGTGGCAAGCTGGACCGCGATTGCCACACCGATTATCCCGCCGCGATGAAGCAGGTTGCGGAAGAAGAGAACGTCCCGCTGCTGGACATCACCACCTCCACCCTCGACTGGCTTGAGGGCCTCGGCGACGAGGGCTCCAAACCCTACTTCATGATCAGCACCGGCAAGAACGACAACACCCACACCGTCGCGAGTGGCGCCCGGAAGGTGACGGAACTCGTCTGCGAGAAGATTCGTGCGCAGCTTCCTGAGATAGCGGAACATCTGACCTCCTACGACATAGTGGTCTCTTCCGACGGCCATGGAGATTATATGACCGTGCAGGAGGCCATCGACGCCTGCCCCGACTACTCGCACGAGCGCATCACGCGCATCCGCATACGCGCGGGTATCTATAAGGAGATGGTAACCATCCCTCACAACAAGTTCCGCCTGCACATCAGCGGAGAGGGCGCGGAAAAGACCATCATCACCTACGACAAGTACGCCCGCAAGCCCTGGACGGTCGGGGGATTCAATATGGGAACCTCCGGAAGCGCCAGCGTTTATATCCACTCCAGCTATGTGACCATGGAGGATCTGACCATAGAAAACAGCGCCGGCGAGGGCAAGGAGATAGGCCAGGCCGTGGCTCTCTTTACCGACGGTGACTTCCTCTTCTTCCACCGCTGCCGCCTGATCGGCAACCAGGATACTGTCTACACCTACGGCCGTTATGGCAAGGAGGGTGGAATCAAGCGCAACTACTTCCTGGACTGCTACATAGAGGGCACTACCGACTTCATCTTCGGCCCTTCGATCGCATACTTCGAGAACTGCACCATCCACAGCAAGAAGAACAGCTACGTGACTGCTGCCTCCACCCTGCCCGGGCAAAAATATGGCTATGTGTTCAAAAACTGCAAGCTGACCGCCGCTCCCGGCATCGACAAGTGCTATCTCGGCCGCCCCTGGGGCGCTTATGCAAAGACGGTTTTCCTTGAGTGCGAGCTTGGGAATCACATTGTGGCCGAGGGCTGGCACGATTGGGAAAAGCCAGGCAAGCCGGACACCAAGAAGAACTCCTATTATGCTGAGTACAAAAACTTTGGCCCTGGCGCAGCCGGCAAGAAGGAGCGTGTAAAATGGAGCCGTCAGCTCAGCGACCGCCAGGCTGCGGAATACAGCTTTGAGAAGGTAATGTTCCAGGAGCAGGACGGCATAAAATGGAATCCTTTCGACAATAGATAGTCTTTTTTTTCTATCTTTGCCTAAGGCACGTGAAAACCAAGGATTCATATAGGGAAATGACGGACAGCCAGCTAGTAGCGGCTGTCAGAGGTGGTGATTCACGGGCATTCAACACCATTTTTCTCCGCTGGTATCCTCAGGTGCGTAGGTTCCTGTTGTCTCTGGTCAAAGAAGAAGCCCTTGCAGAGGACATTGCGCAATCCGTTTTTATTAAGGTATGGCTGAACCGGGATCGTCTTGATTCTTCGAAATCCCTCAAAAACTACTTGCTGGTACTTTCCAGAAACAGCGCGTTGGATGTGTTCAAATCCAAGCGTAATCTGGTGATGGCGGATCTGGCAACACCGCCTGAAAAGCCCTCGTCGGATCGTGCCGATTTCATGGTTGAATTCTCGGAAGCCCAGTCCAGGATACATCATGCGGTGGAGCAGATGCCGCCCCAGCGCAGGACCGTTTTCGTGATGAGCCGTTTCCAGCATCTTTCCAGCGAGGAAATAGCTGATATTCTTGGGCTTAGCGTGCGAACGGTCGAGAAGCACATCCAGCTCGCTCTCGAAAATTTGCGAAATTTCTTCAGTTAGCATTACGCGTCTGCCCGTGTTCATTCGTTCTTTATGGGTAACCACGAAGAACACATGAACATATCCCGACAAATTCTTGAGGCCTATCTGGAAGGAACCCTTTCTGAAGAGGAGTCTCTGGAAGTGCAGCTTTTCCTGGCTGAACATATGGACGATACTATGGTGCGGGAACTGCTGGATGAACGGTTCGACATCAGCCGCTCCGAGGCCGATTCCTCGGCAGAACAAGTTCTGGCATCAGTTCACAGGAGGCTCGGTATGAGTAAGCCGCGCAGGCCCGCCTTGTGGACAGCCGCTGCCGCCCTGGCCCTGCTGCTGGCCATCCCAGCATCCCTCAAAATCGGCTACGACCTGCATAAGGTCCCGGCTCCTGTTGCCTGGAACGAACTGACGGTGCCAATCTCCGATACTAAGGCGCTGACCCTCCCGGACGGCACTGCACTTGTGCTGAACGCCGGCTCTCGTGTCACCTGGCCGGAGGCATTCACCGGCAGTCAGCGTGAGATCTTCCTGGACGGAGAAGTGGTGGCCAAGGTCGCCAAGGATTCCGAGCATCCCTTCATCATCCACTCCGGTGAGGCTGATATACGAGTGCACGGAACCACCTTCGATCTAAAATCTTACCGCGATGCTACTATGCTGGAGGTCGTGCTGATGGAAGGATCCGTCAGTCTCATCCTCCCGGCGGAGGAAGAGAAGCGTGAGGTCCGGCTGGTGCCAGGCGATATCGCCCAGTTTGACCGCGAAACAGGAAGTGTTTCCCTGGGCAAGGTTTCGCCGGACGGGTTCAGGACCTTCAACGACAACCGCTCCTTCAGTTTTATCAATATCCCCCTGAAGGATATTGCCGCCGATCTGGAGCGCTCTTTCGGAACCCAGATTGTAGTGGCCGATTCAAAAGTTGCATCCCAGCGTTTCCTGGCCTTCTTTACCAACGGAGAGGATCTCGACGAGATACTGAGCCTGCTCTCACGCAACGGGAACCTGAGGGTGGTCCGTTCCGACGGGACGGTTTATTTATATGGAAAGTAATAACATATACCATAATTATTAACCATTATTAACCTCAAAAATGAGAATAACACACTATCTGCGCATATTTCGCGCTATGCTGGTGTTGACTGCCCTTCTGGTCCCGGCGATGCTCGGGGCACAGAATGTGACTATGGATGCGAGGAATGTCTCCGTGCAGGAGGCAGTGACCATCCTTCAAAGTCAGGGCAACTACACCATCGTAATCAATGCGGATGACGTAGACTTGCAGAAGAGGATATCCGTTTCTGCAAAAGATGCTCCGCTCTCCGAGGTTCTGTCCCAGATTTTTGCCGGGCAGAATCTGGACTTTGCCGTTACTGGTAATACCGTGTCTGTAACCAGGTCCAAGCCAGCCTATCAGAATGCGACTCCCAAGACCGCTTTCACAGGCGTGGTGGTCGATCGTTACGGGGAAGCGCTTATCGGTGCTTCCGTCGTCGACAGGAAATCGGGCAAGTATGCTCTGACCGACGACAAAGGTGAATTCTCCATCGACAAGCTTACCTTCCCGGTAGTTCTGACGGTTTCCTATCTGGGTTTCGACGATCAGGAGTTCAATATCTCCGGCCGCGAGAGTCAGCCCTTCAGTTTCGTAATGACCACCGAAAACAACGTTCTCGACGAACTGGTGGTTGTCGGTTACGGTACTCAGAAGAGGGTTAACCTGACCGGCGCCGTTTCGGTTATCGACGGAAAGGAACTCAACTTCCGTCCCGTCACCAACACGGCCATGGCCATTCAGGGTGCCGATCCTTCGCTGATTATCACTAACTCCAGCGGTTCCATCGACGGCACCAACTATAGCGTCAACGTCCGAGGCAAGCTTTCGCTGAACAGCGGTTCCCCTCTCATTCTGGTAGATGGGATCGAGAGTTCGCTCACCCAGGTGAACCCTAATGATATCGAGAGCATTTCCGTGCTGAAGGATGCTTCTGCCTGCGCCATTTATGGTGCAAAGGCATCCGCG
>JAEEGL010024790.1_pt1 | contig 10700 bp, 8 predicted proteins | sample 9134231 | NCBI WGS metagenome assembly JAEEGL01 (sample SAMN16246548, study PRJNA631951) | gut metagenome | biome: gut microbiome; feature: rumen; material: fiber-attached | host: Bos | place: Iran: Karaj | collected 2018-10 | reverse complement strand
GGCTTCTTCACCTTTTTCACCGGCTGCTTCTTCACGGTGCCGTCCCCGGGGGCGTTGGTCACGGCGTTTTTGGCCACGCTTTTGCGCTGGACGTTCTCCTCCCGGCGGACCCGGACGGTGTAGATCCGGCGCACCACCTCGGCGCGGATGCCCGCGATCATCTCCTCGAACATGTCGAAGCCTTCCTGCTTGTAGGCGTCCACCGGGTTGACGTTGCCGTAGCCCCGGAGCCCGATGCCCCGGCGCAGGTCGTCCATGGCGTCGATGTGGTCCATCCAGTACTCGTCCACCACCCGGAGCATGATCACCCGCTCCAGCTCACGCATCATGGGCGTGCCGTCGGGCATGAGGCCGAAGGCCTCCTCCCGGGCGGCGTAGACCTTGTCCGCCAGGGCGTTGAGCCGCTCGCTGAGCTCCTCCACGGTGATGCCGTCATGCCAGGGTACGTCTCCGGGCCGGACAAACAGGGCGAACAGGGGCTTGAGCCGCTCGCTGAGCTCCTCCGGGCTCTCCGGCGGGGTGCTGCCGGCGGCCTCTGCCACGGCCTCGGTGATCATGCCCCGGATGTTCTCCCGGATATCCTCCCCGTCCAGCACCTTCCGGCGCTGCTCGTAGATCAGGTTCCGCTGGACATTCATCACGTCGTCGAATTCCAGAGTGCTCTTCCGGGCCTGGAAGTGGCGGCTCTCCACGGTCTTCTGGGCCTGCTCCAGGGCGTTGGTGAGCATCTTGTGCTCGATGGGGGTGTCCTCGTCCACGCCCATGCTCTCGAACAGGTTCATCAGCCGCTCGGAGCCGTACAGGCGCATCACGTCGTCGGTGAGAGCCAGGTAAAAACGGCTCTCGCCCGGGTCGCCCTGCCGGCCGGACCGGCCCCGGAGCTGGTTGTCGATGCGCCGGGAGTCGTGGCGCTCGGTGCCCAGGATGAACAGCCCGCCCGCCTGGCGGACCTGTTCGGCCTCGGCAGAGGTGATCTCCTTATGGGCGGCCATCCGCTGGCGGAACATCTCCCGGGCGGCCAGGATCTCCTCATCGTCGGTCTCGGCGTAGCCGGTAGCCTCGCTGATCACCTCGTCGGTATAGCCGTGCTTTTTGAGATCGGCCTTGGCCAGATACTCGGCGTTGCCGCCCAGCATGATATCGGTGCCTCGGCCGGCCATGTTGGTGGCGATGGTCACCGCCCCCAGCTTGCCCGCCTGGGCGACGATCTCCGCCTCCTTCTCATGATACTTGGCGTTGAGCACGTTGTGGGGGATCCTCTCCCGCTTGAGCAGAGAGGACAGATATTCGCTCTTTTCAATGGAGACCGTGCCCACCAGCACCGGCTGGCCCTTGGCGTGGCACTCCCTGATCTGTTCGATGATGGCCCGGTTTTTCCCCGCGTCGTTCTTGTACACCACATCGTTGCGGTCGATGCGGCGGATGGGCTTGTTGGTGGGGATCTCCACGATGTCCAGCTTGTAGATGGCCTCGAACTCCTCCTGCTCGGTGAGGGCGGTGCCCGTCATGCCGGAGAGCTTGTCGTAGAGGCGGAAGTAGTTCTGGAAGGTGATGGTGGCGAGAGTCTTGTTCTCCTTCTGGACGTCCACGTGCTCCTTGGCCTCGATGGCCTGGTGGAGCCCCTCGGAGTACCGGCGGCCCAGCATCAGGCGGCCGGTGTTCTCGTCCACGATGATGATCTCCCCGTCCTTGACCACGTAGTCCACGTCCCGCTTCATGACGCCGTGGGCCTTCATGGCCTGGTTGATGTGGTGGGCCAGGGTGGCGTTCTCCATATCCGCCAGGTTTTCCAGGCCGAACTCCCGCTCGGCCTTGGCGACGCCCCGGGCGGTGAGGGTGGCGGTCCGGGCCTTCTCATCCACGATATAGTCGGCGTCGATGTCCTCGGACTCCTCCGCCTTCTCGTCCACGGAGGCCACCACCAGCCGCCGCAGCCGCCGCACGAAGTCGTCCGCCCGGCGGTAGAGGTCCGTGGACTCGTCCCCCTGGCCGGAGATGATCAGGGGCGTACGGGCCTCGTCGATGAGGATGGAGTCCACCTCGTCCACGATGGCGAAGGTGTGGCCCCGCTGGACCATGTCGGCCCTGTAAAGGGCCATGTTGTCCCGCAGATAATCGAAGCCCATCTCATTGTTGGTGCCGTAGGTGATGTCTGCGGCGTAGGCGGCCCGGCGCTCGTCGCTGTCCAGGCCGTGGATGATGAGCCCCACGCTCAGCCCCATGAAACGGTAGACCTTGCCCATCCACTCGCTGTCGCGCTTGGCCAGGTAGTCGTTCACGGTGACGATGTGCACGCCCTTGCCGGTCAGTGCGTTCAGATAGGCCGGGAGCACGGCCACCAGGGTCTTGCCCTCGCCGGTCTTCATCTCGGCGATGCGCCCCTGGTGGAGCACCACGCCGCCGATGAGCTGCACCCGGAAGGGCCGCATGCCCAGCACCCGCTCACTGGCCTCCCGCACGGCGGCAAAGGCCTCCGGCAGCAGGCTCTCCAGATCCTCGCCGCCGGCGTAGCGGGCCTTGAACTCGTCGGTCTTGGCGCGCAGCGCCTCGTCGCTGAGGGCCTTGTACTCCGGCCCCAGGGCCTCGATCCTGTCCACAACAGGATTGATCTTTTTCACTTCCCGCTCGGAATATGTGCCGAAGAGCTTATCAAAAAGTCCCATGTATCGTAACTGCCTTTCGTGAAAAGGATGTGTTCAGACTCATATTTAAATAATATATCACAGCTGCCCCGGAAAAAAAAGAGAATATTTGTGAACGGCGGCAGCCCGGGCGATTTCTGTTTTGCCGGCCGTTGGCCGTTGCATTTTCCCGCAGATATGATATAATACCATTTATGTTGAAATAAGATGCAAAAGGGGGAGTCAGCATGGCATACTGCAAGAAATGCGGCGCCTATATACCCATTGAAGAGACCGCCTGCCCCGCCTGCGGCTACGACCCGGAGGAGGAGGCCCGCCAGGCCAGAGAGGCCGAGGAGGCCAAAAAGCGCGCCGAGGAAGAGGAGCGCAAGCGCAGGGAAAGGGAGTCCGCCTGGGCCGAGCGGGAGCGCCAGCGGGAAGCCGAGGAGCGCCGCCGGGCCGAGGAGCGCCGGAAGCAGACCTATTCCTACGGGGCCGCCCAGGCCCAGTACACCTCCCAGCACACCGGACAGAGCAGCGCCTATCAGAGCCAGCAGACCTCCCAGCACACGGGCCAGACCTGGACGCCCCCCTGGACACAGCAGCAGGGCGCCTCACAGCAGAGCCATGCCCAGTATGAGGAAATGCGCGAGCAGGCCCGGGAGTCCGTGGCCAATCAGAAGCTGTCGGTGCTCTCCTATCTGGGACCGCTGGTACTCATTCCCATGATCACACAGAAGCACGATGATTTTGCCCGCTATCATGCCAACCAGGGTCTGTCGCTGTTTCTGTTCAACGGTCTGGTCTCCATCTTTGCAGGGGAAGCCATCGCCGGAGTTGCCAGCATCTTCTCTCTTTACTGCATGATCAAGGGCATCAGCAACGTGCTCAAGGGCAAAAAGGAGCCTCTGCCCCTTATCGGAAAGATCAAATTCCTGAAATAACTTACTTTTTTACCACCAAAAGAGCGGATGCGGATGATATTTGTAATTCGTGTCCGCTCTTGTTTTTGCGTTGGGAGGCGTTGATTTGAAAAGGTTCTTCGGGGAAAGCTGGATCCCGGACACGCTGACGGAGATCGTCGGCAGCATACTGACGGGCGTCGCCATCTACAATTTCGCCGTGCCCGCCCGATTCCCCATGACGGGGTTTTCCGGTCTGGCGCTGATCCTCTACCGGCTGTTCGGCGCCCCCATCGGCGTGATGACCATCGTGCTGAACATCCCGGTGGCCCTCATCTGCTACCGGCTGCTGGGGCGGCAGTTCTTCTTCAGATCCCTGCGGTGCATGGTGCTGTCCTCCCTGTTCATCGACTACGCCGCACCGCTGCTGCCCCTGTATGCCGGGGACCGGCTGCTGGCGTCCATCTGCACCGGCGTGCTGGGCGGTCTGGGCTACGCCATGATCTACATGCGCAGCTCCTCCACCGGCGGCTCCGACTTCATCGTCATGGCGGTGAAGGCCGTGCGGCCCCACGTGCAGCTGGGCAAGATCATCTTCATCACCGACGCGGTCATCATCGGCCTGGGCGGGCTCATCTTCCGGGATTTCGACGGGGTGATCTACGGCCTCATCATCGACTACATATACGCCATCGTCACCGACAAGATCATGTACGGCATGAACGCGGGCAAGCTGGCCCTGGTGGTCACCGACCACGGCAAGGCCGCCGCAGACAAGATCGACGAGCTGTGCGGCCGGGGCGCCACCATCATCGAGGCCAGAGGCGCCTTCCGGGGCGATCCCCGGCAGATGGTCATGTGCGCCTGCTCCACCAAGGAGATGCTCACCGTGGAGCGGGCCGTCAAGCTGGTGGACCCCAACGCCTTCACGGTGATCCTGGAATCCAACGAGGTGGTGGGCGAGGGCTTCAAGACCTTCCGCGTGGCGGAAAAGCAGGAGTGAACGACATGGCCGGATATATCATGGAGCTGCGAAAATACGTGGGCAGCCGCCCGCTGCTTCAGTTGGGCGGCAGCGTGATCGTGATCAACGCCGCCGGGGAGCTGCTGCTGCAGCGGCGCACGGACAACGGCTGCTGGGGCTATGCCGGCGGCAGCGTGGAGCCCGGCGAGGAGACCGAGCGCACCGCCGCCCGGGAGCTGTGGGAGGAGACCGGTCTGCACCCGGAGGAGCTGGAGCTGTTCGGGGTCTTCTCCGGAGAGCGGCTGCACTACACCTATCCCAACGGGGACGAGGTCTACATCGTGGACGCGGTGTACCTGTGCCGCCGCTGGCACGGCCAGCTCCGTCCCCAGCCCGGAGAGGTGGAGGAGCTGCGCTGGTTTGCTCCCGACGCCCTGCCCTCTCCCCTGATGCCCCCCAACATCCCGGCCCTGGAAAAATACGCAGAAAGTCTCAAATAAAAAACGCTCCCGGAACGATCGTTCCGGGAGCGAATTTTTTATTCTCTTATCCCGCTGCGGCGGACATGGCCGCGGCGTACCACACCCCGTTGTGGAGGACGAAGGCCAGCTCATAGGCGTTCTGCAGGTCGTAGGAATACCGCTCATGCCAGGTGGTGGCCTGGAAATCCGCCTTGTAGCGGATGGTGCAGGTGAAGCAGGAATCCCCCACCGGCCAGAAGTTGGTGAACACCAGTTCGTCATAGTGCACCTCCGTGGCGGAGGCCCAGATCATGGCGTCACGGCTGTCCCGAACGTACTTGTACAGGTCAGAATCCGGCAGGATGCACTCCAGCAGGGCGTTGTGCCGGCCGGCGCTGTAGGCGTGGGAGGAGTAGTCTATGTACCGCTTGAAGAACTCCTCCGCCCGGACCTGGCCCCGGTTGGCGGTGGCGTTGTTGTTGGGCGGGAAGAAGAACAGCTTCCCCTTCTCGTTCACCAGGGGGGTGAGGGCCTTGCCGTTGGCGGTGACGCCGGTGATCTCCGGCACGGAGTAGAGCCCCTCAAAAGCGTAGGTCAGGGTCTTGTAGCCCTTGCCTCCGGTATAGGCCCCCAGCCGGGTGAGGACCCCGTCGTCGGAGCGGATGGCGTCCTCGGGGGTGAGCTCCGTGCCGTTGACGCGCACAGTCACCATCTCGGGGGCCTGCACCACAAAGGAGTAGAGGTCGCTCTCCCTGGCCACATACCGCAGCACGCCGGTCTCCGCATCCCGGTTGGGCGGCAGCACCCGGCCGTCGGCGTCGGTGACCTCGATCTCCCCGTACAGCTTGTCGATCCGGTAGCGGGCAAAGGTGGGCTGCACGGAAAAGCGCCTCTCCAGAGCCGTCAGATCCGGGGGCTCCGGTTCTTCGTCGGTCAGGTAATCCGCCGTCAGGGCTACACCGTTGAGATACACCGGCTGGTCGTGGGGGGCGTCGATCTCCACGGTGACGCTCTCCAGGTTGTCCAGCTTCAGCACGGACTCCACCTCGCCCACCTGCCAGAGCTGCCGGCCGAAGCCGGCGGCGTTGCGGCCCTTGGGCACCAGGCGCACGATACACAGATCCATCCCGCCGCCCCGGACCTTGTATGTGGGGGTGTTCGGGGTGTATTCATCCATATATTTCCAGTAAGACAGGCTCCTGTCCCGGATGGCGGCGTCGTAATACGCCTCGAAGATGGCCTCCCCGTCCTCATAGGGGGAGGCGGGCAGGGCCACGCCGTTCCTTATGTAGTCGTGCCACTCCTCCTGGGAGGTGGCGCTCATGAGCTTGTCCATCACATGCTCGGGGATGGAGACCTCGTAGGCGTCGGCGTACCGGTACAGCAGGACGCAGCCCGCCGCCCCCGCCAGCAGGAACAGCACGGTATACACGGCCATGAAGACCCGCCAGCGGCGCTTGCCCCGGCGGATCCGGCGCTCTCTGGCCCGGCGCTCCCGGATCTCCTGGGCCCTGCGCATGCGCAGGTCCCTTTCCTCCGGGGACAGTTCAAATCCGTCAGCCATCAGATCCCACCTCCGGCAGCACCACGAAGCCCGTGGGGATATACCTCGGCCCGGTGACCGAGGCGCAGTTGTTGATGATCGCTCCGTCGTACACCATCACCGAGGAGGAGCCGCCGTCCAGGTTCCCGGCGTTGACCGCCCCGTAGCGCAGCATGATGTCGCACACGTTCTCCATGGTGGCGCCCAGGGTGTTGATGCTCCGGCCGTCCAGCACCATCAGCAGGATGGCCCCGTCCTCCCGCTGGCCGATGGCAGTGCGGGGGTTGACGCCGCTGACCAGGTTGTGGGTCTGGACCTCCCCGTTGATGATCAGGGCGGAGGCCAGCCCGTCGTGGGTGACGAAGCTCACCGCGTCGCGGATGCCCAGGTCCAGGGCCTGCTGACCGGTCATGCGGCCCACGTGGAGGATGTTGTCGTTGTCCAGGCCGATGACGTGATAGGCGGTGTTGGCCCCGCCCCACACCAGCTGGCCGCAGGTGATGACCAGGCCCTGGGGGATGCCCCCGTTGCCCAGGCCGTTCTCGTCGTTGAAGCCTCCGGCGTTGGTGCCGGCCACGCCGTTGTATTTCGCCACCAGGTCCGTCAGCTGCAGTCCCGCCTGGCGGCCCAGGTTGTTGCTGGTGCCCAGGATCACCCGGGAGGGGTCCCGGACGATGAGCAGCTTGCCCTTCACCGTGCCCTCGGAGATCTCGATGAGCTCCAGTCCCGGGGCCTGCTCTTCCGCGGGCTCGTCGGGGTCTCCCGCGGCGATGTGGATCAGGGAGGTGTTCACCGCCTGGGTGTCCACGTTCTCGGTGTTGTCGCTCTTGATGGCGTCGATCTCCTCGTCCGTGAGGAAGATGTTGGGGATCCAGCGGATGGCGCTGGTCTCCCGCATGGAGCGGCAGAAGGTGGCCGTCAGCGTGGGCGAGGGGCCCTTCTCCATCACGTAAATCACCCCCAGCAGCACGATGGCCGTGAGCAGCACCGTCCACAGGACGAAAAAGCCTATCCGTCCCAGGTGGCGCAGTACGGCGCTGCCGCCGGAGGTCATATCTCTTCTTCTGTTTCGGCTCATTTCCCGACCTCGAATCAAAAAGTCAATACACGGTTATATTACCTCACCGCCGGCGCAAAAGCAAGTGCCCCGGCCCGTCAGCCCCGCTTTTTTCGCAGCTGACGGCGGCTGCGGCGGATGTGGCGCTCGTAGTCCCCGCTGTCGATGAGCTCGGAGAGGACATACTGCTCAAACACCGGCACCGTGCAGGCGTAAAAGCCCACCCGCTCCCGGAACAGCGCCGCCGCCGTCTCGGACAGCGCCAGATACCCCATTCGCAGGGAGGGCGCCACCGTCAGGGAAAAGGTATTCAGATAGATCACGTTCCCCCGCTTCGACAGGGAGAACACCGTCTCCTCCGGTCTGGCGGAGGCTGCCAGCTCCGAGGTGAAGTCGTCCTCCACCACATACCGGTCCCCCCTCTCGGCCCAGCGGACATACTCCCGGCGCTTGGCGGCGGAGGCGGTCACGTTGCTGGGGTAGCTCCGGTAGGGGGTGATGTGCAGCACGCTGGCCCGGGCGGCGGCCAGGGCCTCGGTGGAGATACCGTCGGGCCCCAGGGGCAGCAGCTCCACCGCCGCCCCGTTGGCGGCGTAGACCTGCCGGATCTTCTCGTAAGAGGGGTCCTCCAGGCCGTAGACCCGCTCCCGGCCCAGGGCCTGGGCGATGAGGCCGTACAGGTACTCCGCCCCCGAGCCCACGATGATCTGTTCCGGGGACACCCGGATGCCCCGGGCCCGGCCCAGATACCGGCTCAGGGCGGAGCGGAGCTCGCCGCAGCCCTGGCTGGGACAGCGCTCCAGCAGCCGCTCCCCGTAGTCGCTGATGACCCGGCGCATGGTCCGGGCCAGCACGGACATGGGGAAGACCGTCCTCTCCCCCGCCCCCTCCGTCGGGACGGGGCGGACCGGGGCGCTCTCCGGCACGAAGCCCTCGCTCTCCCGGAAGGACACATAGTGTCCGCTGCGCTCCCGGGGTTCCAGATACCCCTCGTCGCACAGCAGTGCCAGGGCGTGCTCCACCGTCACCACGCTCAGCCCCGTCTCCTCCGACAGGGCCCGCTTGGAGGGCAGCCGCGCCCCGTATGGATAGTCCCCGGCGATGATCCGGCGGCGCAGCGTGTCGTACAGGCGCAGATATGCCGGTGTTTTTTTCTCAGCCACATTCATCTGGTATTATAATTTTCTCCCTTTCTGGTTATTTCAATATACTCAGAACAGTGTATCCTATGCCCTATCCATTGTCAAGAAGGGAGTCCTTACCCATGAAACGCATCATCAGTATCCAGGACGTTTCAGCCCTGGGCAAATGTTCACTCACCGTGGCGCTGCCCATCATCTCCGCCATGGGGGTGGAGTGCGCGGTGGTGCCCACCGCAGTGCTGTCCACCCACACCCAGTTCACCGGCTTTACCTTCTGCGATCTCACCGACGAGATGGAGCCCATCGCGGAGCACTGGAAGCAGCAGGGCTTCACCTTTGACGCGGTGTACACCGGGTATCTGGGCTCCTTCCGGCAGGTGGATATCGTGAAGGATTATTTCGCCAAGTTCGGCGCCGGGGCAAAGATCATCGTGGACCCGGCCATGGCGGACAACGGAAAGCTGTACGCGGGCTTCGGCCCGGAGTTCCCCGCCAAGATGGCGGAGCTGCTCCCCGGGGCGGACCTGGTGCTGCCCAACCTGACGGAGGCCTGCTTCCTGCTGGGGAAGGAATATAAAGAGGAGTACGACCGGGATTATGTCCGGGACATCCTGAACGGCCTTGCCGAAAAGGGCGCGAAGATCGCCGCCCTCACCGGGGTGAGCTTCAAGGCGAACGAGCTGGGCGTGGCCAGCCTGGACACGGCAACGGGCGAGTACTCCGAGTACTTCACCGAGCGCATGCCCCAGAACTTCCACGGTACCGGCGACATCTACTCCTCCGCGGCGGTGGGCGCCCTGGTCCGGGGCCTGTCCGCGCCGGAGGCCCTGGCCCTGGCGGCGGACTACACCGTGGAGTGCATCCGCCTGACCTTGGCCGAGGAGAACCACAGCTGGTACGGGGTGAACTTCGAGCAGGCCACGCCGTACCTGCTCAAGCGGCTGGGACTATAACATTTCAATATAAAAACCGCCTCCGGGGCTCCCGGAGGCGGTTTTTATGCGCAGAAGCGGTGCTTGCCGATGGTGACGATCAGCGGCCGCGACCAGATCCACTTGCTGGTGGCGGTGGCCGGGTTGAAGTAGTAGATGGCCCCGCCGGTGGGATCGTAGCCGTTCATGGCGTCCCGGGCGGCGCTGTAGGCGCTCTGGGCCACGGGCTGGTCGAACTGACCGTCGTTCAGGCAGGAGAAGGCCCCCCGCTGGTAGATCACTCCGGACAGGGTGTTGGGAAAGGACGGGTGGGCGATGCGGTTCATCACCACCGCCCCCACGGCCACCTGGCCCTCGTAGCTCTCCCCTCTGGCCTCGGCGGAGATCAGCCGGGCCAACAGGGCCGTGTCCCCGGCGGCGGCGCTCTGCACGGGCCCGGCGGTGGTGATGCCCATGGCGGCCAGGGTCTGGTCCCCCGCCTTGCCGTCCACGGTCAGGCCGTTCTTCTCCTGGAAATACCTGACCGCCGCCTCGGTGCGGCTGCCGTATACCCCGTCCACGGCCCCGTCGTAGTACCCCCAGGCGGAGAGCTTCTTTTGGATCTGGGTCACCACGCTGCCGGTGGAGCCCCGCTTGTAGGAGGCGGCGGAGGCGTTCTGTACGGTGAGGATCAGACATATATTCACGGCGAACACCACCGCCAGGGCGATGCACAGCCGTCTTCGGGCGTAGGACATGATAAAACTCCCTCTCAAGCTTTTTTCATAGTTTGAGAGGGAGTCTTTTGTTTTATGATGTCAAATTCTCACATCTTTTTGGTGTCGATCTCGTCCCGGATGCGGGTGATGAAATCGGCCAGGGGCATGGCGCCCTCGTCCCCGGCGCGGGAGCGCACCGCCACGGCGCCGCTCTCGGCCTCCTTGTCGCCGATGACCAGGAGATAGGGGATCTTCTGGACGCGGCCCTCGGCGATCTTCTTGCCGATCTTCTCGTTGCGGATGTCCAGCTCCACCCTGACGCCGGCGGCCTCCAGGGCGGCGGCGGTCTTCTTGGCGGCCTCGTCGGCGCGGTCGGTGAT
>JAEEGL017173767.1_pt1 | contig 10701 bp, 9 predicted proteins | sample 9134231 | NCBI WGS metagenome assembly JAEEGL01 (sample SAMN16246548, study PRJNA631951) | gut metagenome | biome: gut microbiome; feature: rumen; material: fiber-attached | host: Bos | place: Iran: Karaj | collected 2018-10 | reverse complement strand
CAGTCAACGCTTTGAAGAAGCGCCGTAAAGTATTCAAGCTGGCCAAGGGCTATTGGGGAGCCAAATCCAAGCTCTACCGCGCTGCCAGCCAGCAGGTCATGAAGTCCCTCGCCTACGCTTACGTCGGCAGGAAGCTCAAGAAGCGCGAGTATCGCCGTCTCTGGATCGCCCGTATCAACGCCGGCGCCAGGATCTGCGGCACCAACTACTCCAAGCTCATCCACGGCCTCAAGCTCGCGGGCGTCGAAGTCAACCGCAAGGTCCTCGCGGATCTCGCCGTTACCGACATGAACGCTTTCAACGAGCTCTGCAAGGTCGCCGAGGACGCGCTTCAGAAGTAACAGCATCAACGATAAAGGCAGCTGTAAAGATTGCAGCCGCCTTTTTCTATACGAAAAAAGGCCGCCGCGTGATGCGGCGGCCCTGAACAACTGCGCAGGACTCAGCGCTTGAAAAGGAGCATTGAAGCTTTTATGACCGCGAGCGCGGCGATCGGGACGAGGATCCATATGATCGAGGCGCATTTGCAGCCGGTATTCACGGGGACGCCGTCGCCGGAGCCGTTCCCGGCGGGTTCGTTCCCGGCGGGCTCGGTCTCTGCGCAGTAACCGGCGCCGAAGGTTATCACGTTCGACCAGTCGGTCGAGTATTCGTCGTCGCCGTATCCGTAAACGCAGTAACGCGCGCGGAGCTCGATCGCCGCGCCCGTATCGATGCCGCCCTCCGCTTCGGCGAGGTTCCGGAGCGATGCGGTCAGCTCGCCGGAGGTGATGATCCAATCGCCCTGCAGCTCGACCCATTCGCCGCCGCCGACCCTTGCCTCGACCTCTATGTTGACCGTGCCGCCCGCGACAGTCAGGCGGGGAAGCAGCTCGGAGAGCTCGTCGGGCACTTCGAGCGTGTACGCCGCAACGGGATAGCCGTCGAACTCATCGTCCAGCAGGCGAAGCCCCTTTATGACCGGAGCCTTGAGAACGGAAAGATCGATCTCGGCGCTCTCCGCGTCCTTGCCGTAAGCCACGGTCTCGGACCAGCCGGAATAGTAAAAGCTGTCGGTGACGTCGTCCTCGCTCTCGGTCCTCACCGTGACGGCGAAGCGGGCGCGCATGTACATGGTGTGCTCCGTGAAGTCGATGTAAAGCTCCTCGTTGTCGTAATCGTAGGTGTACTGATCCGGATTGAGCTGATCCTTCACGCCGGGCGTGCCCTGCTCGGGATCTCCGTTCCAGCGGAAGTCGTTCGGAATGCCGCGGGTGAGCCAGATATTGCCCACGGTCTCGGCGGGCACCGACGCGCCCGAGACGCAGTCCCAGTCGCTGACGCGGATGCGGCCCTCTTCGTCATAGCCGAAGCCGAAGCGATCCCTGCCGTTCCAATACTCGCTGAAGTGCCAGCCGGACACGGGATCGTCAACGTCGTCGATCGCCCAATCCACCTGGATATCGACCCAGAGGTCGGAGAAGGAGTAATCGTCAAAGAAGGCTTCCAAGTCTGCGGAGTGCTCCTTGCGATACAAAAAATCGCACATGTCGTTAGGCACGCTGAACGTGAACTGCATGGTGGTGGGGGAGTCGCCGTCGGTCTTGCTTACGGCGATGTTTTCGGGAGCGTTGAGCTCAAAGGGAAGCCCGCTCCCGGCGCTCACGGCGGGTATCATAGATACCGCGAGCAGGAGCACGGTAAAAAACGCAAGAAACTTTTTCATGTATTAATCTCCTTTTTCATCCGAGCTTCGTGGGAAGCTGCGTGGAATAGAACGAATACCAGTTCCCGTCAATGCAGAAGCACTGGAGGGTCTTCTCTCTCTCATAGCTGTCCTTCGAGCCCTCGATCCTGAGCTTGACGGTCACGAACGTCACCGCCTGTACCGCGTCGGTATCGACGCCGTAAACGTCGAAATAATGGCTGTCGTAGTTCTTGTACTGCTCTATGCCCGCTTTGTCCTTTTCGACGGCGTTGACGACCTCGTAGGTTATCGCGTAGTCGTCGCCGTATTTCTCGGCGTACTCCGCGTGCATCTCGTTATACTGGTTATCGAGCTCCTCGAGGTAGTTCCTGCCGCGGTCGCTGAAGACGGTCACGAGATAGTCCGTTCCGCTCGCGGGGAATATCCTGTCGATTTTTTCACGGCTGTGATCCCTCGGCAGATTTACGGCGATATCGAACATCGCTTTGTAGCCCTCCCTGTCGTAGTTCGTCTTCTTCACGCCGCAGGCGCAAAGAGCCGCGAGACAGAGCGCCGCCAGAACGACGGCTGTGAACCTTTTCATCATAAGATCCTCCTTATATGTCCTCCCCGGGAGTTGCAGTCAACGCCGGGATTTATCGTTTCGCGTCCATGCTTCCGGAACGGAAGCCCGTAAGATCGAGAGTCACGAACCCGAACCCCATACCGAGCAGCGTTTCGGAGATGAGTCCGGCTTTTTCGGCGGCAAGGGGTATGAGCTCCTTCTCGACCTCTATCCGCGCAAGATCCCCGTGCACGCGGACCCTGTACTGCCTGAACCCGAGCGAAGCGATGAACTCCTCCGCGCTCTCTATGCGGGCAAGCGCTTCGGCAGTCACGGGAACGCCGTGCTCTATGCGGGTAGCGAGGCAGGCGAACGAGGGCTTGTCCCAAGTCGGCAGCCCCATCTCCTTCGAGAGACCGCGTATCTCCGCCTTCGTCAGCCCGGCTTCGAGGAGAGGGCTCCTGATCCCGAGCTCGCGCACGGCCCGCATTCCGGGCCGGTATGCGCCGGCGTCGTCCGCGTTCGAGCCCTCGGCGAGGCTTGAAAAGCCGTTTTTCCGCGCCGCGCCGAGCATATCCAGCATTATCGCCCGCTTGCAGTGATAGCATCGGTCGGGCGGATTCTCCGTGAACGCGCGCAGCGAGAGTATGTCGGGCGACGTGATTATCCGCGTTATCCCGCGGCTCATGCAGAACGCGGCGGCTTCCGCCCTTTCCCTGCGGGTGAAAACGGAAGTTTCGCAGGTCACGGCAGCGGCCTTTTCGCCGAGCGCTTCATGCGCGGCGGCGAGCAGGAACGTGGAATCCACGCCCGCGGAATACGCTACCGCAAGATCTTCGAAGCCGCGGAGTATTTCGTTAAGGCGTTCAGTCTTCGCGTCCGTCGAGAGCATTTTTAACCTCGCGCAGGCTCATGCCCGTGTCCCTTGCGGCGCGGGCAACGTCCTCGTATTCGTATTTCATCCTCTCCGTGCCGTACCCCTCGGAGACCTTGCGGCGGATATCGCCGAACGGGGTCTTTAAGGTCTCGGAGCGCCTTTCCATAACGCGCCTCAGCGTTTCGGTCTCACGCACGCCGATCGTCGTCGTATGTTTGAATATGAGCCCGAGCATGCTTTCGCGGTCCTCCGGCCGGACGATGACCCGGACGAGAGTTCCCGGACGCGATTTCTTCATGCCGCAGGCGACGGTATAGACCTCGAGCGCGCCGCCCTCGAAGAAGCGTTCGGTACAGAAGCCGATCTCCTCGGCGGTCATATCGTCCACGTTGAACGAAAACACCGTTACGGTATCGGACTTGTCCGCGCTCCCGCCGATCATCGCTCGTACGCAGTTCGCCGCTCCGAGATCCTTCGTGCCCATGCCGTAACCGACCCTTTCGGGGATCATGGCGGGCATCTGCCCGAAGCGCGAGGCGAAGTGCTTGAGGAGCGCAGCGCCCGTGGGAGTGGTGAGCTCAAAGTCGAACGGCCCGCCGTGCACGGGGACTCCGCGCAGTATGTGAGCGGTCGCCGGCGCGGGAACGGGCAGTATCCCGTGCGCGCAGCGCACCTGCCCTCCGCCGAGAGCGACGGGGGAGACGACCACCTCGTCGGGAGAGAGCTCGTGCATTAGAAGCGATACCGCCGTGATATCCGCCACGGCGTCCATCGTACCGACCTCGTGAAAATGGATCTCGGTCACGGGTACTCCGTGCGCCGCGCTCTCCGCCTCGGCGATGAGCCCGTAGACCGCCATCACGTCGGCTTTGACCTTCTCAGGGACCGCGAGCTCTTCGACGATATGCTCTATCGAATGAAGGCTCGAATGGTGATGATGCCCGTGCTCATGCCCGTGTTCATGCTCATGTTCGTGCTCATGTTCATGCTCATGTTCGTGCTCATGCTCTTCCTCGCCGTGCACGAGCACGCGCATATGCGTGCCTTTTATTCCGCATTTTACCGAAGGCTCGGGTCTGAACTCCACGCCGGGGATCCCGAGGGCGTTCAGCTTTTTTACGGCTCCCGCGGGATCGGGCATAAGCTCGAGGAGCGCGGCGGTGAGCATGTCGCCCGCCGCTCCCATGGAGCAGTCGAGGTAAAGGGTCTTCATTTATCTGCACCTCATGTGGTTTATCATACTTGCGAGATATCCCGCGCCGAAGCCGTTGTCGATATTGACGACCGAAACGCCCGAGGCGCAGGAGTTGAGCATGGACAAAAGCGCGGTGATACCGCCGAAGGACGCGCCGTAGCCTACGCTCGTGGGCACGGCGATAACCGGGCAGTCCGAAAGGCCGCCTATCACGCTTGCGAGCGCGCCTTCCATCCCGGCTATGGCGATTATGACGCTCGCGCTCATTATTTCTTCGCGGTGCGAAAGCAGGCGGTGCAGGCCGGCGACGCCGACGTCATACAGCCTCACGACCTCGTTCCCGAGCGCTTCGAGAGTGAGCGCGGCTTCCTCGGCGACGGGGACGTCGCTCGTGCCGCCCGTCGCGACGACGACGCGGCCTATGCCGTCCGGGGCTTTATTGCCCCCCATGAGAGCGAACCGGGCCCGTTCGAAATAACTGATGTCAAAGCTCTCCGAGATCCTGCCGGCCTTCTCGGGAGAGAGCCGCGTGATCATCACCCGCTCCTGCCCGTGCGCCTTCATGCTCCCGAGTATGCCCGTTATCTCCTCCGCGGTCTTGCCCGCTCCGTAGATCACCTCGGGCACGCCCTTCCGGAGCTCGCGGTGCAGATCGACCTTGGCGTAGCCGAGATCGTCGAATGGCGCGGACTTCAATTCAAGCAGCGCGTCGTCAACGCTCGTTTCGCCGTTCCTCACGGCTTCAAGCAGCTTTCTCGTATCCATAATGACCTCGCGTATTGATCCTCGATCTATTTTATCACATGTTCGCGCCCGCCGCAAGGGATAGGCCCCTTCGTCTTCGGCCGCTTTTCGCCGAAATGAGGGCCCGTCGGCTTGACAGAGAAAAGGCAAGATATATAATAGAATAAAAGATGCTATCCGGAAGGCGCAATGTTTCCGCGCCGCTTGCATCATATAATACAAAGACCCAAAGGAGGCCGACAGAATGAATGCGAAAAGGATCTGCGCCGCTCTCACCGCGGCGGTAATGGCGCTCATGCTCGCGCTCCCGGCTTTTTCTCTCGGCGAAATGCAGCCGAGGTTCGAAACGCCGGAGGGATATAACGAAAACGACTATCAGAAGCTCGTTTCCTTCCTCGAGACCGAGGACGAAAACGGCGTAAAGAACGGGGAAAAGCTCTCGCCCGACTACGATCCCGCCGATCCCGAAACGTGGGGAGGCGCGGACGCGCACGTCGAATGGATACCGTGGAGCTCGGATTACCGTCTGGGCAAGCTCTTCTTCGACGGCTGCGAAATGGTCGGCGCGCTCGATCTTTCGGACTGCGAGGAGCTTGACGAGGTGCACTGCGCGGACAGCGCCCTGAGCTCGATCGACCTTTCGGGCACCATGGTCTGCTTCAAATCCATCGCCGCCGAGGGCGTGGGCCGCGTCGCGCTCATGTTCGACTCCTACGGCGAGTACGACTGCATATTCTACTGCAGCATCGCGATAGCCGTGCCGATCGAGGGCGGGGCGTTCATAGGCTGGTACACGGAGGACGGTGAGTTCATTTCGAACGACCTTACCCTGCCCGAGATCCACGCCGGCTCGGAGCGCGTGACCGCGAGGTTCACGGCCGAGGGAGAGGAGTTTTTCTTCAACGCCCACGATTTGGGCAAGCTCCTGTCCTTCTTTGAAACGGAGGACGAAAACGGCGTTAAGAACGGGGAGAAGCTCTCCTCCTCCTACGATCCCGAAAAGCCGGAGATCTGGCCCGGTATAGAGTGGAAATACTCGGACGGCGAGCTTTTCCTGAAGGACGTCTTTTTCGGGCGCAGGGAGCTTGTCGGCCCGATCGATCTTTCGGGATGCTTATGGCTCAAGCGCGTCTCGTGCGGGAGCAACAGCGGCATTACCGCCCTGCTTTTGGCCGATTGTCCGGAGCTTGAGAGCATATCCTTAAGCTCCTGCTCGATTTCCCTGCTCGATCTTACGGGCTGCGCAAAGCTAAACTATCTCGGGCTCGGCAGCAACCTGCTCTCCTCCGTCGACGTTTCGGACTGCCCACTTCTCGAAAGCGTCTACGTGGATCAAAACCCCATAAGAGAGCTCGATTTTTCCAATAATCCGCTGATATTCTTCAACCGTATCGGCTCGGAGGGGCGCGGGTACGTCGGCATCTCGTGCGTGATATATCCCGAAAAATGGTATGAAGCCTGTGCAGACCCGGAGCCGGGATACGCATTCCTCGGCTGGTACTCCGAGGAAGGAAATCTTCTTTCGACGAGCCGGGTGTTGTATTCCTGGGACGGCGCTCCGAACGTCGTCGCGAGGTTCGAAGGCACCTCCCCGCTTCTCGAGGGCGACGCGAACGGCGACGGCGCGGTCGGCGTCGACGATGCTCTGCTCGTTCTGCGCCATGCGATGAGCCTTACCCAGCTCCCCGGGGAGTACGCTTCGGGCTGCGACGTCAACGGCGACGGCGCGATAACCCTGACCGACGCGCTGCTCGTTCTGCGCTTCGCCATGGGGATAGCAGGCGGCTTCTGATATCGCCGCGCAAGCCGGATCCAAAGGCGAAATCCGTTGTTTACAAGGCTTTGAAAATATGATATCATTCTTTAAGGGACGCCTTTCTCCGGCGTCCCCTAATTTTCCCCGGAGGAATTCAAGAATATGGCAACCATATCAAGGGGCATAAGAGCGCCCATAATCCGTCAGGGAGACGATATAGTAGGTATCACCGTCGATTCCGTTCTCGAGGCGGCGAAGCGCGAGGGCTTCGAGCTTCACGACCGCGACATTATCGCCGTCACCGAGGCGGTCGTCGCGAGGGCGGACGGCAATTATGCGAAGGTGGACGATATTGCCGCCGACGTCAAGAACAAGCTCGGCGAGCACGTGGGCGTGGTCTTTCCGATACTTTCGAGGAACCGCTTCTCGATCTGCCTCAAGGGCATCGCCCGCGGAGCGAAGAAGGTCACGGTCATGCTCTCCTATCCCTCGGACGAGGTCGGCAATCACCTCATCGATCCCGAGGTGCTGGAGGATAAGGGCGTCAATCCGTGGGCCGATACCTTCACGAGCGAGGAGTTCTACGCGCTCTGCGGCGGCGAGTGCCGCCATCCCTTCACGGGCGTGGACTATATCGACTTCTATAAGACGCTGATAGAGGCCGAGGGCGCGGAGGCGGAGATAATCTTCTCCAACCGTCCCGAGGTCATTCTCGGGTATACCGGGGACGTGATCTGCTGCGACACCCACACGAGGACGCGCACGCAGAACAGGATCAAAAAGCACGGGGGGAAGAACGTCCTCACCATGTGCGATATCCTCAACGCTCCGGTCAACGGCTCCGGCTGCTGTCCCGATTACGGTCTCCTCGGCTCCAACAAGGCCACGGAGGAGCTCGTGAAGCTCTTCCCGAGGAACGCCATGGAGGTCGCGCACGGCATACAGGCGCTCGTTTTCGAGAGGACGGGCGTCAAGGTCGAGGCGATGGTCTACGGCGACGGCGCGTTCAAGGATCCGGTAGGCAAGATATGGGAGCTCGCCGATCCCGTGGTCTCTCCCGGATACACGGACGGCCTTCGCGGCCTTCCGAACGAGTTAAAGCTCAAGTTCCTTGCGGATAACGACTACGCCCACCTTTCGGGCGAGGAGCTTGCCGAGAGGATAAGGGAGCGCATCAGGGAAAAGGACCGCGACCTCAAGGGCTCCATGCTCTCCGAGGGCACCACGCCGCGCATGCTCACCGACCTCGTCGGCTCGCTCTGCGATCTGACCTCCGGCTCGGGCGACAAGGGCACGCCGATAGTCCTCGTGCAGGATTATTTCGTCAATTACGGAGATAAATAAATGCATCCATTCATAAATGTATTCGGCTTTCAGCTCCCGGTCTACGGGCTGCTGATGGCGGCGGCAATGCTCGCGGCGATAGGCCTGTCCGTGCTGCGCGCCAAAAAGCGCGGCGTAAGCATCGACAAGCTCCTTTCGATCGCTCTCGCCGCGATAGTGCTCGGAATAATCGGGGCGAACGTTTTGTTCTATATCGTCACCTATACTTGGGAGGAGTTCTGGACCGGACTTAAGGAGAACGGCATAAGCTGGCTGACGAGCGGCGGGCTCGTGTTCTACGGCGGGCTCATCGGCGGCGCGGCCGGCGCTTTTCTCGGAGCGAAGTTCGTCAGGACGAAGCTCTACTACTACTCCGACTCCGTCGTTCCCCCGCTGCCACTCGCCCCTGCTATTGGGCGCATGGGCTGCTTCTTTGCGGGCTGCTGCTACGGCAAGGTGACGACCTCGTGGATAGGCATGGAGTTCCCGGAAGCCGTGCTCGAGTACGGGCCGGGGACGAAGGTCATACCGACTCAGCTCATCGAAGCCGGCGTCAATCTGCTCGTGTTCGCGTTCCTTCTCTGGTATACGCGCAGGGAGCGCCGCGGCTTTATGACGCTCTTCGTGTATCTTATAATCTACGGCGTAGAGAGGTTCCTGATCGAGTTCCTGCGCGGCGATTCCATACGGGGCATTTTCGGAGCCTTCTCCACTTCGCAGTGGATAAGCCTGGGGCTCATAGTTATTGCGGTCGCCGGGATAATACTCACGAATAAGTTCGCGGATAAGTTCCCGCCGCCCGTCACGGCGGCCTCGCCCTTCGGGGTGATCGCCGATCCGGAGGATCCGGATCACGGCGAAGAACCGCCCGAAGAGGAAAGGTAATACCGTTTTGGAGCGCGAGGATTATATATTAAAAGCCGCGCGCTCCGCCCACAATATCTTGTATCACACCTGCTTTTGTGAATACAAGCGGAGCAAATTTCGGCTTGTATTCGCGGTAAAAATTTGATATTATCCTAATTGGGGACGGAGTGCATCCGGTTCCCTTTTTATCCCCGGCGGTCCGGGGCGTTATTTGGGGGAAAACATGGTTACGGCACAGATCATTTGGTCAAAGGCGATACCCGTTCTTGAAGCGGAGATGACGCCTGTCAGTTATAAAACATGGGTGAAGGATATCCAGCCTATTTCGATCGAAGGCAACACGCTCATACTCATGGCGCAGAGCGAGCTTTATCTTACCACCCTTCGCAAGTTTTACGCAAACACCATCACCGACTGCGTCAATCGCGCCAACGGCTCGAATTACGCCGTCAGTTTTATTGTTAAAGAGGAGACGGCTCCCGAAGATCCTTCGCCCGCAGCTGCGGACGCGGGAGAGGCGGGCGTCTGTTTCGGTCTGCAGCAGAAATACACCTTCGACACCTTCGTAACGGGAGAGTCGAACCGCTTTGCGCACGCCGCCGCGGTCGCCGTTGCGGACAACCCCGCTTCCGCGTACAATCCGCTCTATATCTACGGCGGATCCGGCCTCGGCAAGACGCATCTTCTGCACGCGATAGGCAATTACGTACACGCCATCCGTCCGGAGTTCAACATCTGCTGCGTTTCGAGCGAGGAGTTCACGAACGACATCATCGCCGCGATCAAATACGACACGCGCGAGGAGCTCAGGAAAAAGTACAGGAGCCTTGACCTTCTGCTCATAGACGACATCCAGTTCATAGGCGGCAAGGAGGCGACGGAGCTCGAGTTCTTCAACACCTTCAACGCCCTCTACGGCGCAAACAAGCAGATCGTCATCACCTCCGATCAATCCCCGAAGGATCTCCCCAGCCTGCAGGAACGCCTCCGCACCCGCTCCGCATGGGGGATCACGGCGGATATCAAGCCGCCCGAGGTGGAGACCCGCGTCGCGATACTGAAGGGAAAGGCGGAGCGCGACGGCGTCGATATCACCAACGAGGCGCTGCTCTATATGGCGGAGCGTTTCAGCTCCAACGTGCGCGAGCTGGAGAGCTGCTATAACCGCGTCATGCTCTATGCCGATTTCTCCAAGCGCGCTATGATCGACAAGGCCTTCGTCGAGACTATACTCAAGGATTACGTCTCCTCCGAGGGCAAGCACATGATCACTCCGGAGCTCATAAAGCGCGTGACTGCCGATTATTTCGAGATCACCGTGGACGAGCTCATATCCACGCGCCGCGAGAAGCGCATCGCCACTCCGCGCCAGGTCGCGATGTACCTATGCCGCACGCTGACGAACACCTCCTATCCCGATATAGGCAAGGCGTTCGGCGGCAAGCATTATTCCACCGTTATGTATTCCTGCGATCAGGTCGCGTCCGAGATCCCCGAAAGGCCCGATATCGCCACTGCGGTCGACGATATCACCAACAGGCTCACGAACGATCTCGCTCCGGTTTGAGAGCAAGATTATATATGAAATTAATTGCATTTGGGGCTTGACAAACGAGTATTAGTCGTATAGAATAGTTAAGCTGTCAAAGCGATCGGAAGCATAGCTCAGCTGGGAGAGCACCTGCCTTACAAGCAGGGGGTCATAGGT
>JAEEGL016428764.1_pt1 | contig 10701 bp, 11 predicted proteins | sample 9134231 | NCBI WGS metagenome assembly JAEEGL01 (sample SAMN16246548, study PRJNA631951) | gut metagenome | biome: gut microbiome; feature: rumen; material: fiber-attached | host: Bos | place: Iran: Karaj | collected 2018-10 | reverse complement strand
TCTGCAAAGATAACGAAAAAATACATCCTTGCAAAGGAAAATAAAAAAGGCTCCGTTTGGAGCCTCTTTTTATTGGTTGGTATACATCTTATACAAAGCAGAATCAGGCTCTGCCCTCAATTTCTTCAATGCCTTGTCACGAATCTGACGCGTCCGTTCGCGCGAGATATTGAGTTTCATTGCAATTTCCTCAAGAGAGTATTCACGCGGAGTCCCCAAACCAAAATACATGCTCAGGATGGTCCTTTCCTTCTCCGAGAGTCGGTCGAGAGAATGACGGATAGCCATACTTGCCGACTCCTGTTCAACCGCGTCGTCGGTTTGTTCGACATCATCCTGGACAAATATATCCAAGAAATTGGTGTCGTCATCCTCATCGATAGGCGCGTCGGTAGAAACATGGCGTGCGTTGAAGCTCAGCAGCTGCTCCACCTTGTCGTCAGGCATATCCACCATTTCCGCCAATTCTTTTGTCGTGGGCTTACGTTCCAACTTCTGCTCCAAGAAGGAAGAAGCTTTCTTCACCTTCGCGATGGCGCCCACCTGATTCATCGGCAGACGTATGATTCGCGCCTGTTCAGCCACAGCTTGCAAGATGCTTTGACGGATCCACCACACGGCATAGGAGATGAACTTGAAGCCACGGGTCTCGTCGAAACGCTGTGCCGCCTTCACCAAACCCAGATTGCCCTCGTTGATCAGATCCTGAAGGCTTAACCCTTGGTTTTGATATTGTTTAGCCACAGACACCACAAAACGCAAGTTCGACCGCACCAGCTTATCCAAAGCCACCTGGTCGCCCGCCTTGATGCGTTGGGCGAGTTCCACCTCCTCGTCCGCCGTCAGCAAGGTCTCCTTGGCGATGTCGCTCAGATACTTGTCCAAAGTACCCGAACTTCGGTTGGTGATCTGTTTTGAAATCTTTAGTTGTCTCATTCTCAAATCTTTAAATTGTTGTTATTGTTTGTTTTTTTCTTTCTTATTCCCTTCATGCCAACCTCCACAATCCACCCCTTATGCATGAAGCTTCCGTCTCACACATTAGGTTAATTCAATACAAAAACCGTACCGAAGTCTTTGATTTTCAGAAAATTCTTTCTTAACGCTACTTTAGTAGTAGAACGTTCCCATCATGCCGTTGGGATACACACCTTCGATGGTGGTACGGCGTGAGCGGGAGTTCTTGAGTGCATTCTCAAGGTCGGTCTTGCTATTCACGGCAGTTCCGTTCACCTTGGTGATGACGAAATCGACGGGAACGCCTGAGTTCATGAACCTACCCTGACGAATTTCGACGATCTTCAAGCCTTTCTTAATGTTAAGACGGCTCATGTCGTTTTGGTTGATGGGTTGCAGCATCAACCCAAACTCGGAATTGTAGAAAGAGTCGCCTTTCTTGACCACGTCCACATTGCCGGCTTCGTTAAGCAGCGTCAGCTCATATTGATGGTGATGGCCTTTGCGGTTCACTTCCACATTAACCCTGTCGCCAGGACGGTATTGGCGGATGCTTTCCATCAATTGGGTAACCGTATTCACTTTCTTACCGTTGATGGCTGTCACCACATCGCCTTTCTGTACGCCTGCCATAACAGCGGCGCCACCTTCGGTCACATCGGCGACATACACGCCTTCGATGTTCTCCAAGCCTTCCTTCTCGGCCAACTCTTGGGTGAGTTCGGCCGGATAAATGCCGATATAGCCACGCTGTGTCTCACCATAGAGCAACAGGTCGTCGACCACCTTACGGACAATGTTTGACGGAATGGCGAAAGAATAGCCTTCATAGGAACCGGTGTGCGAAGCGATGGCAGCGTTGATGCCCACCAACTCGCCCTTGGTGTTCACCAAGGCGCCACCACTGTTACCAGGATTGACGGCGGCATCGGTCTGGATGAAGGATTCAACAGAGGTACCTTCACCCAAGATGCTGAGGTTACGTGCCTTGGCACTCACAATGCCAGCGGTGACAGTTGAAGTCAAGTTGAAAGGATTACCCACGGCGAGCACCCATTCTCCAATGCGCACATTATCGGAATCCCCAAAAGTGAGATACTCCAAGTCGGAAGCATCCACTTTGATCAATGCCAAGTCGGTGGTAGGATCCGTACCGACGATGGAAGCTGTTTTCTTTACCTTATTATTAAAGGTAACCTCCACTTCGTCGGCACCCTCCACGACGTGGTTGTTGGTGACAATATAACCGTCAGGTGTCAAAACGACGCCTGATCCATAGGCCACCATGGTGTTGTTGCGTGTTTGGCCAGGATAGCCGTACAACTGACCCAACAAAGCGCCAAAGAAATCATCGTAGGTGTTGCTCTGTCGGACCACTTTTGTCATGATATGTACTACTGCGTCGACGCTACGTTCGGCGGCGTCAACGAAGTCGGGCGTGCCCTCGGCAGGCAAAAATGCCGCACGTTGCACCTGCACTTGTTGAGCCTGTTCTATCTGCGAAACAGGTTCCTGTTGTTCAATCTGGTTTTCGCCCTCATTGGCGTTTTGGGTTTGATTTCCACACGATGCCATGGCCAACAAGCCAGCCAGCACCAAAGTCATACTCACTTTTCTCATCTTAACTCAGTTTGGGATATTTCATTTATTTCTTGTCTCATTAATGCTTTTTTTCAGACTTTATTGCACCGAAAAGTGTATTTTTGTCGAAAAATTGGCAGGGAAAACTCATCAAAATATGTGCCATTATCCTGCAATAAAATAGTTTTTTCAACACCCTGAACCCCTATGTTCATCAAAAACGACATTTTAGCCTTACGTAGCGCTGAACCCGACGATGCCGAACAGATCTACTTGTGGGAAAACGACCGCGACATCTGGCGCATCAGCGGCACCCACGCGCCCTATTCCCGCTTTCAGATCGAACAGTTCCTGTTGGGCAACAACGACCTGCCGTCGCAAAAGCAACTCAGGCTGATGATCGACCTGCCCAACCGCCAAACCATCGGCTGCATCGACATTTTCGATTACGATGCCTTTAACAGCCGTGCAGCATTAGGCATCCTCATCGACAAAGCGTTTCGCCAACAGGGTTACGCCAAAGCCGCCTTGGCCTTGTGCACCGAATACCTCTTCAAGGATGTGATGCTTCATCAAGTCTATTGTTCCATTGACGCCTTCAACACAGAGAGCAAGAAACTCTTCCTTGGCCAAGGATTCGAACAATGCGGCCAAAGAAAAGACTGGATCAGAACCGCCGAAAGATATATTGACGTATATGAATACCAACTCATTAACAAAGAATAACCCATGATCAAGATACAAACCACCCTACCCAAAGAGAACAGGTCGCGCGGCAAAAGCAAGAAGAAAAGCAGCAAGCGCACCACCATAACCGTATTTCTTGTGTTGTTGGTTCTGTTGACCTTTGCCCTGGCATTCGGATATTGGCTGTATCGGAGCGTCATGTCGCCCAACGTGAAGACCGCCGATGGGAAAGACATGGAACTGTTTATCCCTACTGGTGCCGACTACGAGCAGGTGCAACACATCATCGGAGAAGCCGGCTTCTTGGTCAACGAAAACAGCTTCAACTGGTTGGCACAAAAGAAGGAGTATCCCCAAAACATACACCCCGGCCGTTACATCGTGAAAGACGGCATGAACAACAACCGGCTCGTCAACATGTTGCGTGGTGGCCTGCAAACACCTGTGAAAGTCACCTTCAACAACATGCGCAATGTCGACCAACTGGCTGGCCGCATCGCCAACCAAATCGAAGCCGACTCGTCATCCATCTCTAATCTGCTCCACAATCAGGATTATATCAACCAATTGGGCTTCAACAAATACACCATCCCCGCCCTGTTCCTGCCTGACACCTACGAGTTTTATTGGAACACGGATGCCGAAGGATTTGTAGCCCGTATGTTTCAGGAATACAACAAGTTTTGGACCGAGGAGCGCAAACAACATGCCCAATCCAAAGGTCTTAATCCAGTACAAGTCAGCACTTTAGCATCCATCGTCAACAAAGAAACCAATATGAGCGACGAGATGCCACGTGTTGCTGGCGTTTATCTCAACCGTTTGAACAACAATTGGATGCTACAAGCCGACCCCACCCTAATCTTTGCTTGGAACGACTACAGTATCAAACGTGTACTCGACCGACACAAGGAGATAGAATCACCTTACAACACCTATAAACACATGGGGCTTCCTCCAGGGCCCATCTGCATCCCTTCCATCGCTGCCGTCAAAGCGGTGCTGAACGCCGAGGACCACCATTATTTCTACTTCTGCGCCAAGGAAGACTTCTCGGGGTATCATAATTTTGCCAAAACGCTGGCCGAGCACAACCGCAATGCGGCCAAATACCAGCAGGCATTAAACCAAAAAGGAATTCTAAAGTAATACCATAGATAACAGCATAAAACGAATTGTCATGAAAGCATTTAAGGCATATGATATTCGTGGGGAATGGGGTACCGACCTCAACGAAGAAATCGCTTATCGCATCGGATATTTCCTACCCGACGTCCTTGACACTGACACCTATTTGGTAGGGCGCGACATGCGGCTCTCGTCACCGACCCTGTTCGAGGCGCTCACGCGTGGCCTTACTGACCGTGGCAAGAACGTAGACAGCATCGGTTTGTCAACCACCCCGTTGGTCTATTGGTCGACGGCCAAGTTTGGCTATGGCGCCTCCATCCAAATCACGGCGTCGCACAACCCCAAGCATCACAACGGCCTTAAGATTTCGGCCGCCAACGCCTTACCCGTCGGATACGACACCGGATTGAACCGATTAGAGGCTTTGGTGGAAAGCGACAAAACGACGACGCCTTGCAGCAAAAAAGGTCAAATCAGGGAGAAAAATGTCTATGCCGAGTATCTCGCTTTCCAACGGCAGTTTGTCGGCGACCTTTCCAACCTTAACATCGCCGTGGACTGCAGCAACGGCATGTCGTCATTATTTGTCCACGAGCTGATTGGCAAGGCTCATTACATCAACGACACCCTTGACGGCAACTTCCCAAGCCACGAGCCCAACCCATTGGAATCCAATGCACAAGAGCAGATTAAAGCGTTGGTAATGAAAGAAAAATGCGATATCGGGCTCCTCTTCGACGGCGATGCCGACCGCATCACCTTCATCGACGAAAAAGGACGGTTCATCAGCCCCGACCTCATCATTGCCTTCCTAGGCGACTATTTCATTGGTGAGCAGCAACAGAAAGGCATCGTGCTTCAAGACATCCGCAGCTCGCGCGCCATCCAAGAGTATCTGAACCGTTATCAAGCCAAGGTGGAAACCTGGCGTGTGGGACGAGCCTATGCCGCCTTGAAACTCAGGGAGCTGGACGGCTGCTATGGCGGAGAGTTGGCCGGGCATTACTATTTCCGTGACTTCTATTACTCCGACTCTGCCCTTCTGGCCGCTTCCATCGTGCTACGCCTTCTCAACGAACGCAAAAAGCAAGGGATGACGCTCAGCCAAATCATCGACGCCATCTCTCCCTATTACAACTCAGGAGAAATCAACTTCAAGATCGAACGCAAACAAGAGGCCATGGATGCCGTACGCGAGCATTTCATGAGCCAGGAAAAACCTGAACGTTTTTTGGACTTCGACGGCTATCGGCTTGACTATCCCGACTGGTGGTTCAACATCAGGCCTTCCAACACGGAGCCTTACCTGCGATTCTTGTGCGAAGCCAAGAGCGAAAGTAAGTTGAACGAGCTCATGACCACAGTGAAGGACATCGTTGCCAGCTTTGCGTAACAGGAAAATTTCATATCTTTGCAAAAAATATCGCCATGAAAAAGATTCGCATATTAGCCATTGTCTTCATAGGGCTCGTCATCTGCAGCTGCCAGAATCCTTCTAAGTCAAGGAACTACATGGACGAAGGAGAAAAAATGATGGTGGTCTACAGCCAATATGACAAAGCGGAAGAACTCTTCACAAAAGCCATCAAGTATGACCATGGCAATTTTGAAGCATATTATTTTAGAGGCTGTGCAAAAATCAACAACAACAATTTGATGGAAGCCATTGCCGATTTCGAGAAAGCCATTGAGCTGAAGCCCGACTTCGCCGATGCCTATTTTAATATTGGCAGGGCCTATTTCCTACTCCATGACGATGACATGATGTGCCAGTATTACAGGTTGGCACAAAAATACGGCCGCCCCAACCTTGAGGACTACCTACAGAAATGCGAACAAAGCGGGCACTGATTACTCGTTTTCCGAAAAATGATCCACCACAATGAGGTCACCGTCCTCGTTGTAGGTTTTCCATTCACCCACCTTCTCCCCTTTTGAATACAGGCCTTCTTCCTTGACATTCGTATTGGGATAATAGGTTTTGGCCGGACCTTCCAACATGCCGTTATGATATTGGCCTTCCATCAGCAAAACGCCGGTGTCGGAATACTTTTTGCACACGCCTTCGGGAATACCGTTCACATATTGTGTCTCTTCGGCCAGCTTTCCGTTTTTCGGATTATACAGGCGCGACCATCCGTTCACCTTGCCGCCCACATTGTCTTCCGAAAGAAGCAACTGCCCGCTTTCCTTGTCAAAATAGCGCCATTCGCCTTCCTTTTTCTGGTTGACGTAATATCCCGTGGCGACCACCCTGCCATTGGGCGCATAGGTCTTATTGAGCGCCTTGTCGCCTGTCTTGTCGAACGTATTTGTAGCCTTCAGGTTGCCTTGTTCGTCATAATACCTGAATTCTCCTTTACACTTGTCGTTCTTGAACGCTCCTTCATACCGTTTCTGTCCATTGGGGTAAAAATCCACCCATTGGCCTTGGCGACGGCCCTTAGAATCCGTTTGGTTGAAGTCTTGTGCCAATGCGGTAATCGAAAGCAGCATGACGAAAAAAGAAAGGAAATATCTTTTCATGATTTTAAGTTTTACGATGCAAATTTAGAGAATTAACGTAAATTTGCCGCCAATATTATGGCAGAATACTCATCTTTATTATTGGAGAATGCCGTTGAATCGCTATCGAAGCTTCCCGGCATCGGCAAGAAAACAGCCTTGCGCCTGGCGCTTCATCTGCTTTCCGAGGACCGCTTGGAAACGGAACAGCTGGCCGATTCGTTGCTGAAAATGAAGCACAACATCATGTTGTGCGAACGTTGCTACAACATCAGCGACACCAAAGTGTGTTCCATCTGCAGCAACCCACGACGTGACGAAAACACGCTTTGTGTGGTGTCCGACATGCGTGACGTGCTCGCCATCGAACGAACGGCTTCCTACAACGGCCTTTACCATGTGTTGGGTGGCGTTATCAGTCCCATCGAAGGCATCTCCCCCAACGACCTGAAAATCGCACAGCTCATACAGCGCACCAAAAGCGAAGACATTAAAGAGATTATTCTTGCCTTACCCGCAACCATCGAAGGCGACACCACCAACTTTTACATTTTCAGGCAACTGAATGAGTTTAAAGGGAAAATCTCTGTGATATCAAAAGGCATCGCCGTTGGCGACGCCTTAGAATTTGTCGATGAAATCACTTTGGGACGTTCGATACAGAACCGCATCCCTTTCAACCAAAAATAATGCTGTTTTTTACAACGCGTCACCTAACGCTACGCGTTCTCATCAAACAGATCCAGCTGGTTTTCCGTGACATAAATATCAGTCGGCACTTCATATTCGTATGCCGTGATAAAACGTTCGATATTCCGCTTTATCAGTTTGATGGGGGTCGTTTTGCGGGCCTTGCAGTAATTGCGCAACGAGCGATACTGACCTGACGAAAGCTTGAACGTGATCGCATGGTATTGGTAACTGCGACGCTTCCTTTTCTTGTTCTGCTGTTGTCCCATAACACACTGGTTTGATGGCACGAAATAACAAAAACAAAACGAATAATCCAAATTATCACAAAAGTTTTCTATATTTGTTATCCCAAATACGCCGAGAATATGAAAGTCACTGTCATAGGAGAAGCCAACATCGATATTGCCGTGGTACGCTCGTCAGAAACGTCAAAAGGAGGATGTCTACCAGGAAGGATTACCTTCCATCATGGTGGCGTGGCACGCAACGTTGCCCATAACCTTTGTCTGCTTGGACATTCGGTAAGGCTCATGACCGTTTTCGGTGGTGACGAGCTGGCCGACCGACTTATCAGCGACTGCCAAAAGATTGGGATGGATTTGTCGTTGTCCAGACAATACAAGGAAACAAAAAGTCCCGTCTTTCTAAGTTTCAACGACGAAACCGGCGACATGCTTTCCGCGGTGTCCGACATCGCACTGAACAGCAGGATGGACTTGGATTGGATACAAGGCAGGATGGCCGACATCAACACCTCTGAAGTCGTCGTTGCCGACACCTTGTTGACTGCCGACGCCCTCGCCTATCTCATCGACCATTGCACCGTTCCTTTGTTTATCGACACCGTTTCGCCAGGCAGGGCCCCGCTCTTGTCGGAAGCTTTGTCCGTTTCAAGTAAGCGTTCCCTATTTGCCCTCAAATGCAATCTTGCCGAAGCGACAGCCCTCACTGGTCAGGCCGACCCTACGGACGCCGCAAAAGCGCTTAATGGGATGGGGATAGAGCATGTCTATGTGACGATGGGCCATCAGGGAGCCCTTCACAGCCATGATGGATTTGTGACAGCACTTCCTTCGTTTCCTGTCCAACTCGTCAACGTGACCGGATCGGGCGATGCCTTCTTGGCCGGTGTCGTCCACGCCCAATCACTGCGATTGTCTGGCGCTCATGCCTTGACTTACGGTTTGAAGGCTGCACAACACAACATAAAAAACAAAGCGCCGGTCAACCCGACGCTTCGCATTTCGGTATTTGAAGAATAACCTCGCTTAGAAGCTGAATCCGATACGGCCCAACACCATGGCAGGTTGGATGGTGCCATAAGTGCGATAGTTAGTATCGGTGTTCGTGACATTGTCGTTGAGAGCGGTTCTCTTGATGGTCTCTTCACCTTTCACCTCAGCCTTGCCAAGATTGTAGATGCTGCAGCCAATGCGCAGGTTCTTAGCCACTTCAACGCCGACACCAAATTGATAGGCGAAGCTGAATGCATTGTCATACTTTTGAGTGACTCTCTCGCTATTCTCAAATCCTAAGACATTTAACTTACCAACCGATTCCATCGGGGTGATGAAGCGGAGGTTGCCGCCAAGGCCTGCCTCAGCATAAACTCCAAACTGGGGATTGATGTTGTAGAGATAGTTCAAACCCAACATGGCTGGCACATTGATGTACTTAGGTGTAGCGTCGTATGAGAAGCTGCCGTTAAGATACTCACCACCCCAACTGCCATTACGGTAATCAGCTTTGAGTTCCGAATTGGGACCATTGTAGAAGCCATCCAATGAAAGCATCACGCCAAGGCCTTTGACGCCAACATTGAAGTACCATTTAAGACCAGCATTGAAACCGATGGCAGCGCCCGCTTGGGTGGCATCGACGGTCTTTAATCCAAATGCATTGATGCCATCATATTTGGCAAAGTCATTCATCGGGAAAGAGGCTCCCAGGTACATGGCACCACGTGTTTGGGCCATAGTTTGACCGCCAACAAGCATTGCAGCAGCCAAAACGATCAAAGTTGCAAATTTCTTCATAGTAAATGTATTTTGATTAGTTAGTATTGTTATTTAAACCATTTTCTTTGCTTCTTCCAAAATCATGTCGGCAAAACGCTCGGCTTCCGCTTCGGTTTTTCCTTCCGAATAAATGCGGATGATGGGTTCGGTATTCGACTTGCGCAAATGGACCCATCCCTCCTCGAAGTCGATCTTCACGCCGTCGATGGTGGTCACCTTTTCGTCCTTGAACTTCTCGGCGAATTTGGCAAGGATGCCATCCACGTCGGTCGTAGGTGTCAGTTGGATCTTGTTCTTCGACATGAAATAGGCGGGGTATGTCTCCTTCAGCTCGGAACACTTCACCTTTTTCTCAGCCAGTTGTGTCAAGAACAAGGCCGTGCCGACCAAGGCATCGCGGCCATAATGCAGCTCAGGATAGATGACGCCGCCATTGCCCTCGCCGCCGATGACTGCCCCTACTTCCTTCATCTTCTCTACTACATTCACCTCTCCTACTGCCGCTGCAAAGTATTGTTGACCATGTTTTTGTGTCACATCACGTAAAGCCCTGGTCGAAGACAGGTTGCTCACTGTTGGGCCGGGCGTATGCTTCAAGATGAAATCGGCCACAGAGACCAAAGTATACTCCTCGCCAAACAGCTCACCGTCCTCTTTGACGAAGACCAGGCGGTCCACATCGGGGTCGACGACCACGCCGAAATCGCAGCCTTGTTCCTTGACATAGCGGCAAATATCGGTGAGGTTCTGTGCCAGGGGCTCAGGCGTATGGGCAAATTTGCCCGTAGGCTCGCAATTAAGTTCAAGCACCTCTTTCACGCCTAAAGCACGCAGCATCTTTGGGATGGCGATGCCGCCCGTCGAGTTGACTGCATCGACAGCCACTTTGAAATTGGCCTTGGCGATGGCTTCTTTGTTGACCAAAGACAGCTGGCAGACCATGTCGACATGCTTGTCCATCCAGCCTTCCACCTGCTGATAGCTTCCGATTTCCTCAATCGGTACAAAATCAAAATCATCCTTGGCTGCCACGTCAAGGAGCCAGGCTCCTTCGGCGGCTGAAATGAACTCGCCCTTGTCATTAAGAAGCTTCAGGGCATTCCATTGAGCAGGGTTATGACTGGCGGTT
>JAEEGL014992302.1_pt1 | contig 10701 bp, 5 predicted proteins | sample 9134231 | NCBI WGS metagenome assembly JAEEGL01 (sample SAMN16246548, study PRJNA631951) | gut metagenome | biome: gut microbiome; feature: rumen; material: fiber-attached | host: Bos | place: Iran: Karaj | collected 2018-10 | reverse complement strand
CTATTAATTTTTGAAGATATGATAAACAAGTAAAAGAATTTTTGTTTTTTATTTTTGATTCATATTCTTTTTCCATTGAAAATATAATTTTTTTATTTTAAAATAATTATAATTAAAAAAATAAAAATAATAAAAAAAAATTATAAATGAATAATTTTTAAAATTTTTTTAAATTTTTAATAACAGAAAATATATTAAAAATAAAAAATAACTAAAAATAAAATTTCTATATAACATTTAATTAATTACAATTTATTCATTATTTTGATTTTCATTATTTTTAACTACATGGAAAGAATTTGCAATATAATCTTTATGAATATAATTATGTAATTGAATAGGAAATAAATCCCAATATCCATCTTTATCAGAAAATTCTCCAATTTGAATTAACCTTTCTAAATTAACTGAATTTTTAATAAGATCTTCACAACTTAAAGTATTATAAACTAATTCTTGACAATTATTTAAAAATTTCGATTTTGGATTATCATTAAAACAAACAGAACATAATAAATCACAAAATTGTAATTTAGGAATATTTAACATTGTTCTTGGTTTTTTAATAAAACCATTAATATTACTATTTGAAACATTACTACAATTATTAGAAGATTTATTAATATTTTTATTATTAGTATTATTATATGAAATATTTAAATTTTCATTATTATTATTATTATTATTATTATTTACATTGATTTTTTTATAAATATCAATATTATTTATTCTAGAATTTTGAGGAGATTTTACTAAATATAAAGGATTATTAATAACTTTTAACATAACTTGAGATGAATTAGTAAATTTATTTAAAGAATTTCTATAATGTCCAGGATATAATATTGAACATCTAAGATTACCTTTTAATTCACTTTTCATTGGACTAAAAATATCAGAAATTATTTCATAAAAAAAAAATTGTTCATTATATGCAGAGACAATAAAACTTCCTATAAAATTTAAAAAAGATAAAATTCCTCCTATATATGCACAAATTTCTTGTAATTTTTGATATTTTCTTTCATAACGTTGAATTTGTACTCCATTAATAGAGAAAAAAAATCCACCTAAAGATTGAGTAAAATTATTTCTTATATTAATTGAATATCTAGTTTTTATTGGGAATAAAAATCCATCATATTTCTCTTTATTTTCAAAAATTATTCCATTATCACTATTATAAATTATTTTCTCAAAAAAATAACTTCTACTTGTAATTGTTCCTAAATTTAAAGTTAATTTTTCTTCAACTAGAGTTTTTAAAAGAGGATTTTTATGATTGTAATTATTTACATAATGTGTTTGTGATATAAAATAAAATTCTAAATTGTGTCCATTTAACTTTTGTAATATTTCTTCTCTTGATTTACAAGTTGAATTAATTTGATTATCACATAAATGAATTTCTACATTTAAATATGAATTTATTCCATTATTTAAATCTGTAATTAATAAATAATCTTTTGATGGAACTAAACAATAAAATGATGAAATGTTGTTTATTTTATCTATTCCTTTTATTGATTTATCAATATTTTCTTCTTTACATAATTCAATGTCAAGATTTATTATTTTTGTATCTTGATTATTTGATAAGTTTAATTGATGATATATTGCATTAAATCTTATTTCATTATCATATAAATCTATATCTGAAATTATTTTAAAGATAAATAATGAATTTGTAATATCATATTTAAAACTATTTATAAATGATTCTTCTTGAATTGAAATATATAAATTTTCTCTTGATATTAATTTATAAAAGAAATAAATTAATAAAGAAAAAACTAAACCAAATACTAATAAAGATATTATTGCTCCAATAAAAGTTTGATAACTTTTATGACCTTTGATATATAATACTTGAGATGGGGCTAAATAATCAAAGTTTTTTAAAAATTTAAATAAATTCATTTTTTTAATTTTTATATTATTATTTTTTCTTCAAATAGCATAAATACTTTTTTTTATTATTTAAAACTATTAAATATAATCATAATTCATTTTATTAAATTTTAATTATAATTTAACTAATCATAAAATATTTTGTAAAAAAAAAATTATATTACAATAAAAATAAAGTATTTTTTTTTAAATTCATTTTTCTTTTTTTAAAGTATCAATTATAGTTAATTTTCCTTTAATTGAATCAATAAGTAAATCAGTAATTTGATTTGCTAAATCCAAATTATGTGAATTTCCTCCATTCATTTTTAAAATTTCTTGTTTTTGTCTTACATTTTCTTCAATTGAATCAATTTTACTTTTCATAATTTGAATATTCTCAATTTTATTTCCAGATTTATTATTTGCTAATTTATTCCAATTAACATTTCTAAGAACATTATTATTTTTTTTATTTAATTCTCTTAATTCTTTTAAATAATTAAAATCTTTTGGTAATTTTGTTGGAATTCTTTTAATAACAGAAGTTACTTTTTTTTTATTATCATTATGAATATTAATTTCACTAATTGATCTTAACATTCCTTTTTTAAAATTACTTTCATAATTTTCTTTACTTTGTAAAACTTTATTTCCTTGTTTAATACAAATATGATTTTCTTTTTTTTTTTGATTTAAAAACTTTTGTTTAATATATTTAATTCTTGCCTTTCCTCTTAAATCACTTATTCTAAAAATTCTTTCTTTTCTTTCTCTTAATAATTTAGGATTAATTTCTTTTGGTTTAGGAACTTTTTCAATTGAATATTTTTCTCTTTGCATATAATTTAATTTCTTTTTTAATTTTTCATTTTCTTCAATTTCTTTTAATTTATTTTCTTCTTCTTGTAATATTTTTAAAAATGGACTTTTATAATTTGGAATTATTAAAGATCGATTTCTCCACATTTCTTTCATATTTTTAGTTTTTTCTATTATATCTTTTTGAATTAAAATTCTATTTTCTTCTAATTTTCTTTGTAAATTTTTTATATCTTCTTTTGATACTAAATTACTTTTTCTTTTTTCTAATTTTATTTGTTTTATTTTATTATCTAATTCTAAATCATATTTATTTTTCATTTTATAAAATAAATATTCTTTTTCATCAAGTTTTTGTTGAGCATTTATATATTTTTTTGTTTTTTCTAATTTATCATCCATTTCTTTTTTTCTTTTTAATATTAATTCTCTTTCTTTTTCTCTTTGATTTATTAAAAATTGTTTTTTTCTTTGTTTTTCTTCTTCTTCTAATTCATCCATTTTCTTTTTTATTTTTTCTTTTGATTTTTCAACATCATTAATTCTCTTTTGTCTTAACATAATACTTTGTTTTTCTAATTCATATATTCTTTCATTACTAAAAGTTTCATTATCATATTTTTCTATAAAATCTTTTAAATTTAATTTTTTATTTATTTTTTGTTCTTCAGTAAAAATTAAATTGATTCTTAATTGAATATCTTCTAATTGATTTAATAATATTTTTTGTTTATTTTTAATTTTTTTTATTTCTTCTTCTTTTAATTTTTTCTTTAATTCAAATTGTTCATTTAAATTAGAATTATTTGTAGTTTCATTTTGTAATATTTTTTCATTTTGATTTAATTTAAATAAATTGTTTTTAATTCCTTTTTCTTTTATTTTTAAATTATGAATTGTTTTAAGTGATTGATTATAATGTTTAACATTTTTAATTGGTACTGATGTTAAATAAGGTGAATTAATTAAATCTGATATATCTTTTTGATTCTATATTTTATATATATTTATAATTTACATTTGATATATTTAATTCATTAGTTTTTAATTCATCTTGTATTTGCATTAATGAATTTTCTATTTGACTTGATACTCCTTTAACTATTTCATTAGGGAAATCATTTAATTCTTTATTTAAATATTTTTGTCTTTCATTTTCTGGTTTTTCTTCACTATATAATATTATAAAAAGTTTTATTTTTACTCATCTGTTTCATAATTATATTGAGTTAATTTTTCGTAATTATTATTATCATTATTTTCAATTACATCTTCATTTTTGATATTTTCATCTTTTTTACTAAAATTATTAATAACTAGTAAATCATTATCTTTTTTAATTTCATTTGCATTATTTTCTTCATTATCATAATTATCATTATCATCCTTCATATTTATTTTTCTTAACAATAATTAAATAAATTTTTAATTTTCATTAAAAATATATTATTAAATTAAAAAAAGAAAAAGGATATATTATATATATGTTTTTATCTTACAATCTTTTGATTTAATAAAAGAATAAAATTTTCACTATATAAAATTGATAATAATAAAATGATAATGTTATTACAATATATAAAAAAATAATGAAATTTAAAGTTAAATTTTCAAATTACATTTGATAAACTAATAAAATTTTATTCTTATATTATTTAATTATAATAAAATTAATATTTCTAAATATTATTTCATTAAATTAAAAAAAAATAATGAAAATAAAAAGGAATATACCTAGACCAAAATCATCAATTTACAAAATACAAAAAAATGAAACTTTACTTCCAACAAGTTCAACATCTTATTTTAATACAACACCAAAAAAACCCAAATTAAAACTAAGTAAATCAAAAGAAAGTTTATTTAAACCTAATCAAATATCTATGAATAAAATTTCAAAAATGAATATTTTTAAAAAAAGTAATTCAACAAGTAAATTAGACGTTCTAAATTTAATAATTGAAACAAATCCAGAGAAATATAATTTAAACAAAATAGAAAAAAAAATAAAACAAATTAACCCAATTTTTATAAATAAAATTACATTTACTAACCCAGAACCAAAATATAATGAAAGTACAAAAAAAATATTATATAAATATAATATTTTATATGGTTCAAATTCAAAAAATATAATAAGAACTTATTCACCAAAAATGAGACCAGTTTCAACTTCAATTAAATCATTCATAAATAATTTAAGTCAAACTGAAGAAGATAAAAATCAATGTTTATTAAATGAAAATGATATTCATAATTTATTTAAATCAAAATGTCAAGATTTAAATATTCCAATAAATGAAAATATGATATCAAGATTTAGAGATTTTTGTTATGTTAAATGTAAAAATAGAAAAATGGATTTATCAGGATGTTATTTAGGTTATTATTCAAGTTTAGTAATTACAAAAATTTTATATTTAAATGATAAAATTGCAGTTTTAAATTTATCAAATAATAATATTGGTGATGAAGGAATTAAAATAATATCAAATGCAATAAAAGATAATAGAGTTTTAGTATCTTTTAATATTTCTTCAAATTCTATTACTTATAAAGGAGGATTTATTTTTTTTAATAATATGATGAATCAAAAAAGTATTATTGACTTAGATATTTCTAATTCAAGTGGAATTAATAGAAATAGATTAACTTCAAATGGTATTCAAAATATAGAAAAAGTTCTTTCTAGTAATTTATATTTAGAAATGTTAAATTTAGGAGGAAATAGTATTAAAAATGAAGGTTTAAAATATATTTGTAAAGGTTTAGAAAAAAATAAAACATTATTAAATTTAAATATATCTAATAATGATATTGATAAATATGGAATTGAAAAATATATTTTAAATGTTTCTAATTCAAAAATTATTTCTTTAAATATAAGTAATAATAATATTATGGATGAAGGATTAATAAATTTAACAGATTCTTTAAAATTTTTTAATTGTGTTCATCATTTAAATTTATCAAATTGTGGAATTGAATTTAAAGGAATTCATTATTTATTAATGAATTTACAATATATGAAAAGAATAGAAACTTTAGATATTAGTAATAATAAAATTAGTAATGAAAAATTTGAATTATTAAAACCATTTTTTGTTATTTTTGGAGTTAAAGATTTAAATTTATCTAATTGTTTATTAGGTGATAAGTCAGGAGGAGTTTTGGGTGAATGTTTACAATTAAATGAATCTATAACTAAAATTAATTTAAGTGATAATAAAATTGGTGATGCTGGATTTAAATTTTTTATTCATTTATTTAAAAATAATTATACAATTAAATATTTTGATGCTTCTAAAAATTTTATTAGTAATGACACGGCAAATGATTTTATTAAAAATATTAAAAATAATCACACTTTAAAATATTTAAATTTATACGATAATCAAATTAAAAATGATATTGGAAATATTATTTTAGATACTTTAACTTATAATAAAACACTTCTTCATATTAATGTTAATTTTAATAGAATTCAATTAAAAACAATTGAAGATATTAATAAAAAATTGAAATTGAATCAAGAAGAAATGAAAAAAAAATTTATTCCTAATTTAGTTAAAGAAATAAATGATATAAGAATTAATCCAGAAAATTTTCAATATATTACAAAAAAAATAAATGATGAAACAGTATTATCAAATTATTTAAATAAAAAAGTAAATGAAGATACAGATAATTTTAAGAGATTAAGAAAAGAAGAAGATGAAGAATTAAAAAGATTACAAAATGAAAATAAAATATTAGAAGAAGAAATAGATAAAATAAATTTACAATTAAAAAGTATAAAAGAAATCACAATGAATTTAAATAATATTTTTATAAAAGATTCAAGTGAATTAAATAATAAAATTGAAAAATTAAAAGAAGAAAAACTTGAAATAATAAAATCAATAAATATTTTACATGAAAAAAGAGAAAAGATAAAAAAAGAATTAACAAATACAATTAATCAAAAAGAAAAAAAATTAAAAGCAACTAAAGAAAAAGTTTCAATTACATTAAAATCACTAACTTCAATAAATGAAGATTTAAATCAAAAAAAAGAAAATTTATTTTTTTCAAAACATACAATTTCAGAAGAAAGTTTAACTGAATATTTACCTGAAATTAATTCAAATAATTCTCAAAAATATGATAAAGATTATCTGAATCAAAGTATTAGTCCTGAACCAAAAGAAACTGAAAAAAGTTTTAAGAAGAAAAGAGGAAAAAAAAATAAAAAAATTAAATTAAATGTTCCTATGAGAAATAAAAGTATTATTACTTTATCACCTAAAATTAAATTTTCTCATCATTCACTTCACAAAATGAATTCCATTTCTTATAATAATATTAGTAATCATATTATTGTTTCTCAAAAAAGTATAAATAGTTTAAAAGATATATAAATTTTTTTTATTTTATTCCTTTTAAATTTTATTTTAATTAAATTATTTTAAATTTATTTTTTAATAAATTTAAATATTTTATTATTTAAAATAAAAAAGCTTTTATATAAAATAAAATATTACATATAAATAAAATAAAAACAAAAAAATAAAAAAATGAAAAATTAATAATTAAATAAATAAAAATTTATTTATAAACTATAATAATTATTTAAATCATGATAAAAATTTACTAATATAAAAATTAATAAGAAACATATGTAAAAAATAAAATAATAAAATTATAAAAATTAACCAATTAATTGAAACCTTTTAACACTATTAAAAATTCTTTTAAGAAAACAATGATCAGTATTTAAATTATTATAAGCTTCTCCACTTCCAGTATAATGACAACCACATTCACAATCTTCTTTTAAAGTAATAATACAAATAATAAAAGACATTTTAATATTAAAAAATTGAAAACAACTTTTAGCAACATTATTAAAAGTATTTAAAGGATCAATAATAAATAATCCACTTCCAATTTGAATATTTTGAAAGTTAATTTCATTATCATCATATTCATTTTTTTTAGCAAAAATAATATATTTACTAGGATCAAATTTTAATCCATAATGATTAACAAAATCAAAAAATAATTTTCCTAAATTATTTTCATTAATAGAAATATCATTACCAACTCTTTTTTGTGTTTGAAGAAAAGAAACAATCATTAATATTAATCCATAAGAAGAAATTCCTCCTTTATAAGGATCATTTAAATTAGCAATTTTTAATATATTTTTTAATACTAAAACTAAAGGTTTTAAACTTTCATATTGTGAAATAAAATTATTAACTAAATCAACACATTTTAAACCAAAATGTTTATCATCTTGAATTGATATATCAATATGCATATTATTATAATTATCACTTGATATTAATTTAACTATTGGCGTACTTGCTCCTGATAAAAATTTAATTTCTTTAACCCAATTTTTTTGCATTAAATGTTCATATATTTGACTTAATAAAACTTGAACATTATTATTATTTGGATTTTTTTTATTTATTAATACTACATCAATGTCACTCCAAGGTAAACATAAATTTGTTGCGTGTGATCCATATAAATGTACTTCGTAATCATTTATTATTTCGTCAATTGATATTTGAATATTTTTTACTATTGTATCATATAAATTTTGTTCTCTTTCTATTAATTCATTTACAAATATTTGATAGTCACTTATATCTTTTGATAAACATGAAAAGACATATTGTTGATCATATGTAAAGTGGATAAATTTTTTATTTAAAAATTGACTATATTGACTTGGATTGTTTGGTGTTGTTATATTTGTGTTGTTTTTATTGTTTTGTTCTAATATTGAATATTTTTCATATAATTCTTTAAATTCTTTTTGAGATGTGTTTACTTTATTTACTAAGTTTTCATTTTCTTTTTGTAAAAGTTCTATTTGTTCTAATAAATTTGATATATTTTGTTGATATTGATTTTCTTTTTCTTGTAATATTCTTTCTTGTTCTATTAATTTTTCTGTTAATTTCATTGAATTTAAATTCATTTTTTCAAGTTCATTTTTTAAATTGTTATTTTCAATTTCATATTTTTTTATTATATTTGTACTTTCTTTTAAATCATTTGTTAATTTATTTATTTCTAATTCATAATCTAATTTTCCTTGTGATAAATCAATAGTTAAAGTTGGTTGTTTTAAAGGATCAAAATTTAAATAAGTATCTAATTTATTATTTTCAGTATTTTTAATTGGAGATTTATTAGAAAAAAAAATAGGAATTTGAATAGAACTTTTATTTTTTAAACCATAATTTTTAATTAATTTCGAAAAAATTAATTTTTGATGTATTTTATAATTTAAATTTGATTTCTTTGAATAAGCATTATTAAAAGAATTATTATTATTATTATTAAAATTAAACATTATATTTTCTCCATCTAAAATTTTTCTATTTTCAAAACTATTATTTCCAAAATTATAATTATTATGAAAATTATTTAAAAAAATATTATTATTATCATGATTAAAATTCTCATTTTTATTTTTACAATCCTCTCCTAATTTTTCAATAATCATATTACAAATAATATTTTGTCCTCTATTCATAGCAATTTCAAAAGCTTTAATCCCATCTTTATTAGGTTCATCAATTTTAATATTATCACAACTTAAAAGTATTTTAATAATATCTAAATTTTCATTTTTAACTGCAATATGTAAAATACTTTCTTTATCAGGTGAACTTTTAAAATTAATATCAGCTCCTTTTTCAACTAAAAATAAAAAAGTATTCTTTAAATTATTAATTGCAGCTAAACTTAAAGGAGAATGACTCGCTTGTGTATTTCTTCCAGTTTCAACAATTCCAACACAATTAACATTAATTCCATTATTTACAAGTAATTTAATTATATCTAAATTTTCACCTTTATCACTTAAAATTGCATAAAATAAAGCATTTCTACCATTTTTATCTTTTTTATTTATATCTAATTTATATTGTAACATTGTTTTTAATAAATTTATATCTCCTTTTAAACATGCATACATTAATCCATTTACATTATCTTTATCTTCAATTTTTGGATATAAATTTTTTGTCTTTATTATATAGTGAAAATGACAATCTGGTTCTGCGCCATTTTTTAATAATATGTCTATGAATTCTAATATTTTTTTATTTTCTGGTGTGTATTTTTGAAGAGATAAACATAAGGAGTCGTTTAAGTTTTTTTTTTCTATTTTTTGATTTTGGAAATAAGAAATTAAAGATTTTGTGTCGCTTTTTTCAAGGAAATCTTTTATTTTTTGTAATGTTTCATTCATATGTGTTTTTTTTGGTTTATTTACTTGATTTTCATTTATGTTTTGATTATTTTCTGATTGAGGAAAATTTTTTATTGGATTATTATTATTATTTGTTTGATGTACTTCCATTTTTTATTTATCTTTCAACCACAAATATGAAATTAAATATTTTAAACATAACAATATAAATATTATTAAAAAAAAAAATAAATATCATAAAAAACAATAATATATAATAAAATTTTAAAAAAATATCAATTCAAATAACTAAAAATTCTCAAACATAAAAAAATATAAAAAAAAAAGAATTACCAAAAAAAAAATCAAAATCAAAAAAAAAAATTAAAAAAATTAAAAATCAAAAAAAAAAAATATAAAAATTCCCATAAATGGATAACACAAATAATCCAAATACAAATGTAAAAGATACATTATTAAATTTACAAAGTGTATTCGCTTCACCAGAATTAGCAGAAAGTTTACTACATAAAACATTATTAATAGAATTTAAACACTTACAAAAATTTTGTCCAAGTGGAGTATATATTTTACCTCAATTTAATAATATATCAATTTGGCATGGAGTAGTTTTTGTAAGAGATGGTTATTATAAAAATGGTATATTTAAATTTAAAATAAAAATACCAAATAAATATCCTAATGTTGAACCAACTGTTGAATTTTTTTCTAAAATGTATCATCCTTTAATTAATCAAAATGGTATTTTAGATTTAAAAAAAAAATTTCCT
>JAEEGL014340449.1_pt1 | contig 10701 bp, 9 predicted proteins | sample 9134231 | NCBI WGS metagenome assembly JAEEGL01 (sample SAMN16246548, study PRJNA631951) | gut metagenome | biome: gut microbiome; feature: rumen; material: fiber-attached | host: Bos | place: Iran: Karaj | collected 2018-10 | reverse complement strand
GTTGGTATTGTCGGTGAGGATGTCCTTCTTGGCCTCCTCCGCCAGCCTGGACTTCTTGGCGATGCCGTAGTTCTCCAGGAGGTTGGTGATGCAGGCGATGTCCGCCTTGGCGGAGCCTCCGAGGGACACCTCGCATATCATTACATCGTAGTCGCCCTTCGGAAGATCGAGAAGATACGGGGGAGCGATGCTCTTCAGTTCCCGTATGTCGTGTCCTTTAAGCGTGTAGGCTCCGGATCCCCTCGAGGATCTCAGATACACCTTCTTCCCCGCATGTGCCAGCAGGTGGGCTATGAGATAACAGGTGGAGGTCTTTCCCTTTACTCCCGTTACCTCGATCCTGAACCTCTTGTCGGTGATGTAACGGCTGACCGATTGTGAGTACCATTCCCTCTTTCCGTAGGTGCAGCCCTCGAGGAACATGTCGGGACAGTGGCAGGGCATGGACACTATGTCGTAGTGTCCGGGTTCGGGTTTCCCCACGAACACCTCGATTCCCTGTGCCTTCAGGTTGTCGAGCATGCTTTGCGGTGCGATCCTGTACACATCGGCGACGGCGACGTCGTATCCTTCGTTCTTGAAGAACGGTGCGAGCACCTGTCCTCCGTGCGTCATATCCAATAAGAGCGCTTTCATGTTATCAGCATCCCTCGCAGTCGTCCGCGGCATCGGGTCTCAGTCCGCCCGAGATGTCGTCGGTCATATCATACAGCTTCTTCGCTAGTGCACGGTACTGTTCCGCCATCGGCGAATCAGGATCTCCGGCGACCACAGTGGTGTTCTTCGATTCGCAGGTCTGCACCAGCGGCGACCTCGGGATCCTGTGGATGACCTTGGTTCCCATCTCCGCGGCGACCTCGTCTATGAGCCTGTCCTCGTCCTCTATGCCCCTGGAGTTCTGTATGATGCCGCCGAGACGTGCGTAACCGTCGCGCTGGAAGTCGTTGACGGCGGTGGCGATGTTCTTGGCCGCGTACAGCGACATCTTCTCGCCCGAGGATACCACGAACACGTCGCGTGCGTATCCGTTCCTTATAGGCATGGCGAACCCTCCGCACACGACATCTCCCAGCACGTCGTAGATGATCACGTCGGGGTGATACACGTCCATGGCGTCGAGACGGTCCAGTTCCTGGAACGCGGCGATTATCCCCCTTCCGGCACATCCCGTGCCCGGTCTCGGACCTCCGCACTCGACGCAGAGCACCCCGTTGTTGCCTACGTGGACCATGTCGTCCAGGGTACGGTCGTCGTTGTCGCGGATCGTGTCCAGGACCGTTGGGATCCTGCGACCAGTGAGCATGCTGGTTGAGTCGGCCTTGGGATCACATCCGATCTGCATCACCTTGAGACCGGATTCGGCCAGAGCGGCGGATATGTTGGATGATGTGGTCGACTTTCCGATACCGCCTTTTCCGTAGATGGCAATCCTGCGCATTTAGTACACCTGTTGGACGGAGGTCTCGTCCGAGGGACGGACCTTTCTCTTATGCGATTGCTGATGTTATTCTAGAATATAAAAATACTTAATTCGTAACACCCACTCCAGGAAAGTCAGCAGAGGGGAATCCTAGTTGGATGAGTGGCTATGGTATCATCATATGAGGAGACCGGGGACATCCGAGATCTGTTTGAAAAAGGATAAACGGTTTTGAAAGGGCCGAAGCCCCTTCATTGGTTTCACATGTTCATCTTGGACTTCACGTCGGAGTCGAACAGGAACGCGATCATGAACAGAGCGATCAGGATGTGCGCGATTCCGTCGATGATGCTCACGAGTGCGAAGACCTGGAGGATGCTGATGATGAGCAGGAGGATGAACGCGATCAGGAGGATGATCCAGATGATCTTGTCACCGACAGTCTGCTTACCGTCGTTGATCTTGGAAGCGATGAATATGATCAGCAGACCGATGACCACTCCCAGAATCGCACCGACAAGGGCGACGCCGAGGTCCTCTCCTCCTGCGAAGGAGGCGATTGCGTTGAAGATCCCGCCGATGACGACGGTGATACCGACGATCCTGACGTACTGCTCGAGGATGACGATCTTCTCGGAGTACTGACCCTTGAATACCTTCATTGCGAACATTGAGTAGAGCGCTGCGCAGACGAGGGATCCGATACCGCCGATTACGCAGTATGCGAGCCACTTGTCGGATTCGATGTCTCCCCTGATGTCGTCGTTGACGTCGACGAATCCCAATACGATAGTGAAAATCGCATCGATGATCAGGAAGATGGCCACGATGACGAAGGCCGTCCCTACGATTTTTGTATTGTCAAAGAAAGATGACATGGGCATGGCAATCGTTGTAGCCTTTTAAATATATTATACCAAGATTGTAGTGTTAACAGGCGGTGAAGCGTTGGCTAGGTATGAAGAGCTCGGGATGGCGATAGAAGAATCCGTCCGCAGGTCCTGCGAAGGCAAACGTGTCGGCATCGCCTTCTCCGGTGGCATGGACTCCGGGCTTCTCGCGGCATTGGCCAAGAGATACGCTAAGTCGGTCACCTGTTACACCTGCGGTACGGACGATTCATTCGATGTCGCCGCCGGCAGAGAGCTCGCAGAGAAGCTGGACATCCCGTGGATCCAATGCAGGATCTCCGAAGAGAACATCGAGGATACCGTCCGCGATTTCATCATCGCAACAAAGGTCAGCGACCCGTTCACGATATCATACGATCTGCAGCTGTTCACGGTCTGCAGGGATGCGAGCGAGAGGATCATCATCTCCGGACAGGGAAGCGACGAGTATTTCGGAGGATGCGCCAGCTCCGTCAATGATGACGATGAGGAATACGAGGCCGTCAGAGCATGGGGCATCGAGAGGATGATGAAGGTCTCCATGCCCTGTGAGCTCTCCATAGCATCCCATTTCAAGAAGAGGCTGTGCTACCCCTATCTCGATGAGGAGGTCGTACGCAGGGTCGGGGAGGTCGATCCCGGGGAGCTGAGACCGAGCTCACTCGAGGAAAGGAAGAGCGTTCTGAAGACGATAGCATCGGAACTGGGATTCCCGATGCTGGCACATCGTACCAAGAAAGCATCCCAATACGGTTCCAACACCACCGAGCTGATCCGCGGACAGGCCAGGAAGAACGGCGTGAGATACAACAGATACATCGCGAACATCTATGAATCGCTGGGCCTGAGGAACGCCAATCTCCTGAGGGATTCCGCCGTGGACGTGCGCATGGATCCGATCCTCCTTCATGATGCGGAAGAGATCCTCGAACAGAAGGGGATGACGCACTCCGAGGCGGTAGCTGCATTCTACAAGAAGGTAGTAAAAGAAGGAAATTTGGATTTTCTTGAGTGATCTTCATACCGAACCCTGCTGGGTATATACCTATACCCCTACCCCTAGTAACACGAATTACAAATAAATAATACTAATCTGTTAACGTTGTTACTACCCTGCCGTGTGAACCTAATAAACGGCAGACGAGGGATGAAATTGAAGTCTACTCAGATTATAGCCATAGCAGCGGTCATTATCGTCGTTGCGGCAGGAATTGCAGTCTTTGCACTCCGCGACAATGACAGCGACAAGGAGAAGACCCATGAGGTCACGGATATGCAGGGCAACGTCTGCGTTGTCCCCAACGATCCGAAGAACGTAGTGATCACATCGCAATCGCCGATGGTGCCCGTTTACATCTACTATAAGAACGGCGTCGACACCCTGGCCGGAGCAAATGCCGCTGGACTGACCTACGCCAAGAACGGCGTTCTCGGAAAGATCTACGACCTTACCGGAATCCCCACCGATTTCGTCAAGGGCAGCGATGTGAATGAGGAATCGCTCCTCAAGCTCAACCCCGATCTCGTCATCTACACCGGAAACAGGACCGCAGAGCACGACATGCTCGAGAAGAACAACCTTGCCAACGTCGGATTCAACACCGCCATGACCGGTGGCAACGCCACCGATCCGTTCGAGGCCCTCGAGTGCTGGCTGAAGCTCCTCAAGGATATCTGTGGCGACAACGGACGCGCTGACAAACTTATCGATTACAACAACGCAGCCAAGGCATCCGTCAAGGCGAAGATCGATACCGTCGCCGACAGCGATAAGCCCAAGGTCATGATCATCTTCGCCATCAACACCGACGGAACAGTCAAGGTGGCTGGAAGCGGACACTACTCCGAGTACTGGATCAACGCAGCAGGAGGAAAGAACGTCGCAAAGGACCTCACAGGTCTCAAGGACGTCAGTATGGAGCAGATCTACACCTGGAACCCTGATTACATCTTCTTCGCCAACAGCACAGGGAAGATGCCTACCAACATCATCAACAATGATATCACAGGTCAGGATTGGAGTACCGTGCAGGCGGCACAGGACGGCCATGTCTACGTCTTCCCCGCGGCGACGTACTTCTCGTACGCCCCGTCCCTGGAGGCCGGAGTGACCCTGCAGTTCCTTGCGAAGATCCTCCACCCGACGCTCTTCAGTACGGTCGATATGGACAAGGTTGCATCGGACTTCTTTAAAGAGATGTTCGACTATACTGCAACGTCGGAGATGATAGCGAAGTTCCTCTATCCCGATCCGACATCCGTAGTGATCCACTGATGAGATACGAAACCAAACTGACAGTACTGGTCAGCCTCCTGGTGCTGATGGCGGTCATCTGCCTCGGCGTCGGGAGGTACCATGTACCATACGACCACGTGCTCCAATGCATATGGTCGTACGCTTTTTCCCCTACAGGTACCACCGAGGAGACCACCGTGATGGTGGTCAGGTTCCCGCGCATCATCATGGCGATGCTGGTGGGTTCCGCCCTCGCGGTCGCGGGTACCGCTTTCCAGTCCACACTGTCCAATCCCCTGGCGTCGCCTGACGTCATAGGCGTATCCTCGGCATCAGCATTCGGTGCGGCATTCGCCATATTCCTCGGATTGGCGGTGTTCCCGATGCAGTCCCTCGCAGTGGTGATGGGGCTCATCGCACTTGCCGTGGTATTCCTCCTCAGCAGGTTCGCCAGATCGTCCTCGATACTGACGATCGTTCTGGCAGGGATAATAATCGCGGGCGTGTTCAACGCCCTCATCTCCTTGATCAAATACGTGGCCGATCCTCTCACACAGCTGCCGGATATAACGTACTGGCTCATGGGCAGTCTTTCAGGCAAGGGTTATGATACCATAGGACAGGCCCTGCCGCTGTTCGTCATCGGCATGGGAGTGATCCTCGTTCTCAGATGGAGGCTCAACATCGTCTCTCTGGATGATGAGGAGATAAAGGCACTCGGACACAACCCCCAGACCCTCCGCTGGACGTTCCTCGTTTCAGCCACGCTTCTCGTCGCCGTATCCGTCGCTCTCTGCGGTCAGATAGGATGGGTGGGTCTTGTGATACCGCACATGTCCAGGCTGATAGTGGGCTCCGACAATTCCAAAGTAGTTCCCGTGTCGATGGTCATCGGCGCGGCATTCATGGTATTCTGCGACACGGTCTGCCGCAGTCTCATCGCAGCGGAAATCCCGCTGTCCATCTGCACCGCTCTCATCGGTGCGCCTATATTCGCGGTGCTGTTCATCAGGAGGTACAGGGGATGGTCGTGAAACTCGCAGTCCGTAACGGTACCTTCGGTTACGGCGAACGCATCCTGTTCGACAATGTGACGATAGAGGCGGAGGACAAAGGCGTACTCACGATACTCGGACCGAACGGCGCCGGGAAGACCTCCTTCCTGAAATGCATAATGGGTATGAACAAATGGATATCCGGTACATCCGAATTGGAGGGCAGGGATATCGCATCGATGTCCGCAAAGGAGATCACCCATCACATAGCGTATGTCCCGCAAATGAAGGGCGCGTCCTTCGACTACAGCGTGAAGGAGATGGTCATGATGGGTAGGGCATCCCACATCAGGATCTACGAATCCCCCGGAGAGAAGGACAGGGAGATCGTTGACGGTTACATGGAGAAGCTCGGCATTTCCGGATTGGCCGAACGCAGGTTCAACACGCTCAGCGGCGGAGAGATGCAGATGGCGATAATCGCACGTGCTCTGGTCTCGGAACCGAGCATACTGATCCTGGACGAACCGGAATCCAGTCTCGACTACAGCAACCAGCTGAAGGTCCTAGACCTCATAACAGAATTGTCACAGGAGATGCTGTGCGTCATCAACACGCATTACCCGGAGCACGCTCTCCGCATCTCCGATCACACCCTCATGCTTGACGGAAAGGGCGGATCGATCTACGGTACAACGGAAGAAGTCATCACCGAGGAGAACATCGAGCGCGTGTTCGGCGTCCATGCCAGGATCGGTTCCTTCGAGCATGAGGGCGAAATCCACAAATTCATCGTACCCCTTGGTAGGTTGCAATGACGGGCCTTCACTTCTGTCCGGCGACCAGCGGTGGATACGGTATAGTGCGCACTGGCGCCGACATCCCCGAATCCCAGATACTCATGGCATCGTCCAATGCGTGTGGGAGGCACATCTCGATATCATCGTTCGATGCGGGATACAGGGACAGGATAAGCTTCTATGTGGCCGACGAGAGCGAGATCTTCCTCGGTACGGTGGAGGACGGTCTCGTTGAGGCAGCGTCGCACATAATCAGGACGAGACACCCGAAGATTCTGGTGGTCTACGTATGCTGTTCCACCTACATGTCCGGGCTGGACAATGACCGTCTGCGCAGGCACATCAAGAGGGAGAACCCCGGTACGGAAGTGCAGATAATGGATATGAACCCCGTCGCCGCGGGAACAACCAACCCTCCGGCCGTCGCGACACAGAGGAAGATCCTGGATCTGCTGGACTTCTCGGACGCGAAGGAGGATGCGGTCAATCTTCTCGGATCGGATCTGCCGCCGTCGTACGGATGCGAGATATACGACATCCTCAGAAGGGAAGGCATTGCCGTGAGGCATCTTGGTCTATGTGCGACATGGGAGGAGTTCCTCAGGATGGGTTCTTCCAAGCTGAACGTGGTCCTGTCTGCCAAGGCCATGCAGCCGGCGAAGGAATTGGCGGACAGGGTACCGTATCATCCCGCACTGCCGTCATATTCGATAGAGAAGGTCCTTCAGGATTACGAAGCCATCCTCGGCCGTTTCGGGAAGGTCCCGGATCTGGAAGGATATGCGGAAAGGACAAGAGACCGCATACAGAAAGCCGTCGATTCGGTCGGCGGGATGACGGTATCCGTCGGAAGCACGGCCACCGAACGTCCGTTCTCCATGGCCAGGGCATTGTACGATTACGGGTTCGACGTGAGATCGGTGTTCCACAACGGGATCCCCGGATCGGAGAAGGCGAACCTGGATTATCTGCGGGATAAGATACCCGATCTCGAGGTCCACGACTGCGGCGAACCATCGATGTCATTGCTCATAGGCAAATGTGCCAGTGCTGATATCGCGATAGGATTCAACGCGGCATACTTCACAGGTACGGAACATATGGTCGATATGGTCCTTGACATGGGTCTTTTCGGTTTCCACGGCATAGATACGCTGATGACCAGAATAGAGGACGCCTCCAAGCACACCGCGGTGCTTTCGGAGATGGTGGAGAAGGCGAACCTGGTGATATGATGGGCAGACTGTTCTCCACGTTACCATTGTTCTCCACGGATTACTCCTCCGCGGCATCGGCCGTCCGCGACAGCGGGGCACTGGCGATCATCTGCTGCCCCAACGGCTGCATGGGTAACTACGTCCGTTTCGATGAGCCGCGCTGGGCGGACATGCCCGGCAACGTGCTCCAGATGGATATGGAGGAGATCGATGTTATCTTCGGCAGCAAGGACTGGATGAAGGAGCTCCGCGGACTCGATGTCAGCAGTGTCGAAGCGATAGCGTTCGTTCATACCCCTGTATCTTCGCTGGTGGGATTCGATACGGATTCGCTGTGCAGGAAGGTCAGGGAGGAGTTCGGCGTCAGGGCGGTATCCATCGCTACCAACGGATACGGTACGTATCATGACGGCATGGACAAGGCGATGAGGGCGCTTCTGAAGGCGATCCCGGAAGAGGGGGGCACGGGAGGTACCGCGATCCTAGGATTCACCCCGCTGGAATACACCGAGGCCGAACTCGCCCATGTCAAGGACAGCTGCAGAGCGGAGATGTGCTTCCCCGGAGATCCTTTGGGCGATCTGAGCAGGGTACGCGGTGCAGAGAGGAACGTGCTCATCTCTTCGTCGGCGACTCCGTTCGCCAGGATGATGGAGAAGAGGTTCGGTATCCCCTACGAATTATACACCGAGGGCGGGCAGGCCGATCCCATCGGGGATGCCGATGTGCTCATCATCGGAGAACAGGTGAGGTCCAACCTCATCAGGAACGAGCTCCGCAGAAAGGGGAGGGATGCCGACGTCGCCACCTTCTTCACTCTGGATGACAGGTTCTCGGAGAAAGGCGACTTGAAACTGAGGACGGAGGAGGACGTATCACGTCTGGGCTCCGAAGGATACCAGTATGTAATCGGGGATCCGCTGATCGAACCCCTGTTCCCCGAATCAGTGAGGTTCATACGCGATCCACAGGCCGCCATCAGCAGCAGGCTCTTCTGGAACGACCGTATCGATCTGTTCTCCATCGGAAGCTTGGCTGAATCTGTAATGCGTCAGTCTTGAGGCGGGGTCCGCCGATCTCCTGATGACGGGTTGTACATCGGTTTTGTCGATAAGCTCAGTTGTACGGACGGCTCCTGTTCGCTGAGGTCATGCCGTATAACTGTCGCTGCAATTGTCCTTGTTGGATATCCATAGTGTACGGAGGTTTTTATTTAGTTCGTCGTATGTATACATCTACGCTCACACATCGGACCTCGTCAGTTAATAAGGATTTTTTATATCTGGCACATTATACTGACAGGGGAGGGGGACCCGGAATTCCGGATGAAAATTTGTCGTCAGTCGTCGACCAAACATGTGTTAATTTACTACGATTATCGTATCATTTCAGTTAATTATAAATATGATAACTCACAAATTGCACTTCCGGAGTCGTTTCGAACATTGATTTTTCCGCACTTACGAGGGATTTTTTATCATTTTTGACCAAAAATCAAGTTCATTATTTCTGAAAAACGTTTATTTTCGATGAAAAGTGCCGTAATAATTCTCCTGTACTTTTGTAGGAATTGAAAACAATTAAATATGCAAAACGTGAAAAACCCACCAAATCTGTCGGAGACGCACCGTAAGGTAAGATCCGTATGCTGGGCATACAGACCGATGGGAGCCTTCCGACGCAGATCTCTAGGGAGATGAAAATAATGCAAAAGAACAGGATCGTACTCGGAATCACCGCGATCGTCGTCATCGCTCTGCTCTACGTAGGAGCAGGTTACGCATTCAGCGGAGATGCCCGTACGTACAACCCGGGTGATGAGCAGAAGCTCGAGTACATGTCGATCACTCCTGCTGATTTCAACCCGATGTTTACCAACGCATCCGGAGGAACCATATTCAACACATATGTGTACAACGACTCCGGTGAGAAGATTGCTTATGCATTCAAGGCTGCGTCCACGCCGATTACTGTCGGAACTACCAACTATGTCGCACTGCAGCTTGGAACTAAGGTCATGTCGATCGAGAATCAGACCGGTGCAGGAATCACGGCACTTAATTTCGATATCTATGCAAGTGGCAATGCTGGAAACGAATCGTTCGTCTACATATTCTCTGTGAAGATCGGAGAGGCTGCTGAAGCATATACAGTCTTCAACGGTTCTGCTACTTCTGCACAGATCAGCAGTTACGCTGCTACGATTGCAGATGGAGCAACGGCTGATGTCACTGTCACCGCATTTGTGGCTTATGTTCCGAATGTCTTTGTGCCCGCCAGTTACATCGGACCTGCGACTTCGATTGAGACAACCGGATCTTATAAGTACATCCAGACTGCGACCGAGCCGGTCGATCTTACGACCACAAGCTTCGGTATCAAGGTCACGGATGCTACTGCTTGAAACGTATAGGGAAACTACAAATCCCGCCCGCAAGGGCGGGAATCAACCATTTACATTTATTGAGATTCATTTAGTGAAAATGAAACACGTTTATACCGAGTTGGCATAGCAGGGAGGGAGGCAATACGATCGCTGTGAGATACATCGTCATCGTAGGATTGGTTGCAGTTTTGCTCAGTGCGACTGTTTTTCTCTCTTCTGACGGATATGCCGATCCTTCCGATGGAGATTCTCAGTTCGAATTCACGTTCTCGGATGCCTCCACAGTATACAAGAAGATCACCGATACGGACATTGCATCAAGCACAGTCGTTACGCCTGAAGGTATGTCCCACGACTCATCTGTCTTCAGTTTTTCACTGGACCGTATGCCCACATCCGTCACGCTCCACACCACCAAGGGCGAGTTCCGCGTATCCCTGACCATAACGTCCTCCGATCCCGGAGTTGCAGGACTATCGATGCGTGTCCACTATGGGGATTACACGGAGGATCTCACGCCTTCCGGCAGTTATTCCTGTATAATTCCATCTTCCACTTCTGAATGGCTGAACCCCAACCAGAAGTACGCCACCTCTCTGTACATCGACGACGGTACCGGGACCTATGTCCCCTACGATCCGGCATCCGGTCTTAATGTCTCCATGAAATGGGAGAGCTCCGAGAAGACCCGTTTCGTCAGGTTCTTCAACGACGGCGAAGCGGTCGGTTCCAGGTTCTACAACACCGGCGACACCAT
>JAEEGL013687218.1_pt1 | contig 10701 bp, 10 predicted proteins | sample 9134231 | NCBI WGS metagenome assembly JAEEGL01 (sample SAMN16246548, study PRJNA631951) | gut metagenome | biome: gut microbiome; feature: rumen; material: fiber-attached | host: Bos | place: Iran: Karaj | collected 2018-10 | reverse complement strand
CACCTTGTCCTGCGGAACGTTGAAGTCGACACGGATGAACACGCGCTTGCCGGCGAGTTCGAGATCTTCAATAGAGAGCTTTGCCCTTATGGGTTCCTCTTTTAGGGCTAAAATTTACGGGCTTAAAAGTAGAATTTTCCCCTAAAAAAGGCAATATGCCACTCTAAATATGTTCCTTACCCCAAAAAAGGGGTGCAAAAAGCAGTTTTATGACCAAAAATTAACATTTCACGTTTTTTTTTATATATTTCAAGGGGATACAATTATTGGAGTAAAAAATGAAGCGTTCGTTTCTAGCGACGATTTGTCTTTTTGTGGCCGCCGTCTTTGCCGGCCCCTACGATATTGAGGAATTTACCGCCCAAGACCCTGGCACCCCGGATGAAGTCATTACCGCAGAATTCGGCGGCGAACTGAAAACTATCCCCGTAGAAGAGGTTTCATCCCTCCAGGAAGGACGCCTGGTGGTCCGCCAGAAATTCAGCGACCCCTTTGGTCAACAACCCACCAGCTACCAAATCTACCAGGGAACAGCAGGCGACCTGAGTTCCCTAACCGCCCTGACCGCCCCCGAAGGAACGGACTATTCCGCCCTGGTCAAGGCAAAACTCTACCCCCGCCGCGGCATGCCTGCCACCGATGACGTAGAGAAGGTCTATTTCGACGGCAAATCCGTATTTGTCCCGGGAGCAACAACCGCCATCGCCTTTATCAATGGCGACCCCATCCAGCTTAAGTCCCCCAACGCCGACGCCGCGGCCGAGGATGCCGAATTTGCCGCAGCAGATGCCGGCGGTGGAGATGAAGAAGAGGAATGTGAAGAAGATGATCCCGATTGCGAAGAGGAAGATGAGGAAGACAGCTACGATGTGGCCGACAACGTAGACGCCACCAATGAGGCAGCTGACAATAGGGATAATGCCGCCTACAACGCCTCCAGCGATGTGACCGACCGTTTCGGTATCGCCGATGAAGTTCGCTTCTGGTCTGCTATCGGTCTGGCCGCCGTATTCGTAGGCTCTGCCATCATGGGTGTCATCCAGCACTCTAAGGCCAACGAGGCCAAGGACGCTTACGATGACCTTAACGACCTGGAAAAACAGGTCATGGCCGAGGTGGACAAGGCATGTACCGACGCTGAAGGAAAGGTGGATGGGAAATGTCGAACGGCCGTCGTAGAGATGGCCCCCATTGCAAACGATTACACGATTGCAAAGCTTCGTGAGCGCAAGAAGACCAACAAGAAGACTCAGGATTCTTACACCACGGCCCGTAACATCTGGTTCGGCGTGGCCGGGCTTAGCTTGACCGCCGCCATCGTGCTCTACGTATGGTAGTCGAAAACGGCTGCATTTCTATCAAGGACTTGCAGTTTGACTGCATTTTAGGAACTCTTCCCTTTGAAAGGGAAACCGTTCAACCCGTGGTTCTGAACGTGGATATCTGGCTGGACTTCACCTTGGCCGCCAGGAACGATGACCTGGTTCATTCCATCGATTACGCCCAATTGGCGGAACACTTGCAAAAGTTCATCAAGGACAGCAAGTTTCAGCTGGTAGAAACTCTGGTATTGGAAACAGCAAAGTTCATTCTGGACCACTACCCCAAGACCCAGGCCGCACAAGTATCGGTGTGCAAGCCTAGTGCCATCCCCCAAAGCAAGGGCGCCATGGCAAGCATTAAGGTCACCCGGTAGTACAAGCTCTAATTACACAAGGGCACTCTTTACGTCATCCCCGAAACGCCCGGTAGCGTAAAGCTTCGGCAAGGTCCGGGATTTCGACGGACTCCGAATGGCGCAAATCCGCAATGGTGCGGGACACCTTCAGCAGGCGGTAATACCCTCTGGCACTCAAGTTCATCTTGTCTGCAGAGGCCACAGCAAACCTTTCAGTGGCCCCATCCATATTGGAAAACCGGCGGGCAGCATCGGAATTCATGTCGGCATTGCACCGGAATGGCAGGGCGCCGAAGCGTTCTCGTTGAACATTTCGAGCAGCACAGACCCGGCTGCGGATAACAGCGGAAGATTCGGCGGTAGACTTTCGGGCGAATTGAGAAGGCTCCACTGGCGGCACGCACACCTGAATGTCTATACGGTCAAGAAGCGGACCCGACACTTTTTCCTGATAACGCTTGCGGGCGTCGGGCAAGCAGGTGCATACCCGCTTGGGGTCCATAGAATAGCCGCAAGGGCAAGGGTTCATGGCGGTCCCCATCATAAAGCGGGCGGGCCACACCACCGTACCGCTGGCACGACTCACCGAAATCTCCCCCTCTTCCATAGGTTCACGCAAAGCTTCCAGCACACAGCGGTTGAACTCGGGAAGTTCATCCAGGAACAAGACGCCGTTGTGAGCAAGGCTTGCCTCGCCGGGTAGCAGACGTGCCCCACCACCAACAAGAGCCACCATAGAGGCGCTGTGGTGGGGCGTTCGGAAGGGCCGAACCATCACAGGACGGAACTGCCCCATATTGCCGGGGCTCCTGGCGCAGGAATGGATGCGGGTAGTCTCCAGCACCTCCTCGTCGCACATCTCCGGCAGAATTCCCGGGAGACACCGGGCGCAAAGCGTCTTGCCTGCGCCCGGCGAACCGACCAGGAGAAAATTGTGACCTCCGGCAGCCGCCACTTCCAGGGCCCGCTTGACACCTTCCATACCCACCACATCCTTAAAGTCCGGAACATCCTGGCCCATCGTGAACTTCTGACGTTCAAGCCCGCGGGCACAGCGGACAAGCTCTTCGCCACCTTGTTCTAAAATTTCGATACATTCTTTCAGGGAGTCGGCACAGATATAACGAAGGCCTTCCACCAGAGAAGCCTCCTGCTCGTTCTCCCTAGGGATTACCAGGATAGAATTCTCGCCCCTTACTAAATCCATAGCGATGGAGAGGACTCCCCGAACACCCTTCAAGAGACCATCCAGAGAAAGCTCTCCGACAAAGACGCAATCCTCTAAACGAGGAACCGATATTTCTTCGGTAGCGGTCAAGAGCCCAATAGCCAAAGGCAAATCCAGAGCACTACCTTCCTTACGCAAATCCGCGGGTGACAGGTTCACGGTAGTCCGAAAACCTGTCACCACCTTACCTACGGTACGTATCGCTGAAACGACACGCTCCCGAGATTCCCTTACCGCATTGTCCGGGAGCCCCACCAGAGTAAACCCCGGAAGCCCCTGGGAGGCATCAACCTCCACGCTTACCGGAATCGCCTTGATGCCCAGCAGGCAGTAAGAACGGATTCTCCTGAACATACCTTACGCTGCCACGGCGGCCTGGTATTTTTCCAGCACGCAATTTTCGATATGTTCACGAAGCTTGCGGGTAATGGGATTGTAGATGTTGCGGTAATCCTCACCCTTGAAGAAAGGATCATTAGGGTAGCTCACAAACAGACCATACTCGCCATCCATAACGCGGAGCCCGCGAAGCACCATCTGTTCGTTGAGCACCACCTGGGCATAGCCCTTCATATGACCCATGTCAGCACCTTCTTTGAAGGGCCACACGTCCACCTTGGTTACCGCCAGGCAATCAAAGGCTATTTCCTTCTCTACTTCAACGTTTTTCTGTTTTTCGTTTGTCTTAGCCATAAGGCCTCCTTTTGTTTGTTGTTTGGACGGAGCCTTAATCGCAAAAAACATGCCAAAGAGAAAATTTGCCTTTTTCGAGGAATTTCCAAGGATACCACAATTATCGCAAGTGATTAATCATATATTTTAATCACTAAAAAACTGATTAATCACCAGGGATACCATGCTGCTGAAACCAAACCTTTCATGGGAAGCCAACCAGGGAATCACCCTGCCCGCCGTACAGGCGCAAACAACCTGTGTAAATGGAGCTCTCCAGGTGGAATTCATAGTGGAAGAACCCGTAGACTGCTTCAGAGCCGAGGTCCGTGAAGACAACGGCTCCAGCTGGGAAGATTCCTGCGTAGAAGTTTTTCTGAGGAACCCCAAGAATCCAGAGGAATACTTCAACTTTGAAATCACTAGTCGTGGCTTTATCCTAGCGGCACGTGGCACAGGCAGGCAGGACCGACAGAAACTGCCCACAGAGACTCTCGCCAAAATCGCCCGGGTAAAGCAGCTGGCCAGCGTGGCCGGAAATCTGATATGCTGGGGTGTCACGGTAACTATTCCCCCCGAAATCTTTGGTATGAGCAGTTTCGAAGGTGTCGCCCTGGAAGGGAACCTCTACAAGTGTGGCGACAAGGCCAAGACGCCCCACTACCTGAGCGCCTTCCCCATCGATACAGAAAAGCCCGACTTCCACAGACCCGAATTTTTCCAGAGTCTACTTTAAGCAGCAATCAAAAAAAAATGATTCACGATATCACGGACATAGAAAAAAGCATTTCGGAACTGCTTCCTAAGCGGAACGAGCAGGGTGAAAAACGGGACCAGGGCTGCGCCCTGATTATCGCCGGCTCCAAGGACATGCCGGGAGCGGCCGCCCTCTGTACCAAGGCGGCGCTACGGAGCGGGGCGGGACTGGTGACCCTTGCAGCCCCAAGAAGTATCGTGCCCATCGTGCAGGCGAAACTTTCCGAACCGGTCTTTATAAGTCTCGAAAAGAGCGGCAAGCGTTTCAATGAAAAGTGCAGTGACCGCGAAAGTTGCGAAAGTTGCGTTTTTCTGATGGACCGGCACGTCCCAGAGCTTCTAAAAAGCGCCAGCTATCAGCAGGCGGTGGCCATCGGGCCGGGACTTGGGCAAAGGCAGGAGACCCGAACTGCCGTGCGGAATTTTGTGACCCGCTGCAGCGTGCCTTTGGTCATCGATGCCGACGGATTGAACTCCCTGACGCCCCAGGAACTAAGCCTGATTAAAACGCCCTGCGTGCTAACGCCCCACAAGCGGGAATTCGCGAGGCTCTTCGGAGAGCTTCCGCAAGACGCAAGCCAAATTCCGGAGTTTCTCGCCCAGAAAGCGAAGGATTACAACAAGACCATCCTACTGAAGGGTAGTCCCATTTTTATCGCCACACCCGACGGAGAAATTTTTGCGGTACCTGCGGCAAACTCGGGACTTGCCAAGGGCGGTTCGGGAGACGTGCTTACGGGAATTATCGTAGCTATGCTTGCCCAAGGCGTATCCGCCGAAAACGCCGCTGTACTCGGGGCGTGTCTGCACCAAAAAGCGGGCGAAAAGGCCCGTGAAAAATTCGGAGCGTTCTCCATGCTCCCCAGCGATGTCATTGAATGCCTGCCGCAAGTGTTCCTGCAAGCCTACGGTTCCTAGCTAGAACCAGCAGCGTTCTTCGCCTATAGTCGTAGTCGGTCCGTGACCCGGAAACACCAGGGTCTCTGCGGGGAGCGTCATCAGCTTACTTCTGATTCCCGAAACCAGAGCTTCCTCATCTCCACCGAAAAGATCGGAGCGGCCCATGCTTCCAGCAAACAGGATGTCGCCCGAAAATAGCAGAGGCGGGGCCTTCTTTCCGTTGACCTCCCCAGGATTTTCGCAATAGAACGCCAGACCTCCGGGAGAATGTCCTGCAACGTGGAGCACCTTCAAGGAGATTCCCGGAATTTCTACCACGTCGCCTTCGGCTAGGTAATCTCCCAAGGCTGGGGACGGCTCCTCTACAGGCAGGCCAAACATCTGGCTCTGTTCCTCTTGCAGGTCCAGCAAGAAGGCGTCCTCTTCGTGAGCCTCGGGTTTTACACCGTAGGTTCGCTCCACGAAGGCGTTGCCCAGCACATGGTCCAGATGCAGGTGGGTGTTCAGAAGCCGAACCACCTTCAAGTTGTTGGAGGAAATGTAGTCCGCAAGGGCCTTGCGCTCCGCCTCACGGCCTACGCTGGGGTCAATGAGTATGGCCTCGCCAGCATCATTACTCAGCACGAAGGCATTCACGCCAAAAGGATTCACCACGAAATGTTTAAGAAGCATAAAATTAATGTAGATAAAAAGGTTTTACTAACTTTCACACTATGAGCAGTTTCAAACTTATTTCAAGGCCCATTGGGACTATACAGTGTTTTGTCCTCCAGCGCGATGACGGCGCCGAACTGGAAATCCTGAGCGGATACGGCGCCGGTCTCAACGCCTGGCGCGTTCCTGCAAGCGATCCCGCGAACTCACAGTCCGGCAACTCCCTACTCCTGGACCTGCTCTTTGGTTACCGGGTCGGCGATGACATCTACAAGCTGGGCCCCGACACCAACGCCGGTTGCCGACTTGCCCCCTTCCCCGGCCGCACGGCCTACGCCAAGTTCACCTGGAACGGCAACACCTACGCCCTGGTCAATAACGTAAGCTGGGCGCCCCACGCCCTACACGGTTTCTTGCAGAACAAGGAATGGAAGTTCGAAAGCTTCGAGACCGACTTCGAAAGCTGTACCGCCATTTTCAGCTGCGACTGGCCGGGAGCCTTCGCCGGATTTCCCTTCCCCTTCAAGGTTACAAATAAAGTAACATTTACGGGCGAAACCTATTCTATGGAGTCCTCTGTGCAGAACACGGGAAACACCACTATGCCCTATTCCGAAGGCTGGCACCCCTACTACAGCCTGGGCGATAAAGTGGACAACCTGAAGATGACCCTCCCCGAAAGCAAGCTCGCCCTTTTGGACAAGGCGGACCTGCCCACCGGAAAATTCCAGGATGACACCCGCTTTGTGGGTGGCCGCACCATCGGTGACGAGTTCATCAATGACTGTTTCTGTTTGAATGAAAAAGCATGTGCCCACGTTCTCCTCGAGGGTCAAGCAGGCACCCTGGATATCTGGCAACAGACCGGAATAGAACAATACAACGCCATCCAGATCTACACGCCACCCACCCGGGCAAGTATCGCTATTGAGCCCATGACATCGGAGCCCGATGCCCTGAACCACCATCGTGGTTTGATTGAGATTCCCCCTGGAGAATCGCGAAATTTCGCATTCGGGGCCAAATTCCAGAAGAAATAAAATACATATATCTTAAAAAGCCCCTCTTTCCCCCAATTTTTCTTATTTTGGATTTAAATAAGGAGTTTTCTACATGAATTTCAAGAAGCATGTTTTTGCAGGTACCCTCGGGTGCGTGGCAATCTCTTTCTCGTTGTTTTTTACAGCCTGCGGTGATGATTCCAGCAGCAATTCCGGTGATGATGACATCAATTCCTCTGCTAGCAACGACTCCACCGTATCCTCAACGCCCCTGCTGACGGTCAGCGGCACCGACATTCTGTACAACGGCAAGAAGATATTCTTCTCCGGCACAAACCTGGCCTGGAGCGACTACAACTCCGACGTAGGCGACTCCCCCCTAGATGAGAACTCCTGGCGAAAGGCTGTAGAAGGGACACGCGCCGCTGGCGGTAACGCCATCCGCTGGTGGCTCTTCAACAATATGAGCCAGAGCCCCACTATCGACCCCACCACCCACCTGGTCACCGGACTCAAGGAGAACACCATCGCCAACATGAAGAAGGCCCTGGACATCGCCGAAGAATACGGCGTGATGGTTTCCATGTGCCTGTTCAGCCACAACCTCATGGAACCGAACCAATGGGGCATCTACAACGAAAAGGTGGATATCGACGCCAACAAGAAACTCTTTGAAGACGACGGAACAGCCGCCTTTATCACCAACGTACTGGAACCCGTAGTAAAGGCCATCGGGTTCCACAAGGCCCTTATGACTTGGGAAGTGTTCAACGAGCCCGAAGGCATGACCAGCGAGGCGAACGGCTGGACCGCCCAGAAAATGTCCAAGGAAAAGATCCAGAAGTTCACCAACAAGGTGGCCGCCGCCATCCATAACATTGACAAGGGATACCTGGTCTCTACCGGAAGCGTGAACATCAAGTACCAAAGCTGGTGGAACGATGCAGAATTGGTAAAGGCCGGCGGCGAGGCCAACGGCACCCTGGACTTTTTCCAGACCCACTACTACCCCTACTACCAGGATGACGCCGTCTCTCCCTTCATGAATACGGCAGCCCAGATGGCCACCACCTATGGCTACGACAGCAAGCCTATGATTATTGGTGAGTTCCCGGCCAGCGGCTGGAAGGGAGACACCTATACCTCAAGCATGGCCGCAAAGACGGAGATTTCTACCGAGGAATGCTACCGCAAGGCCTTTGACGGTGGCTACGCAGGCGCGCTGGCCTGGCAGTACATTGGCGACAAGACGGAATCCCAGTTTGGTGGCTACACCTACACCATCGATCCGGCCCTCAAAGCCATGAAAGCCCTTGCCGCTGATAAAGAGTCCTTCATCAAGATCAAGGATGTCAACGTGGAAGAATCCAGCGGCGACGGCATGATGGCCGTAACCTACGGTGCCGACAACGCCCAGATTGAATACCAGAAAGATTTCGACCTGAGCGGGGCCACCACCCTTACTTTTGAAGCCAAGAATAACGCCACAATGGAAGCCGACCTCTATCTTGTTCTCAAGCTTACCAATGACTGGACCTGGACTGAAGTGAGCAAGAAAGTTGGATCCTGCAAAGTGGCAGCCGGCGAGAAAGTGACCTGTTCCTTCGACATTTCCAGTTTTGCCGACCGCAACGAAACCAAGAGCGTCATCGTAGCTAACTATGCCGCGGGTTTCAAGGGAACCATCCTCTACGACAACTTCAAAGCGGGATCATTGACCCTTTGGGATTTCAATAGCGACAAGTACGATGCATTCAAGAGGAGTTTCGAGAACACCGAGGAGATGATTCCCGAAATCAAGATTGTGTTCAACAACCCGGACTACAAGAAATAGATTTCATTATTTATTTGGCCCTTATTTTAACGAAAGGATAGATTATGGACATCAGGAAAGTGACTGTCGCCTTTGGATTAATGGCCGCCGTCTATGCAGGCGCCACCAAGTACGAAGCCGAAGATGCTACTCTAGGGGGCGATGCCGCCAAAAGAGGAACTTATGTGGACTTGAACACTGGTTCCATCTCCTTTGACAACGTCTCCGTAAATGCCGCTGGCAAGTACACCCTGGTCATTCATTGTGCAGGTGCCTATGGGGAGAAGGACAATAACATTGTTGTCAACAATGCCGCAGCAGGATCTTTCCACGTAGATGAAGGGAACGATTATGTAGACATATCCAGCAGCGTCACCCTGAAGGCCGGAACAAACACGGTGGCCATTACCTCAAGCTGGGGCTGGATCAAGGTGGACTACATCGAGATAAACTCCTTCGAATCAAAGGCGTTCAACATTTCTCCGACCCTCGTTACGGTAAACGCCACAGCCGAAGCAGTCAAGCTGTACACATTCCTAGTGAATAACTTTGGAACGAAGACCATTTCCGGTATTATGACCGGCAATATGGATAACTACACCCTAAATAATGACTTTAAAACCCACGAAGACGTAGCCGACATCTACGCCCGAAGCGGCAAGTACCCCGCCCTGGTGGGTTTTGACTTTCTCTTCTCTACCGGGCCCAACGCAAGCGGCGACTGGAACAAGGCCTACGACCAAAAGGCCCTGTTCCTAGCAAAGAATCTGTGGAGCCAAGGTGGTATCCCCGCTTTCAGCTGGCACTGGAAGGACCCCACCGACAAGGTTGATGCTTTCTACGCCTCGCAGAAAGCTGCAGGCGATGGTAAGGAATTCACTACCTTCCGAGTGTCGGAGGCCTTTGTCTCCGGAACTACCAACTGGAACAAGGAATCCAACGCCTATAAGGGAATCATTGCCGACATCGACTACATTGCCGACTATTTCTTGCAACTACAGGAGGCAGGTGTAGCCGCCATCTTCAGGCCCCTGCACGAAGCCGGTGGAGACTGGTTCTGGTGGAGCAACAGCACTTCCGGAGAACAGTATGCAGCCCTGTACCGTCTGGTCTACGATGAGATGGTGAACGTGAAGGGAGTCAGGAACCTAGTGTGGGTGTTCAACCCCGAAGCCTCCCTTGACGTGTCTTGGGACCCGGGTGCCGACTACTATGACATAATTTCTGTGGATATATACAACAACGACAATGACCATTCCAGCAATTCCGCCGCCTTTGATTCCTTCAAGGATAAATGGGGCACCTCCAAGATACTGGCCCTGTCCGAAAACGGTCCCATTCCCGACGTGAACAATATGCATACAGACCAAGCCGTATGGAGTTGGTGGATGCCCTGGTATAGTTCCTGGAGCGGGAAATGGCCTGGCCAGACTTCCAACAGCGTCTGGAAGAACAATATGGAAGATGACCGGATCATCACTTTCGAAGACATGCCAGGCTGGGATAGTAACATTGAGCTATCATCGAATTCCAACGTTTCCGTATCATCCAACTCAACAAGTCCTACAAGTTCCGCCAGCAACTCGGCTAATTCCAACAACAACTCAACAACCCCAGGCAGCAATTCTTCCAACACCGAAGCCATCGGGGTAAACACACTGCCTGCCGGGGCTACCTTGACGTTCCAGGGTAGCAGTCTCTCGTTCACCACGATTCGTGCCACAAGCGTTTCGCTGGACGTGTTCGACCTGCAGGGCAACCGGGTGATGGGCCTTTACAAGGGCGCCCTCTCTGCCGGAACCCACCAGTTCAGCCTTTCGGGAATGGCCCGCGGGCCCTATATCGTACGGGCCAAGGGTGCAGGTATTGCTGTTACCCAAAAGGTCATTGTCCGATAAAAAAGATTGAATTAACTGAAAAATCCCGTAGCAGACGCTGCGGGATTTTTCTATATTAGCCCAAACCTCGGAGAGATGCCAGAGTGGTCGATTGGGCCGGT
>JAEEGL013652808.1_pt1 | contig 10701 bp, 10 predicted proteins | sample 9134231 | NCBI WGS metagenome assembly JAEEGL01 (sample SAMN16246548, study PRJNA631951) | gut metagenome | biome: gut microbiome; feature: rumen; material: fiber-attached | host: Bos | place: Iran: Karaj | collected 2018-10 | reverse complement strand
TTTCTCGTAGGAAGCGCAGTGCTTCTTAGTGACGGAACCGTTTACACCGGTTGCAACATTGAGAACAGCGCATTCGGCCCCTCCATATGTGCTGAGCGTACTGCAATATTTAAGGCGGTATCCGAAGGTCACAAGGATTTTGCTGCGATAGCGATTGCAGGCGGCAAAAGAGACGGAGAATTACAGTATTGCGCACCGTGCGGCGTATGCCGCCAGGTGATGAGAGAATTCTGCGGTGACTCCTTTAAGATCTACCTTGCGAAAAGCGCTGACGATTATAAGGAATTCACACTGGGAGAGCTCTTACCTGAGAGCTTCGGCCCGGAGAATCTGGAATAAGTAAAGATAGACGGAAAAGGGACAGGAGAAAATTGTATGGTACCGGATATATTATTCGGAGCGGTGTTCGGAGGCGCCCGCAAAAAGCCCCCGAAAATGGAATAAGAAAAGGGTAGAGACTGTCGCATGTTGCCGGGCGGTGTGCCCGGCAACTGCTGTTTAAGGGAGAAAGTTATGAAAAAAGCATTAAAAGTAATTGGTAAAGTTTTACTCGGAATCGTTGCCGTATTAGTCGTTTTCCTGATCGGCACATGCGTTTACGACAAGATATGTCTGGCCTCAGAAAAGGACCTTCTCGAGAACCAGATCTACGGCCAGAAGGTGGAAGTCTCAGGACATGAAATGAGCATATATGTATCAGGTTCAGGCGAACACACACTGGTATTCATGGCAGGCTCGGGAGACAGTGCACCGATCCTCGGTTACAAGAATTTCATTGACCGTTTTGATGATGATTACAGAGTTGTCGTCATCGAGAAATTCGGATACGGATTCAGCGACGCTTTTGAAGGGTCAAGAGACGTCGAGACGAGAGTTGCACAGAACAGGGAAGCGCTTAAGAAAGCCGGAATCGAAGGCCCTTACATCCTCTGCCCTCACTCATATTCAGGACTCGAGACAGTCTACTGGGCACAGAATTTCCCTGAAGAAGTCGAAGCAATCGTTGGTCTCGATATGGCTGTTCCCGCTGCATACGACATGATGGACGAGAAGCATATAGATTCGGAATCTTCAGTATATTTCTGGTCGAGAGCCGCAAGGTATGCGGGAATCGTAAGACTCATTGCAGGCGCTACGATCCCTGAAGGTTATTCCGATATGGAAGTAAAGAGTGCAATGGCACTTGTGTGCAGTTCATTCTCTAATGAGACATTTGCGAATGAATGCAAATACATCATTCACGACCGCACGGTCATCGAGAGCCGGGCAATGCCGGATGTTCCCACGCTTTTGATCGTTTCTGACGGAACCGTTGATGAAGGCTGGATCGGCTTTGAGAATGATTACGCCGCTCAGATCACTGACGTCACAACAGTTCAGCTTGACTGTGGACATTCCGTTTACATCAACGAACCCGATAAGTGTGAAGACGCAATGAGAAGTTTTCTGGCAGGGCTTGCTGATTAATTGCGTGTATATAACACAAAAACACTTTGTAAATAAAGGTGAAAGGGCAAGCCGTAAAGCCTTATAAATGATAGAATTATAAAAGTTGAAAAGGCGTTTTCCCCAAGCATTTCACGGAGCATAAAGGAATGCGGAAACAGTACTTTTTCAAACCGGAGGGACATCAAAAGTGGCAGCTTATTATGAGATATTATTCGGATTGTCGGTACTCCTGACATTGATATATATCGCGATCTGGCACAAGCATTTTGATGTGCACATATCTCTTATTTTCTCATTTATTCCGATCGCAAATCTTGCTTATGCGGTACTTGCCCATTCAAGGAACCTCGATGCCGCACTGGCAGCCACGAAATTCACATACATCGGCGGATGCTTTTTGACGCTTTTTATCACACAGAGTATCTTCGGGCTGTGCCATATCAATCTCAAGAGGTGGATGAGCGCCCTGATGACGCTGCTTTGCCTCGGAAGCTTTTCGCTCGTTCTCTCGATCGGCAATTCACCGGTGTTTTATAAGACGGTATCGTTTGACGTATACAAAGGGATCGGAATACTCAAGAAGACATACGGCTGGGGCCACACACTTACCTATGTCGTTATCTCTTTATTCGTAATAATCAACGCTGCCGCATTGATATACAGCCTTGTGAAAAAGAAGGATGTTTCCAACAAGACGAGTATCCTTCTGATGTTCCCGGTGACGATCTCTTTCTTAAGTTATTTCATAGGAAAGCTCCTGCCTGAAGGCATCGACGTGATGCCGCTGTCCTATGTTTTCGCGCAGGTGATATATCTCATCATCGTGCACAGATTATCGCTTTACGATGTTACGGATCTCGGCGTCGACACGCTGGTAAACAAGGGCGATACGGGATTCATGTCATTCGATTTTGACGACAACTATCTGGGCTCGAACGAGATGGCCAGAAAAGTCTTCCCGATGCTGAACGATATCAATGTCGACACTTATGCCGGAAGACATATGCAGATCAAGAAGACGGCGCTGAAGTGGCTCGAGGACTTCAAGAGAGATGAGAATAAAGACCGCGTCTACTATGAAGTCGATGACAAGATCTATCTCATAACGATAAGCTATCTCTACGACGGAAAGCACACGGTCGGCTATCAGTTCCTCATCACTGATGACACCGATTCCAGAAAGTACATGAAGCTTATTTCCAACTATAACGACCAGCTGTCGGCAGAGGTATCTGAGAAGACCGAACACATCGTTCAGATGCATAACAGACTGATCCTCGGAATGGCAACCATGGTTGAAAGCCGCGACAACTCGACGGGCGGTCATATCAGACGAACCAGTGATGTCATAAGGATCCTGATAGATGAGATCAGGAAAGATACTTCAGACAGGAAAAATATGCTGATGCTATTCGGCAGGGAAGGCCTGACGGATGAGTTTTGCAGGAACGTCATCCAGGCTGCGCCGATGCACGATCTTGGAAAGATAGCGGTTGACGATGCTGTCCTGAGAAAACCCGGAAAGTTTACACCTGAAGAATTTGAGAAGATGAAGGCCCACGCCGCGGAGGGTGCCCGCATCGTTGATTCGATCCTTGAAGGAACTGACAATGAGTCATTCCACACGGTAGCGAGAAATGTTGCGCATTACCATCATGAACGTTGGGACGGATCCGGTTATCCCGAAGGCCTTAAGGGAGATGATATCCCCATCGAAGCACGCATCATGGCGATCGCGGACGTTTACGATGCGCTTGTCAGCAAGCGTGTTTACAAAGACAGCTTCTCCTTTGAAGATGCCGACAAGATCATGATGGACAGCTTCGGAAAGCATTTCGACAAGAGGCTTGAGCGCTATTATGTGTCTGCAAAACCTCTTCTTGAAGAGTATTATAGGAAGATAAGCGACAAATAAGCCCGGAACGTTTTCCGGACGGATTTGCCGATGTTGCCGTCAGGAGGATATATTCATGTCCGGAGATAAAAAGTTCAGTCTTCTTTTCCCCAGAGGAACAAAGGTTGATTATAAGAGACTTGAGCCTTCAACGTTCCACGATCTGGGGCTCGATCTCATATGCAAGGAAGTAACTTCAGAGCCGAAAGAGCAGAATGTCATAGCGGAGATACTGGCCAATCTTACGGCCGATCCTGCAGTTACGAATTACAGGCAGGATATTTTCGAGGATCTTAAGAATCTTCCCGATGTAAGGGCAAAGCTCGTCGAGCTGTTCGACAAGATAGAATTCAATAAGCAGTACGGCGTCATTAAGAAATCCAAGGACGAGATCGAGGGTCTGTGGTTCCTCATGCACCGTCTTAACCAGTACCGCGATTATATAACCTGCGTTGACGCGCTTAAGGACTGTCTGAGCGATGACCGGATAAAGTCACAGGGACTTAAAGATTACCGCGCGTATATCGATGAGATCTATACCGACGCGCATTTCCACGAACTTAAGAAGGACCTGGAAAACCTCACAAAAGACACATCGGAGATACAGAGCGTTACGATCGGCATGAACCTCAACCAGAGGCTCGAAGCGGTAAGCATGGGCATCATCTCGGTCAATAACAAACCCTTCAAGAAGTCCGGAATCGTAAGCAATTTTGCGGACAGCCTGGGCGGCGACAAGGTGAAAGAAGGCACTGACTGGAACGGCGATATGCATTACCGTCAGGTCGATGCGTCTAAAGACGGAAGCTTCTCGGCCGTATTGAATAACTATGCGAAATATACTGCCGCCAATGCGAATCCTCTGATGCGTGCCGCAACAGTCTCCTCTATAACCGCAGGAGACGGTCTGGCGAACACACCCGCGCACTTTGACAACATCCTTAACAAGATGCTCGATACCATGGCCAAGAACCTCAGAAAGACGCTCGATAAGTATTCCGATATGGCCATCGGGAACATCGCTGATGTTATCCCCGAATTTGTTTACTACATAAGATTTGCCGAGTTCATGACAGGTCTCGAAAAGAAAGGCTTCAGACTCACAAAGGCAAAGGCTGTCCCTAACAGCGGTCTTTCCATGGACGCGAAAGGCTTTTACAACTTCAAGCTGGCCCTGAGTCTTTCAGATCCCAAAGAGCTCGTTGTCAATGACCTGATATTCGATCCTGACCACACGATCTATATCCTTACCGGCGCCAACAGGGGCGGCAAGACCACGGCTACTCAGGGTGTGGGACTTCTGTTCGCGCTTGCCCAGGGCGGCGTGAGGGTACCTGCCGATTCTTTCGAATTCGCTCCTGCGGACTGCATCTACACGCACTTCCCGGCAGATGAGGACAAGACACTTGATCTCGGCCGTTTGGGCGAAGAGTGCATCCGTTTCAAGGAGATCTTCACCAAATGCACCTCTGACAGCCTGATCCTGATGAACGAGACTTTCTCGACAACATCCTTTGAAGAGGGTTATTACATAGCATGTGATTCCATAAAAGCCCTGCTGACAAAGAATTCAAGGACCATTTACAACACTCATATGCACAAGCTCGGGATCGATGCCGAGGAGTTCTCGAAAGATTCTCCGTCAAAAGCATCTTCTCTTATCGTCAAGAGCGAAGGCGGCAACCGTTCGTTCAAGCTTGAGATCGCGCCTCCGGAAGGCTCGTCTTATGCGGCTGATATTGCAAAGAAGTACGGCGTCACATATGAGATGCTGATGAACGGCAAAGAAACGCAGCCGGATAAAGAATGAACGTTATAGATATTACAAGCGTTGATGACACATCGATAAGTGTCTATGTGTCTTTGTCTGAGCCGCAGCTCCGTCACTACAGGGATCCCGACGGCGGAATCTTCATCGCTGAAAGCTGCAAGGTAATAGGACGCGCGCTGGACGGAGGCATGAAGCCTGAATCGTTTCTTGTAAGTGCCGCAGTCTTCGAAAAGGATGAGGTTCAGGCTTTGTTTTCGCGTGCCGGTGACGTGCCGGTCTACCTCGCTCCGTCTGATGTTATGGAGAGCATTACGGGTTACCACCTTACGGGAGGGCTACTGTGCTCGATGACAAGGCCGGAATTGCCTGCGGCTGATGCTATACTTGATCAGTCTGCACCGCATTCACGCATTGCGGTCCTTGAGAATATCGTTAATCCCACCAATGTCGGCGCAGTCTTCAGAAGCGCAGCTGCATTTAATATCGATGCGGTCCTGCTTACCGAAGGCACCTGTGATCCTCTTGAGAGAAGAGCAATGAGAGTTGGCATGGGCACGATGTTCCAGCTTCCGTGGACGTTTATTCCGCGTGAGGATGTATGCGGAACACTGAAGTCTCTTGGATATAAGACAGCGGCTCTGGCTTTGGTTGAAGATTCGATCACTCTGGATTCGCCTATGCTCAAGGATGAACCGCGCCTTGCCGTGCTCATAGGCAATGAAGGAAACGGACTTACAGCTGAAACTATTGATAATGCGGATTATAAAGTGATCATTCCCATGTCTCACGAAGTGGATTCTCTTAATGCGGCGGCAGCGAGTGCGGTGGCATTTTGGGAGCTTACTTAACTTATCTCGCTTGCTTAAGGCTTCCGCGCTCGCTTTGCTCGCTTGTGCAGAAAAGCAAGCTCGACAGTTAAGTAAGCTTACGGAAGAGAAATTAAAAAGGGCAAAATAAGTCGGGAAATGATCAGGGGTCATAGGATACTATAGGCTCACAAGGGAGGTGAGCAGATGGATGAACAAAGAGCGGCAGTACGCAGGATGCAGGATTACATAAGTGATCACATCACTGAGGATATTGATATTACTGATCTGGCGAAAGCGTCTTCTTTTTCACCCTGGTACGCAAGGAAGCTCTTCATCAAACATCTCGGTATGACACCGGCGGTTTATATCAGGCGCCTTAAGCTGTCGAAGTCTGCCCTGAGACTAAGGGATGAAGATTGTCAGATCCTTGACGTTGCAATGGATATGGGATTCGGAAGTGTCGACGGATATCAGCGCGCATTCAGACGTGAATTCGGCGTTAATCCGAAAGAGTACTCCACAAGTCCGGTCCCAATCTGGCTTTTTACACCTTCTTTTATCATCGACAATGAAAGGAATGTGAGCGATATGAGTGATATCAGAAATGTATTTATCCAGGTGGTAGAAAAGCCTGCAAGAAAGGTCATCATCAAAAGAGGTAAAAATGCCACAGAGTATTGGAGCTATTGTAAGGAAGTGGGATGTGACGTATGGGGACTGCTTACCAGCATAAAGTCTATAAGCGGAGAGCCGGTATGTCTCTGGCTTCCCGAACATCTCAGAAAGCCCGTGACTAACGAGTATGTTCAGGGTGTGGAAGTGGAGCAGGATTACAATGGTGATGTTCCGGATGGATTTGAAGTTATAGACCTTCCCGCTTCGGCATATCTGCTTTTCAGGGGAGAACCATTTGCCGAAGAGAACTATGTATCCGCAATCACGGAAATATGGGAGGCAGAGAAAAAATATAATCCCGAATTTATAGGATATGCGTGGGATGACCGGAACCCGAGGATCCAGCTTGAACCGGTAGGGGAGAGAGGATATATTGAGCTCGTTCCGGTAAAGAAGATCAGCTGAAATACGCTATAATCAAACTGTAACGGGGTGTCTCAAATCAATGAGATGCCCCGTTTTACGCAGAATTCAGATCTTTACCAGATCATCCAGAGTCTTTTCGTAATCGCCGTCAATAAGGACCACGTTCTCTCCGGTGGCATAGAAAAGATCCCTGAATCTTTCGTTCTCATCCTTCATGAATTCTTTGGAAAACCCGCTTTCATCCAGTCTTGATTCAATGTCTGAAGCGTGCCGGACAATATCATTGAAATGTTTATCGATGTATGAATCGGTAAATGCCAGGCAGATGAACATGATCGAGGAACTGTAATCCTCGGAGAAGTCTTTCCGCCAGTCATAGGGAATATAACAGCCCTCGATTATAAGGTTCTGATCATTTTCAATAGCTGTCTTTATCATCTCCCGGGCGATAGGCCAGAGATAATCAGTGAGTTTTGCATCATCTTCAGGCGTAAGAGTGGTGTTGCCGCTGCGGATAAGCCCCATCTTCAGATGATCGATGGAGAGATACGGGTAATGGAACTTTTCGAGGAACTTCTGGGCAAGAAAAGTCTTTCCGGTATGTGATGCGCCTGTTATCAGTATGATCATAGCTCTACCCCTTCTGCTTTCCGCCGAGGCCCCAGTTCTCAAGCGGGGGTTCGTCAATAACAATGAAGACATCCGAAGGCTCGACCGACAGGGAGCTTTTCAGTGATGAGGTTATCTCTTCTATCAGGAGACCTTTTTGCTCCTTCGTCCTTCCGGGGAAGAACCTGAGCTCTATGATCATGAAATCATCAGTCTTGAATGACGGAAATTCGAAGTCCTCTTTATTATATTCTGTGATGCGCTGGAATCTGTCCCAGTCTTCAATACCGACCGTTTTCACGAGAGCCGCGTGAATACAGTCAAGAACGGTCTTCTTGTATCCGGCGCTTTTTCCCTTGAGAATGTTGACGTTGACTATCGGCATATTTCATTCCTGCTATTTCCGTGATGCGGTTATTATATCAGAAATCGTTGACTTTTTGCCGCCCCGGACAGCATGAAAAACCTCCGTTTGAGAGAGAAAACGGAGGCTTTTCGAAGGTAGGTTTATGAAAGGAAAACTTAATAGATCGTGCCCACAACCGGCTCCAGGTAATAGTCCGAACCGGGTGTCAGAGGTTCATACCGCGTACCGTAATAGGAGTCGCTCCAACCATTGGACGCATAATAGATGTCACCGGTCTCGGTATCAAGTATGCGTTCCCTTCCCAGCGTGGCGTCACTGTATTCCTGGGACGTGATATCGCTTGTGTGATTGCTGTATTCCCAGCTGTCCATGATCATGGCGCTTGTGGCATTGGCGTTGAACATGATCGTGTCGGAGGTCTGGAAAGTCAGCTCCCATGCGGTGCGTCTGGCTGAATAATATGCATCTGTGAATTCAAGGGTTGAATAGATTTGGAACATTATATCTACCCAGTCGGTGAAATCCTCGACGGGAAGGGCTATTACCATGGTACCCGTTACGAGGTCCCAGTCCATTTCCTGATAATACATCGGGGTGTCAAGCAGTGAGGATGTGTAGATTCCCTCATAATTGCGTCCGCCGTAATTTGCGTATGCCTTGAGGATATCTCCGCCGTAACCGTTCTGCCCCATGTTCTCGACGACTTCAAAATCAGTGTATCCGAAGAAATCTCCGCTGTTCTCGAAAAGAGAGCGCGGTGTTGATTCCGGTGAGATATACCCGTGTTCATATGAAGGGAACCCGTATTCGGCACTGACACTCATCCAGTACTCGAAATTCTCTTCGGAAGGATAACCGACGAGAGACGTTGAGAAATAGAACATCTTCTCGCCTGCGGGATCACGGACATACACCTCATATCCAATCGTGTCGTAATTGAAAGACGTTACGATCCAGCCTGCGGGAATATCAATAGTGAAAAAACCGTCGCTTGATGTGAAAGTTGTCCAGTTGATGTTTGCATTCGCGTTGGGAGAGAAATTCACCACCTGTTCAGCCGGGGCAGGTGTGGACGTGGGGTCAGTGCTCGAGGTTGTTGAGGTCTCAACAGTCTCGACTGTCTCAACGGCAGTTCCGGTTCCCTCGGTCTTTATGCCCGGGTCCATAACACGTGATGAGCGGTGATCCTTTCCGCCGGATGAACCGGAACAGGCTGTGAACGATGTCACAGCAAGGCAAAGGACCAGAAATAAAGCGGTTTTTCTCTTCATAACCTCACCCTCCTGTCAGAGATTTCATAACTATAGAATAACAGGGAGATGTAAAGGTCATATTTAGAGGAAATAAAAATATTGTGTCCCGGAAGTTAAAACATATTTTACGTTTACTGACCGTGAAATATTTAAAAAATATATTCACTAAAATGTGCTATACTTGTCGCGGTCAAAATGATGAGAGGTGAAAAGAATGTCCCTGCCCAAGGATCCGTTCATGCTTTTGAGCTATATAAACACTCAGCTGAGAGATAACTTTTCGAGCCTTTCAGAGCTTGCTGCATCGACAGGCGCTGACGAGGAAGAGATCAAAAATACTCTCGGGAAAGCGGGCTTCGTTTATGACAGCGGACTCAACCGTTTCACGGCCGCACAGTAACTTTCGTTAACTAAACACAAAGGAGAAAATATATGAAACGCAGACCTGTAGTACTTATGGTTCTTGACGGATTCGGTCTTTCCGACAGCAAGGAATACAATGCCATCGCCATGGCAAACACACCCGTTATCGACAAGCTTATGGCTGAGTGCCCGTTTGTTAAGGGCTATGCGTCCGGCCTGGCAGTCGGACTTCCCGACGGACAGATGGGAAACTCCGAGGTAGGCCACATGAATATCGGTTCCGGCAGAGTCATCTACCAGGATCTGACACTCATCACAAAATACATCGAGGACGGCGTGTTCTTTAAGAACGAGGATCTCCTCCGCGCGATCAACAACTGCAAGGAGAAGAATTCAGACCTCCACGTATGGGGTCTCCTCTCTGACGGCGGCGTTCACTCACACAACACACACCTCTACGCGATCCTTGAACTCTGTAAGAAGGAAGGCTTCGACAGAGTTTATGTTCATCCTTTCTTTGACGGACGTGACACACCTCCGGCATCAGGCAAGGATTATCTCCAGGCACTTGTAGACAAGATGGCTGAGATCGGTGTAGGTAAGGTTGCTTCTATGTCCGGCCGTTACTATGCGATGGACAGAGACAACAACTGGGACAGAATCCAGACAGCTTATGATTCACTTGTTCTGGGTGAGGGCGTTAAGGCAACAGACCCCGTTCAGGCTATGCAGGATTCCTATGACGGCGGCGTAACTGACGAGTTCGTTCTTCCTACAGTCATCGTTGACGGCGAGGGTAAGCCCGTCAGTGTTGTTAAGCCGAACGATTCCATCATCTTCTTCAACTTCCGTCCTGACCGTGCAAGAGAGATCACTAAGGCATTCTGCTACTCTGACGAGGATATCGCAGCCCAGCCAGGTGACGCTTCCGATACAAAGTGCATCAAGTACTTAAAGAGAGCTAACGGCTTCATGCCTCTCACATATGTATGCTTCAAGGATTATGACGAGCTCATTCCCAACAAGTTCGTTGCCTTCAAGAAGGAAGAGATCAAGAATACATTGGGTGAGTATCTTGCAGCAAACGGCCTCAAGCAGCTCCGTATCGCTGAGACAGAGAAGTATGCTCACGTTACATTCTTCTT
>JAEEGL013207972.1_pt1 | contig 10701 bp, 6 predicted proteins | sample 9134231 | NCBI WGS metagenome assembly JAEEGL01 (sample SAMN16246548, study PRJNA631951) | gut metagenome | biome: gut microbiome; feature: rumen; material: fiber-attached | host: Bos | place: Iran: Karaj | collected 2018-10 | reverse complement strand
TTGTTATCAACCCGTTACACACAAATCTTTACAGAAAAGGTCAAAGCCTTAGAAAGACGAAAACGGATAAGGTCGATGCTGCTTCGATTGCTATGATGCTGCTTACCGATAGGTCACTCAAGCCCTACTCGGACACATCATACCATAACGAAGAGCTGAAGTCTCTTACAAGATACCGTTTCGACAAGGTTCAGGAACGGGCTCGCCTGAAAATATCTGTATCCAGACTTGTCAGCATCCTGTTCCCGGAACTGGAGAAGCTTGTACCGACACTCCATATGGCTTCCGTTTATGCATTGCTGTCCGAGTTTCCCGGAGCTTCTTTTATTGCAGCAGCTCATCTGACACGCCTCAAGCATCTCCTTTATGATGCTTCAAAAGGCCACTACGGTAGAGATATGGCTCTTACTGTCCGTGATGCCGCCACCTCGTCTATCGGCTCTGTCATACCGGCCAAGTCTCTGGAACTGAAACATACGATCCATCTCATCCAGGTACTGTCTGCGGAGATTGATGAAATCGAGGATGCCATCAACGCCATCATGGATACGCTCGATTCGCCGATCACCACGATCCCCGGAATCAAGAACCGGATGGGCTCCATGATCCTTGCGGAGATCGGTGACGTTTCCCGTTTCGATAATCCGGATCAGATCCTTGCCTATGCAGGCCTTTCTCCTTCCACTTACCAATCAGGACAACTAACTTCTTCCTATGCCCACATGGAGAAACGGGGCTCGCGATACCTGCGCTATGCCTTGTTCAATGCAGCCATATATGTCTGTCACTGGGATCCAACTTTCAAAGCATATCTTACTAAGAAACGGACCGAAGGAAAGCATTATTACGTTGCTGTTTCTCATGCCTGCAAGAAGCTGGTCAGAGTGATCTATCGGATGCAGCTGACTGGAGAACCTTACAGAGTCGCCTGAGTCATTTCTTGCCCTTTTCTATGTGAGCACCCTTTTGGATGCTCTGTTCGTCATGCAGTTTTCAAGGTACTGACCGCATCAGCATCGGCTGATGCCTTGATATAAAAAACCTACAACTTGTAACTTTCTTTATTGACTTTCTTTAATAGTTAGTCTCTTATAATGTATCGTTTTTTATTAATCCGGTTTCACCGTCAGCCGGGCCGGATTTTCAGATAACCTCCATCCATCTGCCATGTATGAAACGTCTTCGGAACAGGAGATATCTCAGCCCCTGGTCCATAATCATAGCTGCCCAGGCTCCGTAAACGCCCATCCCCGCGGAATAAATCAGGAAATACGTTGCCAGCGGCCGCAGAAATGCGGTAATGATCAAAGTCCAGACCGCCACATACCTCGTATCTCCCGCTCCCCTCAGGGTTCCGGCCACAATCAGCTGCACCGACTGCAGCAGACAGATAAAAGCGCAGATATACATGAGCCGGGCGGTCAGTTCAATAACCTCCGGATCCTTCGTATAAATATTGATCAGGGGATATTTCAGGAAAATGCAGGCAAAGGCAAACAGGAGCGAAACCGCAAAACCGAATTTCTGGACGATATCCGTATAAACGATTGCCATATCCTTCCGCTTTGCGCCGATGGCCTGCCCGGAAAGGGCCGCGCTGGCTTCTCCGAACTTCGCACAGATTTCATAGGCAACACCCATAAAACCATTACAGATGACGTAGGAATTGAATTCCGCCATGCCCAGAATGGAAATCAGGCGGACAAAAATCAGCATTCCCACACGGTAGGAAAGCTGTTCCGCCAGTCCGCTGCTTCCGATCCGGAAAATCAGGGAATTCATCCGGGCTCTTTCCTCCCTGTTTTCTGCAGAACGGTATCCCAGATAAACATAGCTTTTTTTTGTCAGAATGGACTGCAGCGCGATCAGGATGGTGACAATATAACCGATATTGGAACCTGCAGCCGCCCCGAGGATACCCATCGGCGGCAGTCCGGGAAGCCCGCGGATCAAAGCATAGGAGGCGATGACGCGCACCGCATTCCCGACCAGGTTGGAAACAAGGGAGACCCTTGAATTTCCGACGCCGCGCTGTACCGCGCAAATCGTTGTGCTGAGACAGTACAGGTACAGACCGGGGATACTGGCCCTGAAATACAGTACTGCCAAATCCAGAAAATCGGGGAGTGCGCCGGATACCAGCATGAAAGGACGCATGAAAATATAGGCCAGACCCAGGGGGATTGCGGAAATCACTGCGCTTAGCACCAAGGCTTCCTTCAGGCAGCGGTTCGCGGCGTCCCGGTTATTCTCTCCGCGATATCTTGCCGCTACTGCAAGGATTCCCACATTGAGTGAAAACACAATGCAGACAAGCAGCGTACGGGGCTGATAGGCAATGCTGACCGCGTTCATGCCTGCTGTGCCGAGCAAACTCACCACCGCCAGGTCGATGAAAGAGGTCAGGCCGTACAAAAGGCCTTCCACGCCTGCCGGCCACGACAGTGCCCAGGCAGTCCGGTAAGCTTTATTCTGTTCTTCTTCGGGCAGTCGTGAAATATGGACATCTTCATGTCCTTTCACCTTGCCATTGACCAGACGATTAAAAAGCAGACTCAGCTTTAGTGTCAGCTCTCCCATCGTGCTACAGCCTCCATTCATTCGCCTCCTGCCGGCGGATTGATCTCCGCGGCTGAATTCCGGCTTCTGCCGCAGTGCTCATTTCCGCCGGTATTAATTCTTCCTCTTGTGAATCCATCTCTCCATCAGGCATTCCGTACCCGGGTCATCCGGGATCTCGTCGAAGCCGACTTCTATAATTTTTTCGCTGCAGGACAGCGCAGCAACCTCTGTGGCCGTTACTCCTTCAATGAAAGCCAGGGTATCAATCACGCCCTCTTCGTTTTTGCGAATCTGTTCCGGCTCCATATCATAAACATCCATCTCAATATTGTCGCCGGTTACCCCGATGACACGTACAAAAGCCTTCAGTTTATTGCCGAGAATTTCTTCCAGCTGTGCGGTATTCAGGCCTTTGACCTTCAGACCGGAGATTTTCAGCACGCACTTATCTGCGTGAGCGATAATATACTCGTGTTCCATTGATTCTTTCCTTTCGTTTTATGCAGGCTAAATTATTTTATCCTGTTTAAAGCTCATAATATACAGAACGGAAGCCTATGTGCAAAGACCTGTCTGTCCGTTTCATGTTCATTCCGGTCGTAAACATTCCTGCGATCCTCTCGCTGGCAAAACTGCCGCCCCGCATGGCTATTCCTTCTTCCAGGAGATTGGCTGTATAGAAATAGTCCTTCAGATAGCTGTCCGGTGCGTCTGCCGGGAACAGGATCAGTTCCTTCAGGCTGTCCGGCATCTTTGGAAGTTCAGCTTTCATATTGCGGAATTCGCAGTACCTGGCGGTATTCATCTGTGAGTCCAGATGCGGTCCGGCTTTCCAGATATAGGCTGCCCCAAAAACGCCGCCGAAATCTGTCTTGAGACTCTTTTCCCGATCCGGGGAAATCAGCTCCCCGTTGATGTCAAATGCTTTCCACGCCCTGCTGTCTGCATCCAGGGATACTCCCGGATCCATACAGTCCGCATTGGGAATGACCTGGATTTCACCCTTGACGGTCCGCAGTCCTGCCTGCCATTCAAACACATTTCCGTTAAGATCATAGATCCCGTCTTCTTTCCCGTTATGACTCCAGGCTGCAGGGCCTGAGCCGGTTTTTGTCAGCAGAATGCTGTCGGGACGGAAGGTGCTGAAAACGGCGCCTTCCCCTTTCTGTGAAGAATCGTAGATATCCTCTCCGTAGTTGTTGTTGCCATGGGGCAGGCATTGGTTCCTCTTGCACCAAAGGGCAATTGCCGCCCAGAGCGAAGCCGGCATCAGTCCCCATCCCCTGCCTTTTTTCCTGCAGGCTTCCACCGCTTCGTCAAAACTGATATGCGTTGCGGGAGCCTGCCCTGGAAGGGAATAAGCTCTGCCGTCAACGATGACATTTTCATATTTGCTGACCCAGACCGTCTCCACCTCTTTGCCTTTCACTATCCAGGCGGGGTGGGTGCGGTCCGGCAGGTCCGGATGCAGTTCGGCGGATTTCATTTTCCGCATCGGCACCATAACGGAAGGCAGTCCGGCTTCATCGCGGATCAGCCTGCCGTTCTCTTCATTCCATGTTTCTGTCAGTCTGTTGAAATCTTCTATATTCACGTTGCTGCCCTCTTTATTCCGGTGTCTCAGTCCGCTACCGCATCCTGGGAAATGCCGGGAAGATTTGCCTTGCCGGTAATCTCGTCCACGTCAATGCGCACCACGCCGAGATGCGGCATACTGAAAGGCATGGAGCCTTTGAAATTGTGCAGGTTGTCCGGAGATGTCTTGCTGCAGATCAGCCACATGGCGTGACGCACCTCTTCAGGATCCTCCACCAGATGGGCCGTGCCCTTTAAAACCGCGGAGCAGAAGCACAGGTCATTGGACATGGGAATGACCGAGGCAATGTTGACCGCCGTGATGCAGACCCGCGGATTAGTGCGCATGACCTCATACATTTTCCCATGCACAAAGTTATGGTAATAAACATGATTCTCTTCTCTCGCCACAATGAACGGAACGGCGTAGGGTTCCCCTTCCAGGTCCACTACAGATACCACCGCGTAGTTACATTTGTCAAATGCTGCCCAGGCAAATTCCGCTGAGGTTTCTCTGTCTTTTCTTCTCATACTGATCTCTCCTGCTGCAATAATTGTTGATGAGAATCCTTCCTGTGGATTCCGGGAAACTCACGCTAAACAGATAGCGTTCCCCCGCCGCGGTAAAAAATTACACTGTCAGCGGTGCATAGAACTGCGGCTTGCGGGTCAGGATGCGGACATCCTGGTTCATCCAGTAATCCTGGTTGGAAAGCGTCCTGCAATGAGATACAAAGCCGGTTTCCTCCGTCCCGCAGAGCTGGACTTCATCCCTTCCGTAGACCGGGTCGGTCACATACATTCCGCTGCCGCCCACATATCCCGCGTCAGTACCCGTATAATTGGCTACTACCAGATAAGCCTGCATATACTGGGCTGCCGCGTCAAAAAGCAGGACCGCATTGTCCGGATACCGGCGGACCACCATCCGAGGATTGGCTTCAATTCTGCCGCCGCCTGCCGCATAGGCAATGGGCAGTGCAACAATGTCCGGCCGCTTGACAAGCACCACATCCGCCAGTTCCGGGAAGAGATACTCGTCGCCGATCATCACGCCGATCCGTCCGCAGCGGCGGGTCATGAAAGTATCCACCTTCTTTCCGGAGACTGCCCAGGTTTTTTCCGTTTTATTGAGATGAATCTTACGGTAAACGCCTGCTACACTTCCGTCCTCTTCCAGAATCACCGCAGAATGATACAGCTGCTCTCCGTCCTGCTCCACCATGGTAAATACGACCGCAGCCCGGTACTGCTTTGCCAGCTTTGCAAAGAAACGGGTCGAAGGTCCCCCGATTTTTTCCGCTGCCGCTGCCGCCTGCTCCGCATCCGCAACAGGACCTGTCAGGCTCATTTCCGGCAGGACGATCAGGTTGACCAGGCGGTTCCGCTGCCAGGCTTCTTCCGCCAGTTCCGCAATTTTCGCCTTATTATATCTGGCTTTTCCGGCCTTCGGCATGAACTGCACGGAAAGCGCGTTCACATCATGCCCCGTCCTGGATTTGCGGGAATCCCAGGGCGAGATGTTGAGGCGGATTTCCTTGTAGGCTTCCGGCATGCGTTCAAACAGCCGGCGTTTTTCTTCATTATCATAGCGGGCCGGGTCCACTTCCGCCGAAATGTGCTGGCACTCAATGGTCTCCAGCTGCCCGGGAATGGTCAGCTCCGCTTCATCCAGGATATGTGCCTTCGGGTCATAGATTGCGGAACAGCCGAGAATATTATTGCCCTTCTCCTCGCCTGAACGGTTGGCGCTCAGTACATACATACCGTTCTGGAGAGCCCTTGCAGGGATTGCCCAGACGGATTCCCCCTTATCGCAGGTATTGTAGATCAGGACGTCCGCACCCTGTACCGCTGCAAGACGCGCCGTCGTATAGTAAAATGCGTCAATGCAGATGATCATCGCCAGGTTGCCGATCTCCGTTGCAAATACCGGTACGCCCAGGTCTCCGTCCACGCCCCAGTGCTTCTCCACTTCCCACTGGTGGATCTTGCGATATTTACCGATATACCCTTCGGGGCCCACCAGTACCGCAGAGTTGTAGAAATCCCCGGTATCCTCATCTCTTTCTGCAATGCCGTAGGAAAGATATGCGTGGTATTTTGCAGCCAATCCCGCAAACAGTTCCGTCGAGGGGCCGGGAACCGGTTCGGTATAAGGCGCCAGATCCTCCCTGTCCCAGTAATAATAGGCAGATGTAATGGCTTCCGGTCCCACAACCAGCTTTGCACCGCCTTCAAGCGCTTTTTCAAATTCCCGGTACAGGCGGGCAATGTTGCCTTCTTTATCGTACATCTCAGGGTTGAACTGGAGCACTTCCGCCTTGAAAGGCTTATAGGAAGCCCGCAGTTTTTTCTGCCATGCGCCGGCAGCCCTGGCGACTGCCCTGGCATCAGCTTCGGTCATCAGGTCATCGCCTTCAAAATCCCCGTCCTCTTCCGCGGACATAATGCCGTAATGAAGCACCGCACCGATTTCGGCATTGTATTTATCATTTGCCGGAACATCCTCCAGTTCGCAGGGATGTCCTATGAGATGGAAAATCTCACAGGTAATCCTGGCGCACTCATAACGGGTCAGGGCATATTCACCGTGTTTTACATATTTGGCGGGCACCCCGTTTTTGGCGGATGCTGCCGTCAGCTGGTCAATCAGGTAATAATTTGTGGTGTATTTGCTCATCTGTATTCTCTCCCCGGAAAACCGTTTTTTCCGTTACTTGCCGCTTATCGGTGTTTCATTGTTACATTAGTATGCCATGTCCGCAAAGTCAACTGAAAAAAGTTGTTTTCATCCCAAAAAATGGTATACTGGGAACATCATTTTTTATAAAGGAGACTGTTGTCTGATGAAGTCTGTATGTATTCTTCCCACCGGCGATGAAATCCGTTCCGGCATTGTCCTGGATCTGGACGCCCCCGAACTGATGCGACAGATCGTCCGCGCTTATCCGGAAGCGGAGGTTACACGTATGTGCCCGCTGCTGGATATCGAGGATAACATTTTCAATAAAATCAAGGAAGTGGCAGAACGCCATCCGGACCTGATTGTGCTGATCGGCGGCAGCGGCGGCGGTCACCGTTTCAGTCCGACGCTCGGCAAGGATTTCACTCACTCTGCCCTGGAACGCTACCTGGACGAGTACTCTTCCCATGAGATTTACGGAAAGAACGGCCACATGTGGTCCAAGCTTGTCTGCGGCAAAAAAGGCCCGACCACCATCATCAATGTTCCCGGCCCCTTCGTGGAGGCCAAAGCGGCCTGCGAAGCATTTTTATCCGCCTATCAGGAAGGCGGGGATCCTGATGCCATCAGCCTGGCCATGGCCAATGCCGTGCTCGCCAACTACCCCACCGGTGCTGCAGGCCTGAAAGAATAATCCATATCCGCATCAAATAAGTTTTTGTAACTGAACAGTTACAGTTTTTTCAAAAAAATGAATCAGACGGTATATGCCTTCCCCAAGCTTAAATCCGGGAGACTTAAGGTCCCGGACATGGCAAAAGGACAACCGTCTGATTCATTTTTATTATTTCTGATATTTATCCCTACATCACAAAATCAAACAGGCTCAGCTGGTTGGATTCTGGGATGCTTCCCAGCAGTCCCAGGGACTTGAGCAGGTCTGCATTCGTCTTGGAAACATGGGTCCTGGCAATAAATTCCTCCATGCTGAGATACGGTCCGTTGACCACGTCCTCCGCGATGCTCTCCGCGGCGCTGGTGCCCAGCCCGCCGATGGAATCCAGCGAAGGCATGATTTTCCCGTTTTCTGTCACGATGAACTCGCTGGCTTTGGCCTTGAAAATATCGATGGGCTCAAATTCAAAGCCCCGTGCCATCATTTCCTCCACAATCCGCATGTCCCTCAGCGCCAGCTTGTCCTTATCCGTACCTTCCCTGCTGTCAATCTTTGCCCTCAGCTCGGCCAGGTTCTGACGCAGCTTGGGCAGGCTCACGCACATCTTTTCATAATCGAAGCCCTTGCCCTTGACAGTATAATACGCGGCGTAGTAGGCCAGCGGGTAATGCACCTTATAATAAGCAATGCGCCAGGACATGACCACATATGCTGCGGCATGCGCCTTGGGGAACATGTACTTGATGGTATCACAGGACCAGATATACCAGTCCGGCACGCCGTGGGCACGCATATCTTCACAGTAAGCCTCGTGGTTGTCATCCTTGGGGAACTTGCCCTTACGCACAAGTTCCATGATCTTGAAGGATTTGCTGGGGTCCATGCCCTTGCTGATCAGGTAGATCATGATGTCGTCACGGGTACAGATCGCAGTCTGGATGGTACAGGTTCCCTCGCTGATCAGCTTCTGCGCATTGCCCAGCCACACATCGGTGCCATGGGCCAGACCGGCAATGCGTACCAGGTCGGATACATACTGAGGCTTAGCCTCCAGCAGCATCTGCATGGCGAAGTCCGTACCGAACTCCGGAACGCCCATCGTACCGCAGGGGGTTCCGCCGATATCATCCGGGGTAATGCCGAGCGCGTCCGTGTTGGCGAACAGGGACATGATTTCCGGTGTCCCGATGGGAATCTCCATGGGATCCAGGCCTGTAATGTCCTGCAGCTGCCGGACCATGGAAGGATCATCCTTTCCGAGGATATCCAGCTTCAGCAGGTTGTGGTCGATGCTGTGATAATCAAAATGGGTGGTGATGGGGTTCTCCATCACGTTGGCCGGATGCTGGATGGGGGTAAATGTATTGATTTCCTCCCCATGCGGAAGGACAATGATGCCGCCCGGATGCTGTCCGGTGGTGCGCCGCACTTCCGTACAGCCCGCTGCCAGCCGTTCTATCTCCGCCCGGCGCATTTTATGGGGCCTTCCCTCCGCGTCCGGCGGCATATGTTCCTCATTGTATCGCAGGACATAACCGTAAGCAGTCTTGTCCTGCACGCCGCTGATGGTGCCGGCCTTATAGGTCTGTCCCTTGCCGAACAGCACCTCGGTATAGGCATGGGCCTTGCCCTGGTAGACGCCGGCAAAGTTGAGGTCAATATCCGGCTCTTTGTCTCCCTTGAATCCCAGGAAGGTTTCAAAGGGGATATCAAATCCGTCCTTGACCAGTTTTGTGCCGCATACCGGGCAGTCCCGGTCCGGCATGTCATAGCCGGCACGGTCTTTATATGCCTGTACGGTCTCGGAATCAAAATCCACATAATGGCAATTCGGACAGCGGTAGTGGGGCGGCAGGGGGTTGACCTCGGATATGCCGCCGAAGGTCGCCGCCAGGGACGAACCGACCGAGCCTCTGGATCCCACCAGATACCCATGGTCCATGGAATCCTGCACCAGGCGCTTGGCGATGATGTACATGACAGAGTATCCGTTGCTGATAATGGAATGCAGCTCCCTGTCCAGCCTGTCTTTGATAATGGCGGGCAGATTCTCCCCGTACATACTGCGGGCTGTCTCGTAGCACTTGTCTTCCAGTTCCTTATCGGAGTTCTCGATCACCGGGGGGCACTTGTCCGGACGCACCGGGGCGATCCGCTCGCACATGTCCGCAATGCGGTTGGGATTGGTAATCACCAGTTCCTCCGCTTTTTCCGGCCCCAGGAATGCAAATTCCGCAAGCATTTCCTCCGTGGTCATCAGGTAAAGCTCTTCTCCGTATTTTTCATCCGGGAAAGAATCGCCCCTGCCGTGGGAAGAATATTCAAAGTACTTGATAATCTTGCGGTAAATGGATTCGCCTTTTTCCGCAAAATGCACATTGCCCGCAGCCACCACCGGTTTCCCCAGCTTTTCGCCGAGTGCAATGATCCTGCGGGTGGCGTCCGTCAGGTCGGACATATTCTCCACAGGTGTCTTGTCATCCGCAATCAGGTAGCTGAGATTGGACGGCGGCACCACCTGCAGATAGTCGTAGAAGGACGCGATCTCCTCCACCGCGTTGTCGTCGAGGCCGCGGAATACTGCGTCATAAAGCTCCGAGTCTTCATTGCCCGACCCGATCAGCAGGCCGTCCCTTAAGCCCCCCACCAGGGATTTGGGCATACGGGGATTGTCCCCGTAATAAAAATCGATATGCGCTGCGGATACCAGCCGGTACAGGTTGGTCCGGCCAAGATCATTCTTGGCGAAAATCGTAAAGGTATAAGGATGAATCTTGTGAATGGTGGGCGCGTCCATTTCGTCTGCTTCCCAGACTTCATCCAGGTCATGAATGCCGCGCTCCTCCAGCATACTGACGAAACGCAGGAAAATGTCTGCCGTGGCACCGGCATCATCCACCGCCCTGTGGTGTGTCTGCAGCACCACGCCCAACTCCTTTGCGACGGTATCCAGTTTGTTGCGGTAAAGGTTCTTGAGCAGCATATGGCTCAGGCCTACCGTATCCACTATCGTGGGATTGAAGGAAAGGCCCAGCCTGGCGGCATTCTGCCGGATAAAGCCCACGTCGAACCGCGCGTTGTGTCCCACGACGGGAACCTTATCGGTATTCCCGATAAAATCCAGGAACCGGGGAATCCAGTATTCGTAATTGCCCTGTCCCCTGACCTGGTCGTCTGTGATGGTGGTCAGCTCGGTGATTCT
>JAEEGL012900324.1_pt1 | contig 10701 bp, 7 predicted proteins | sample 9134231 | NCBI WGS metagenome assembly JAEEGL01 (sample SAMN16246548, study PRJNA631951) | gut metagenome | biome: gut microbiome; feature: rumen; material: fiber-attached | host: Bos | place: Iran: Karaj | collected 2018-10 | reverse complement strand
TTAGCGAACAGACTTTAAAAGAAATCAATGCGTGGGTAAATAAGAATACGAACGAAATGATCCCGGAAATTCTCGATGAGATTAACCCGAATTCGTTTATGTATCTTGTCAATGCGATTGCATTCGAAGGACAGTGGGAAGAACAGTTTTCGGACAATGCGGTCCGCGAGGATATGGATTTTACCAATGCGGACGGTTCGGTCAGCAAGGTAACGATGCTCCAGCACGGCGAGGACTGTTATTTTGAACTCGAGGGCGGGATCGGATTCGTGAAACCTTATGCGGGCGGCGAGTATTCGTTCGTCGGAATTCTCCCGAAAGAGGGCGAGAGTACGGCGGAATACATTGCCAAAATCGCAAAGAACAAAGACGATTTCGCCGCAGCGGTCAAGAACCCCAAGACCGGTGATGTCGTTATCCGCCTGCCGGAATTTACGAATGATTACGGAACCGATTTAAAGAATGCTTACAGCAAACTCGGAATGAATGAGCCGTTCTCGAACGGAGCCGATTTTACCAATATGCTGGAAAACGGCGGAAACGAAGCGTATATCGGTAAAATCATTCACAAGACGCATATCGAAGTGGACCGCAAAGGCACCAAGGCAGCGGCCGCAACAATCGTTGACATGCGTTTCAAAGGCGCGATTATGATGCCGGACGATGTGATTTACATTTATTTGGACAAACCGTTCGTATATGCCATCGTCGATAACGAGACCGGACTGCCGATCTTTATCGGATGCCAGAACAGCATGAAATAGCAGAAACGGTGGAAAGGCCTGTTTTATGTTGGACATTTGTTGGACTTTGCATGGTACAATGACTTTGGATTTGAGAGAAAATCAGTATTGGGTGCGATAAATGAGTCGGTACCGGAAAGGACATTTAAATGCCGAAGAATTATACAGTTTCCTATTTTCGTTTAACGGATGAGGATTTTAAGGCCATTGGCTGTACGAAAAAGGAAATGGAAGAAATTAATAAACTGAATGCTGAACTGGATGAGCTTCTCGCAAAGGAAGAAAATCTCGGAAAAGAGAAAGAGGAAGACGGTTCGAAGAAGGAGCTGTCAAAAGAAGAAAAAGCTCTGAAACGTGAGCTGCATGAGAAACTGTATACCAAATTTATTCTGGCAGCGGACCGGAATCCCAAATCATGGGAATACAAGCCGTCCATTCTTCCTGCCTGGGCGCAGTCCACGGGAAGTATCGAAGTGCAGGATACTCTGCTCTGGGTATACGGAAAGCAGCTTCCCCTTGCCGACAAGGTACGCGCTCTGAAGCGCAGAATGGTTACCATGCAGGCAAAACAGCTGGCGAAGGAAGACCGTGAGAATCCGCGTCAGAATCCTTATACAGTGGAAGAAAATGAAAACGGTATATTTTTAAAGGGTGTAAACCAGAAGGAGTTCCAGAGTTCCAAAAACGGCTGCTGGTCTGTTTCCACCTCGCTTTTGATTCAGAGCCGAGGCATCGATAACGTTACCCAGACGGATGTCCGTGCGTTCCGTCCGAATTACACGGGTGATGAAATTCGTGTAAAGCTGTTAGATGAGGCCCCTTCGGAAAAAGAGAAGGAAAATGGCATCACAGCACACAGGATGGGCTATGACAACAAGGAAGCATACGCATTAATGCAGACAGATACCGGCAACAATCTGCTGGATCGAGGGGATGCATTTTTAAATCTTGCGCCCAATTCGATGCTGCAGGGCATTACAATCATGGGTTATAACGAGGACGCGAGACGCGCGGGACTCACCAGAGAGCAGTATCTTGCGAATGCGGAGAAGGTTGTCCGTGAGCATATTATTCATGCACTGAAGGATGAAAAATCTCCGGTCAGCTTCTTGGCCGGCGGTCACTATATTACGATTACCGGAATTGATAAAAACGGAAATGTGGAATACAGAAATTCCTCGAATCTGGAGGACGGAAAAGGCCCGAATGAACCGAGAAAGACGAAGTTAAGGTCTCTTTTACTTCGTCTGACAAAGAGGAGACCTTCCGGGGTTACCATGAATTGGGCTTCTGACATTAACCTGTCACAGGATGGCAAGACTCTTTACGGAGTGCCGACCGAATACTTAAATGTCGCAGAAGACGGTTCGTTAATCCGTCCCACGGCTCTTAAGGATGAAGCCAATCTGATTGATACATATCAGAAGAAAACCGGAACATTCGTGGAGCGTCAGTGTGTTTCCGAAAATCCGGACGCCCAGACTGCAAGGGATGAATACTTAAGAAACGGCGGAGTGAATCTGAAGCAGGTTGCTTATCTGCCTGAAAAACTGGACATGGCAGCTTTAAAGAAGAAGGCGGAGCTTCGTTCTCCGGAGGAGGAGAAGCGTCTTCAGGATGTTTCGGAAGAATTTTATAAAATAAAGTATAACCCGAATGCGCCGGCAGAGACACCGGAGTCCATGAATGAAAAATACAATTCGAAGGTAAAGGATTTTAACTTAAGACCGAAGGATTTTGTTTTAAGTGTTGTGGAAAGTGCCAGAGCTGCTTCCGAAAAGAATAACGTAGCCCCGATCGGCGGAGTATATGCAGAGTACATCAATAACAACCTGATGAAAAATGTGGACTTCGACAAGTTGAAGGAGTATCAGAAAAAGGAACTCTTATGCAAGGGACTGGCAGCAGCAAAGCTGGAAGCAGAAGGAACAAAGGCGGATGCTGTGGCGGATGTAAATAAAATCAATCAGCTTGCCGTAAAGTTTAAGGCATCGCTTCCGATTGATCATATGGAACTGCCCGAGGTGATGACAATTCTGAACCAGCCCAATAAGGTGGCTGCATTTACCGGAGCGTATAAAGACATCGAGCTCGGAGATTTTAAGGTAGAGCCGAAGCATTATGACGGATATTTCCGCGAGCTGAAAACGCTTCAGGAAAATATGATGAGCAAGGAAAAACGTACGCCGGAGTATCAGCGTTATTATGATGCGATTGATAACGCCTCAAAGCTTGACCGAAACGACCCGAATCTGGATGAGAAAATCGCAAAAGCGAATAAGGAGATTCTGGAAAGTGTCGAAGTCTATACAAAGGGAAAGAAGAGCGTACGCCATTCCTCGGACGGACAGGCACGTTTCGACAATGCACTGGACGGACTTTCCATCGTGGGCATTTATGCACCGAGAGGCTGCAAGGCTCGTACGGAAAAGCTCTTTGCCCGTGTGAATGAGGTCCGCGGAATTGATAAAAACAGCAGCAACCGACTGATTATCAATGACTTCGGAGCGGAGAACGCAGCGCAAGCGGCAGCGAAGCGAGGCCTGATTCAGTCGGGTCCGAAGAAGTAAGTAAAAAAATACATCTTGCAATAAGATACCCTTTCATATATGATAAATGCATGTCGAAGTCTTCGGCATGCATTTTTCTTTGGCGATTCGCCAAGAATTCACAAATGGGCAATATAAGAAACGACTGAGGACCGATTTCGTAAGGAAGGAGGGGTGCCTTTGAGGGTGTTTTATAGGACACATATTTTGCGAGAATAGCTTTGCAGGTGATGAAAAGAAAATTTATTGCCTGTAATTTCCGAAATTCGGAAAAAACCATTGACAAATTCGAACATTTGTTTTATCGTTAAAAACAGAACGGATGTTCATATTAAAAAGGAGATTAAAAATGGAAAGAGAAGAGAAATTAAAAGCACTTGATGCCGCATTATCACAGATTGAGAAGCAGTACGGAAAGGGTGCTGTCATGAAACTCGGGGATCCCGCATCTACGATGAACGTTGAGACGATTCCCACAGGCTCTTTAAGTTTGGACATTGCGTTGGGACTCGGCGGTATTCCCAAGGGAAGAATCGTAGAGATCTTCGGGCCGGAATCTTCCGGTAAAACAACCGTAACCCTGCACATGATTGCGGAAGTTCAGAAGCGCGGCGGCATTGCCGGATTCATTGATGCGGAACATGCGCTGGATCCCGCTTATGCAAAGGCAATCGGTGTGGATGTTGATAATATGTATATTTCACAGCCGGATAACGGCGAGCAGGCTTTGGAAATCACCGAAACCATGGTTCGCTCCGGCGCTATCGATATCGTGGTAGTAGACTCTGTTGCGGCACTGGTTCCGAAGGCGGAACTGGAAGGCGATATGGGTGATTCCCACGTCGGATTGCAGGCAAGACTGATGTCCCAGGCACTTCGTAAGCTTACCGGTGCCATCGGAAGAAGCAACTGTACCGTAGTATTTATCAACCAGCTTCGTGAGAAAGTCGGCGTGTTCTACGGCAATCCGCAGGTTACCACCGGCGGTAACGCATTGAAATTCTACAGCTCCGTACGTATGGAAATCCGTCGCGTGGAACAGTTGAAAGCGGGCGGAGACATCATCGGTAACAGAACCAGAGCGAAAATCGTTAAGAATAAGATTGCGCCTCCGTTCAAAGAGGCAGAATTTGACATCATGTTCGGCGAAGGTATTTCCTTCGAAGGAGATGTACTGGATCTTGCTTCCGATATCGGCGTGATTCAGAAGAGCGGTGCGTGGTATGCGTATGAAGGAAACAAGATCGGACAGGGCCGTGATAATGCCAAGACATTCTTAAAAGAGAATCCGGACATCTGCAGACTTGTGGAACAGAAGGTACGTGAGCATTACGGACTTTCCGGTACGGCTTCCGAAACCGATTTAAAAGAAGGCACGGAACCGAAGAAGAGTGCTTCGAAGAAGAAAGGAACCATTGCGGACGCTGCTGAAGTAGATTGACACTTAAACAACCGGAAGTATTGGGATGACACGCGTGGTATGAAACGATGACAGTAACAGATATCGTATTTCAAAATAAAAGTAAAGCCACCATATTCCTTGACGGAGAAATCGCCTTTGTTTTATACAAAGGCGATTTGCCTAAGTACGGCATCGAAGTCGGGAGTGAACTGGCGGAACCGGATTATGAAGAGATTATGAGCGAGGTGTTGCCGAAAAGGGCATACGAACGCGCCTGTAAACTTTTGATGTCCAAGGATTATACGGAGAGAAAACTTCGCGAGAAACTAATCGGGGATGTGTATCCTTCCGAAATCATCGACCGGACGATTGAGGGCCTTAAGAAAGAAAGGTTTCTGGATGATTCGAGAGTGGCTGAAAACTATATTTATTACAAGGCCGGAAGCCGGAGCAAACGGAGAATGTTCGCAGAGCTTGCCGTGAAAGGTATTTCACAGGACGAGGCGGAACGAATCTATAACCGTCTGATGGAAGAGGGGGATATTGAAGAAGAATCCGCTGCGGTCCGCAAATTTCTGGAAAAGAAGCATATTGACGCGAATTCTCTTGAATTTGAGGAACGCGAGAAACTGTTTGCGTCCCTGATGCGAAAGGGCTTTTCGTATGACTCGGTCCGCGTGGCTGTGCGTGGCTGCTCGGAGTGAATAACCGGCAGCCATTTTATAGCCGACAGGTGCTTAAAGGCCGGATACAGAATAATTCGATCCCGTGAAACATTTCTACGTTTTGCGGGATCGATTTTGTTTAATAAAAATGTTTCACGACAGGGGAAAACTGCTTGACATAAAGTGACCCGTTTATTAAAATGTAAATGTTGTAGTATGGATAATTATGGTAAAAGGAGTATTTTTATTCATTTTTACCAAATTAATACTTGTTCTATGAAAATTAAATAAGGAGGTGCTCCTGCAAATGGGCAAAATTAGCATTAGTATTGCTTTGTTGCTGGTCATCGTCCTTGCAGCAGTGATTGTTGCCGCAGCAGTATCCGCTCTGATTACTTATTCCGTACACAAAAAGAGTGTCGAGAAGAAGATCGGTAATGCAGAAGACAAGGCCAGAGAGATTCTGGACGAGGCTTTGAAGAATGCCGAAGCAAAGAAAAGAGAGGGACTTTTGGAGGTTAAGGAAGAATCGATTAAGGCCAAGAATGAGCTGGATCGTGAAATCAAGGACCGCCGTGCGGAGGCTCAGCGTTTTGAAAGAAGAGTTCAGCAGAAGGAAGAAACCGTTGAAAAGAAGCTGGATCAATTGGAGAAGCGTGAACAGTCACTCACCGCAAGAGAAGAAGATTTAGCAAAAAAGAAAGAAGTAATTTCTAAGTTAAACGAGCAAAGATTGCAGGAACTGGAACGAATTTCCGGTTTAACCTCTGAACAAGCAAAAGATTATCTGTTGAAAATTGTTGAAGACGACGTGAAACATGAAACGGCCGTTCTCATTAAGGAAATGGAGAACAAGGCCAAGGAAGAAGCGGATAAGAAGGCAAAGGAATATGTGATTTCTGCAATCCAGAAATGTGCTGCAGACCATGTATCCGAAGCTGCGATTTCCGTTGTTCAGCTTCCCAGTGATGAAATGAAGGGCAGAATCATCGGTCGTGAGGGACGTAATATTAAGACTCTCGAGACGATGACGGGTGTGGAACTCATTATCGACGATACCCCGGAAGCAGTTGTATTGTCCGGATTTGATCCGATTCGTAGAGAAATTGCTAGAATTGCACTGGAAAGATTGATTGTGGACGGACGAATCCATCCCGCAAGGATTGAGGAATCCGTTGAAAAGGCCAGAAAAGAAGTGGAAACCGTTATGAAGGAAGAAGGCGAGGCTGCCTGCCTTGATGTCGGTGTACACGGAATTCATCCGGAACTGGTAAGACTTCTCGGAAAGATGAAGTTCAGAACCAGCTACGGACAGAATATGTTGCGTCACTCCGTAGAAGTTGCGCAGTTGTGCGGTTTACTTGCCGCAGAGCTCGGACTTGACGTCAGAGTGGCAAAGCGCGCAGGTCTTTTACATGATATCGGTAAAGCAGTCGATCATGAGATGGAAGGTTCCCACGTACAGCTTGGTACCGAGCTTTGCAGAAAGTACAAAGAATCTGCAACGGTTATCAATGCGGTTGAGGCTCACCACGGTGATGTAGAACCCACATCCCTGATTGCATGTATCGTACAGGCAGCGGATGCAATCTCCGCGGCAAGACCCGGTGCAAGAAGAGAAACTCTTGAAACCTATACAACACGTCTTAAACAATTAGAGGATATCTCGAATTCCTTTAAGGGAGTCGATAAGTCATTTGCTATTCAGGCAGGTCGAGAAATTCGTGTAATGGTAGTTCCTGAACAGATCACCGACGACGATATGGTATTACTCGCAAGAGATATTTCCAAGAAGATCGAAGATGAATTGGAATATCCCGGACAGATCAAGGTAAGTGTGATCCGAGAATCCAGAGTCGTGGATTATGCGAAATAAGTTTAATTATGACCGGTGGCGGATATCCGCCGCCGGTTTTTTCTTTAGGAGGAGATTATATGAAACCTTTTGAGAGACTTGACAGGAAACTGGTCGCGCACGGCCATATCCTGGACTATTATGAGGATACCATAGCGGTTCCGAACGGAAATATCGCACACTGGGATTTTATCAAACACAAGGGCGCTGCGGCGGTCGTTCCCGTACTTCCGGACGGCAGACTTTTGATGGTAAGACAGTACAGAAACGCACTGGACCGTGAAACGCTGGAAATTCCGGCCGGAGGTTTAAACGACGGAGAGAATCCGTACGACTGCGCCATGCGGGAACTGACGGAAGAGACCGGCTATTCGGTGGATAAAATGGAATTCCTGATTTCCATCTGCACAACCGTGGCATTCTGTAATGAAAAGATTCCGATTTATGTGGCATTTATAAACGGAGAGCAGGGCGACCAGCATCTGGACGAAGATGAGTACATAAACGTACAGCCTTGTACCGTGGATTTTCTCTGTGATTTGATTTACAAAGGAGAAATGAACGATTCGAAAACCGTGGCGGCGGTTTTGGCATACAAGGACAGGTATAAAAACAGAGACTAAAACCTCCGGCGGAACATAAAAAAGAGGCGGAGCAATATTACGGTTTTGACCAATGACTTCAAAAGTCAATGGATTATGGTTGTCATAATCGACCCTGTTTTGATGATTTTATGTCAAATTCTTTAAAATTGTTAAGTTGACGTAACAAAAATTTTATGTAAAAAACAACAAGATGTAGAAGAAACTGCGTAAACGGACCGACATCTTGTGAAAGCCTTGATTTATAAGGATTTTTTGACATTTTCCTTGAAAAAATCCGTTGATTTTCCGTAAAAATCTGTATATAATGAAACTTGCACGGTCAACGATTTACATAATACTTTGACCTGAAAGTCAAAATTCAGGTCGGAATGTCAGACCGATTTACAGATAGGATAGTCAGCGGATGGAAAAACAAATCGATGCATTGATTGATTTCATGCATGAGAAGAAGAATACATCAAAGAATACTGAATTATCTTACAGACGTGATTTGGTAAAGCTTGTTGCATTTCTGCAACAGGATTTGGGGAAGAAAAATTTCGGAGAGGTTACAGCCGACGATCTCGAGAGTTACATTGCTCATATGTATGAGCAGAATGCGGCTCCCACGTCGATTTCTCGAAGCATTGCATCTACCAAGGCATTGTTCTTATTCTTAACCGATACCGGCGTTATTAAGGAAGATGTTGCATTGAACTTAAAATCGCCGAAGATTGAGAAGAAGGAACCGGCCATTCTTTCGAAGAAGGATGTAATGAAGCTTTTGGAACAGCCGTCCGGAAATGCGCCGAAGCAGATTCGCGACAAGGCGATGCTTGAGCTTCTTTACGCAACAGGAATTCGTGTTTCCGAATTAATTTCCTTAAAAACCACGGACGTAAACCTTTCCATGAGCTTTATCGTATGCCGCGATGCTCATAAAGAAAGAATTATTCCTTTCGGTGCAAAAGCCAGGGATGCCCTGATGAATTATTTGTCGGGTGCCAGAGAGGCGATGCTTGAAGATAAGAGTTCTCAGATTCTGTTTGCGAACTGCTCCGGTGAGAGCATGAGCCGTCAGGGATTTTGGAAGATTATCAAGTATTACGCAAAGAAAGCGGGAATTGAGGCGGACATTACGCCGCACACCCTGCGTCATTCCTTTGCGGCGCATCTTGTGGAGAACGGGGCGGACTTAAAGAGTGTGCAGGAGATGCTCGGACATTCCGATATTTCCACGACCCAGGTTTACCTCAATATGACGCAGAATCGTCTGCGCGAAGTCTACGACAAGACGCATCCGAGGAGCTGATTTTGAAATTGGACATATTAAAAGCACGGTGCTTACCGTGCTTTTTTATTACAAATCCGCAAACTCGACCTTCCTTTTATCAAAGGTACAGTAGTGCTTAAATCCGGCCTCACGCAGAATCTGCGCGGCACGGTCGAAGGCGAAGGAGATGTTGGCGGGGATGTGGGCATCCGCGCCGACCGTGATGATTTCGCCGCCGAGTTCTTTATAGAAGTGTATCAGCTCGGGGCAGGGGTTCGTGTTGCCGAGATCCTTATAAAGGCCGGCGGTGTTAAGTTCGATTCCCTTGCCGTCCGTAATAATCTGCTTCAGAATTGCCTCAAAAACATCTTTAAAGTCGTCGAAGCGGTAGGTATATTCACCTGCGCGGTCCTTCGGAATATAGCGGACGATATAATCCAGATGCCCGTAAACATCATAGTCCTTATAATTCATAACATTTGTCAGAATCTCTTCGAAATAGTCCCTTAGTCCCTGTTTAATCGTAATTCCGTCATAATAGGAAGGATAGTAGGGGTCCTTTCTTTGGCAGACATGGCTGGATGCAATGACAAAATCAAAAGGATACCGTGAAACATAATCCGAAAGCTTTTCGTTAATTCCGGGCTGGACTCCGAGCTCCACACCGAAATTCACGCGAATCCGGTCCTCAAACTCCGGTTTCAGAAGAGTGTATTCCTTTAAATATGCATCGGTATTAAGGTCAAACATGCCTTCCTCAAAGGGTTTTACGTATGGATAATCCGGGTCGTTATGTTCCGTGAAACATATTTTATCCAGTCCGCGTTCGATGGCGGTACGGATCATTTCCGCGGTCGGTGCCTCGGAATCCCCGGAGTGATGGGAGTGCATGTGGTAATCGGCTTTGATCATGAAAGTCTCCTTGTTTGCTGGTTCTTTTCGGGCTTTGAACCCGGAAATCGGGTGCCCCGATTCCTTTATTATACGTCATGAAAGTCTATTTGTGTCCGCATTTTGAATTTTTTCTTAAAAGATAAAAATCTCCTTGAATTTTAGATGGCAATTCGATAGAATAAATGTGCTGACAAAAAATTGACAATTCAAGAGAATTGCCAGCCGAAAATATTTTCAGGAGGATTTACAAATGGCAGTAAAAGTAGCAATTAATGGTTTTGGCCGTATCGGACGTCTTGCATTCAGACAGATGTTCGGTGCAGAAGGCTATGATGTAGTAGCAATCAACGATTTAACATCTCCCAAGATGTTAGCACACCTTTTGAAGTATGATTCTTCTCAGGGTAAATACGCTAAGGCAGATACCGTATCTGCAGGCGAAGATTCCATCACTGTTGACGGAAAGACTCTTAAGATTTACAAAGAGCCCGATGCAAACAATTGCCCTTGGGGCGAGCTTGGCGTAGACGTAGTACTTGAGTGCTCCGGTTTCTATACCTCCAAAGAAAAAGCTCAGGCTCACATCAATGCAGGTGCTAAGAAGGTAGTTATTTCCGCTCCCGCTGGAAAAGACCTTCCTACCATCGTTTACAACGTAAACCACACAACTCTGACAGCTGATGACAAGATCATCTCTGCAGCTTCCTGCACAACTAACTGCCTGGCTCCGATGGCT
>JAEEGL012503135.1_pt1 | contig 10701 bp, 9 predicted proteins | sample 9134231 | NCBI WGS metagenome assembly JAEEGL01 (sample SAMN16246548, study PRJNA631951) | gut metagenome | biome: gut microbiome; feature: rumen; material: fiber-attached | host: Bos | place: Iran: Karaj | collected 2018-10 | reverse complement strand
TGCAGGATATAGCTTCCGGTATAGGCGTTCCAGTTGATCAGCTGCCCGTCCAGGGAGCCGTAGTTCAGCACGAGCAGGTTGCCCTGGAGCCAGGCCATGAAGGAACAGGCAAAGACGATGGCACGGAAGGCCACGGACAGCTTCGGCGGGAGCAGAACGGCCAGCGCGGTCACGATCAGGAACGTGGCGCCGCCGAAGATACAGAGCCAGCGGACCAGGCTGATGAAGGAGAACCAGAGCTCGTCCGAGTAGGAGAGGTACAGGTCTGCCGGAGCGAAGACAAACAGCGTAAAGACCAGGGAGATCCCCGGAAGCAGATGGTGCCATGTGAGACGGCGTTTTTTCAACACGTAGGACCCCTTTCGGCGCAACCTGTATCATACAATTCATACAAACAACAGACACAGTATATCACAACAGCGGCGGGATATGCCATACCGGGGCATATTTCTTGCCATTTCGGGGTGTTTACGGTATACTAAAATGTAAAAATCTGCGCCGGAGAAGGACCCGGAAAGGGTATCCGCGGCGCGGTTCCCGAAACAGAAAAAGGAGCAGGCGGACAGATGAAAAAAGCGCTGATCACGGGCATCACGGGACAGGACGGAAGCTATCTGGCGGAGCTGCTGCTGGAGAAAGGATACGAGGTCCACGGCCTTGTGCGGCGCGCGTCCGTGCCGAATACCCAAAGGATCGACCATATCCTGGACAGGCTTGTGATCCACGACGGGGACCTGACGGACGCGTCTTCCGTCTGCCGGATCATTTCTTCGGTCAAACCGGACGAGATCTACAACCTGGCGGCCCAGAGCCATGTGCACGTCTCCTTCGAGGCGGCGGAGTACACCGGCGACGTGGACGCCCTGGGCGTGCTGCGGATTCTGGAGGCGGTGCACAACGCCGGCCTGGACAGGCAGTGCAGGATCTACCAGGCCTCCACCTCGGAACTGTACGGCAAGACGGAAAGCATGCCCCAGAACGAGGAAACGCCATTTCATCCCTACAGCCCCTACGCGGTGGCGAAGCAGTACGGCTTCTGGATCATCCGGCAGTACAGGGACGCCTACCATATGTTCGCCTGCAACGGAATCCTGTTCAACCATGAGAGCGAGCGCCGGGGCGAGACCTTCGTGACCCGGAAGATCACGCTGGCGGCCGGGCGGATCGCCTGCGGCCTGCAGGACCATCTGGAGCTGGGAAACCTGGACAGCAAACGGGACTGGGGTTACGCCCCGGACTATGTGGAGTATATGTGGAAGATGCTGCAGCAGGACGAGCCGGACGATTACGTCATCGCCACCGGGGTGCAGCATACGGTGAGGGAGTTTACGACGCTGACCTTTGCCCACGACGGGATCGAACTGGAATGGCGGGGCGAGGGCGTTGAGGAAAAGGGATACGACAGGGCGACCGGGCGGATGCTGGTCTGCGTGAACCCGAAGTGGTACCGGCCGACGGACGTGGTGGACCTGATGGGCGACTCCGCGAAGGCGCAGGCGAAGCTGGGCTGGGATCCGCAGAAGACGCCGCTGTCGAAGCTGTGCGCCGTGATGGCGGAGCATGACCTGCAGCTGGCGAAAAGAGAGGCCGGATTATGAAAGCGCTGATCACCGGAAGCGGGGGCTTTGTCGGAGGCTACCTGCGGACGGAACTGGAGGACCACGGATATACCGTAACGGGCCTGGATCTGCAGGCCGGGCCGGGGACGCTGGCGGCGGACCTGCTGGACCGGGAGCAGACGCTGGCCGCGGTGAGGGAAGTCCTGCCGGACACGGTCTTTCATCTGGCAGGCCAGGCGGATATCGGGCTGAGCTGGAAGATCCCGCAGCAGACGATCGCGGTGAACGAGATCGCCGCGGTGAACCTGCTGGAGGCGGTGAGAGCCGCCTGCCCGGACTGCACGGTGGTGCTGGTGGGCTCCTCGGACCAGTACGGCGGCCTGGGAGCGGCGGGCGCTTCCGTATCGGAGGAAACGCCGACGCGGCCCATGAATCCCTACGCCGTTTCCAAGGACGCCCAGGAAAAGCTGGGAGGCGCCTATGCCAAAGCCTACGGGCTGAAGGTGCTGATGACCCGGAGCTTTAACCACAGCGGGGCGGGACAGCGGACCGGCTTCATGGTTCCGGACTTTGCCGCCGGCATCGTCCGGGCGGAACGGGGCGAGGCGGAAGCGGTTTCCGTGGGGAACCTGGAAACGAAAAGGGACCTGACGCACGTGAAGGACACGGTCCGCGCATACCGGCTGATCGCTGAGCGCGGCGTGCCGGGAGAGGTTTACAACGTGGGCTCCGGCACGGCGTACAGCGTCCGGGAAGTGCTGGACCGGCTGATTACCCTGTCCGGGAGTGCGGTGAAAGTGGTCCAGGATCCGGCGCGGACACGGCCCAGCGACACGCCGGTGATCTGCTGCGACCGCGGCAAGCTGACCCGGGATACCGGCTGGGAGCCGGAGCACGGGCTGGACGAGATCCTGCGGGACGTGCTGGAATACTACAGAAGAAGGACTGACTGATGATCGCAACACTGAAAGAGATCTGGGAATACCGGACGATGATCCGGTCCCTGGTGCATAAGGACCTACGGGGACGCTACAAGGCCAGCGTGCTGGGCTTCCTGTGGACGTTCATCCTGCCGCTGTGCCAGCTGCTGGTCTACACGGTCGTGTTCTCCATCATCCTGCGGAGCACGGTGGAGAAGTTCTACCTGTATCTGTTTGTGGCGCTGATTCCCTGGAACTTCTTCGCCTCCTGCCTGACAGGCGGCTCCAGCTGCATCATCCAGCAGCAGAGCCTGGTGAACAAGATCTATTTTCCCCGGGAGGTCGTGCCGATCTCCTATGTGACCAGCGCGTTTGTGAACATGCTGTACTGCGAGATCGTGGTGTTCGCGGTGTCGCTGATCTCGGGCGTGCAGTTCAGCCTGCTGGGGCTGCTGTGCCTGCCCGTGGTCATGGCGATCGAGTATATTCTGGCGCTGGGCTTCACGATGATCATCAGTGCGGTGGACGTGTATTTCCGGGACCTGGAACATATCCTGGGTATCGTTTCCATGGCCTGGATGTTCATGACGCCGATCATGTACGACCTGAGCATTGTGCCGGCGAGGCTGCAGCCCCTTTTCCAGCTGAACCCGATGACGAGTGTGGTAACGGCCTACCGGGACATCATGTATGCCGGCAGCGTGCCGAAGCTGTCCACGCTGGGGGTCGCGCTGGGCATGGGCATCGTGTTCCTGGTGCTGGGCTTTCTGATCTTCGGAAAACTGAAACGCCGCTTCTCGGAGGTGATCTGAGCATGGAGAGAAACGAGGCTCCCGTGGTCATCGACGTCCGGGACGTGAAAAAAAAGTTCAGGGTGTACAAGGACAAAGGGAATACGCTGAAGGAACGGCTGCTGTTTTCCGAACGGCGGAAGAAGGAGGAGCACTGGGTCCTGAAGGGCATCTCCTTCCAGGTGCGCAAGGGCGAGGCCATCGGTCTGATCGGCTCGAACGGCTGCGGCAAGAGCACCACGCTGAAAATGCTGACGAAGATCCTGTTCCCGGACGAAGGAACGATCACCATGAACGGCCGGGTATCCAGCCTGATCGAGCTTGGCGCGGGCTTCCATCCGGACCTGAGCGGACGGGAGAACATCTATACCAACGCCTCCATCTTCGGCCTGCAGCGGAAGGAGATCGACCGGCGGCTGAAGGACATCATCGCCTTCAGCGAGCTGGAGGAGTTCATCGACGAACCGGTGAGGACCTATTCCAGCGGCATGTATATGCGCCTGGCCTTCGCGGTGGCGATCAACGTGGACGCGGACATCCTGCTGATCGACGAGATCCTGGCGGTGGGCGACGCCGCTTTCCAGGCGAAGTGCTTCCGGAAGCTGAAGCAGATCAAGGCCGGCGGCACCACGATCGTGATTGTGAGCCATTCCATGGGACAGATCGAGCAGATCTGCGACCGGACGATCTGGATCAACGACGGGCTGATCTGCCGGGAGGGACCGCCCCGGGACGTGCATCCCTACTACATGAAGTGGATGAGCCGCAAGGGCCAGAACCTGCCGGCGGCGGAGGCCTCCGAAACGGACGACGAGGGCAACCTGAACCGCTGGGGCAGCGGCGAGGCGCGGATGACCGCGGTGAGCGTGCTGGACGGCGAAGGAAACGAACGGAGGGAGTTCTCCCCCCGGGAACCCTTCACGATCCGCATCGACTACACCGCGAAGGAAGAACTGGACGACGCGGTGATCGGCGTGGCGATCTACCGGAGCGACGGAACGCTGATCTACGGCACCAACACGCTGATCGACACCGCCCGGCAGGAAACGCTGCACGAAAAGGGCCGGATCGAGCTGAAGATCGACAGTTTCCCGGCGGCGAACGGCCGGTATACGATCGACCTGGCGCTGCACAAGCCGGACGGGTTCAATTACGACTTCTGGCGGAATATCTGCACGATCGCGATCACGGACGGGATCCAGGCGGCCGGGGACATTTCCCTGCCGCATGAGTGGAACGTCATGTAAAACAGGACAGGAGGAAGCCGGATGGGTAAGCTCAGGAAGATCATCGGTGCTTTTCTGAACGCCCCGGACCGCTTTGACGAACTGGCGGAAAGAATCGCCAGGACGGATCAGCGGGTGGACGAGCTGAACCGGGTGGACCCGGCGGGCTCGGAATGGATCAGGGAACGGCTGTGCAAAGACCGGGAAGGGCTGCAGGCCCTGAACCGGGAACTGAGCGTGCACCGTACGGTCTGGGGTCCGCCGGAGAAGCTGTTTATCGCCCCGGGCGCCGCGGTGGAGACCTGCCTGTTCAACGTCAATTCCGGCACGATCACGATCGGGCAATATACCTTCGCGGGTTCCGGGGTGAGCCTGCTGGCGGGCAGCCACGACCCGGAGCTGAGGGGTTTCCTCCGCCGGGACGCGGAGCTGGCGGAAGGCTGCGACATCACTGTGGGAGAGGGTGTCTGGCTGGCCAGCGGGTGCACGCTGCTGGGTCCCTGCGAGGTCGGGGACAACGCGGTGATCGCCGCGGGCGCGGTGGTGATCCCTGGGACGAAGGTGCCCGCGGACACCATCTGGGGAGGCGTGCCGGCAAAGCAGATCGGCATCCTGGCGGACCGGCCCGAAAAGATCACGGAGGACCCGGCCGTGCTGCGGGCGCTGCGGCGGGAGAACGGCTTCCTGTTCACGGAAGGCTGGAGCGAAAAGAAGATCATCCCGGACCGGGCGGAGAGCTGCCGCTGGATGGAAGGCGGGGAAGCCGCGATCCTGACGGACCGGAGCCGGGCTGTGCTGGAATACGGCGTCGAAGGCGCGGAAAGCTGCCTGCTGAAGCTGAAGGGCGAAAAGGAAGAGACGGAACTGCGTCTGGCGGGAACGCAGGGGAAGACCGGGATCCGGCTGCCCTGTGAGGACGGAAAGCCGGAAGTGATCCGGATATATCAGGAGACGGCGGGCGCGCGGGTGTGGGCCCGGCTGATTCCGGAAGAGGAAGGAAGCGGAGACGCGTGAGCGAACAGATCAATATCGACGCGATCATGGACGAGATCCGGGCGGAGGCCGAAAAGAACGGCTCCTGTGAGCAGCTGCCGGACTTCAACGACCAGCCGATCATGGAGCCGCGGGTGAAGGAATGGACCGTGGAGTGCGTCTATCCCGCGACGGGCAACCCGCTGAAGCGGGCCTATACGAAACTGGTTTCCAAGCTGGTGCGCGCGGCACTGTTCCCCGTGACGGAACGAATCACGAAGACGAACCTGGAGATCAAGACCTGCCTGGACGAGATGGCCAGCATGATCGAGGAACAGCGGGAAACGATCGAAGCGCTGGAAAACCGTGTGGCCGAGCTGGAGAAGGACAGATAAGATGCGGATCATACAGATGCTGCCCGAGCTCACGCCCGGGGACGCGGTGAGCAACGACGCCCGCGCGATCCGGGATATCCTGCGGGAAGCCGGTTACGACACGGAGATTTACGCGGAGCGGGTGCACCCGCGGCTGCCGGAGGGCGAGGGGAAAGAGATCCGCCTGATGCCGGAGCTGGTGCCCGAGGACCTGCTGATCTACCACGCGTCCACGGGAACGAGGCTGAACTTCGAGGTCCCGTCCTTCGGCGGAAGGCAGATGATGGTCTACCATAACATCACCCCGCCGCATTTCTTCCGCTGGTACAACAACAAGGCCCGGAAGAACATGGAATACGGCTATGAGGGGATCCGGTTCCTGGCGGACAAGATGGAATACTGCATCGCAGACTCCGCCTACAACCGGGAGGAACTGATCCGGATGGGCTATACCTGCCCGATCGACGTGTGCCCGATCCTGATTCCCTTTCAGGATTACGACCGGGAACCGGACCGGGAAACCATGGAACGGTATCAGGGGGACGGGAAAAAGAACTGGCTTTTTGTGGGCCGGATCACCCCGAATAAGAAGCAGGAGGACCTGATCAGCGCCTTTTACTGCTACCAGCGGGACTATGAGCCGGAGAGCCGGCTGTTCCTGATCGGCAACGCCTCGGGCATGGAGCTGTACGACGCGCGGCTGAGGAACTATATCCGGGAACTGGGGATTGAGGACAAGGTGGTTTTCCCCGGGCATATTCCGTTTCCGGGCATCCTGGCCTGCTACCGCCTGGCGGACGTGTTTGTCTGCCTGAGCGAGCACGAAGGCTTCTGTGTGCCCCTGGCGGAGGCGATGCATTTCGGCGTACCGATCGCGGCCTACGGCTGCTGCGCGGTACCGGCCACCCTGGGAAAGGGCGGGCTGCTGCTGGACAGCAAGAAGCCGGAGCTCGTCGCAGCGGCGGTGAACAGGATCCTGACGGACGAAGGGCTGCGGGAAACCATCCGGGCCGGGCAGCGGGAGATGCTGCAGGCCTATTCCTACGAAACGGTGAAGGCGCGGATCATGAACTGCCTGAAGCCGTATCTGAACTGAGGAAAACGGGGAAAGGAAACAGTCTGACAGATGAAGCGGATCGGGTTTGTGACGCCCTGGTACGGGGAGCGGATCGGCGGAGGCGCGGAAGCGGAGCTCCGTGGTCTGGTGCACCACCTGAAGGACGCCGGGACCGAACTGGAAGTGCTGACCACCTGTGTGGAAAGCTTCCAGAGCGACTGGAACACGGACTTCCACGAACCCGGGCTGTATGAGGAGGCGGGGATCCCCGTCCGGAGGTTCCGGGTCCGGAAGCGGAACACGGAACGCTTTGACGCACTGAACCTGCGGCTGATGAAGGGCGAGCACCTGACCGTGAAGGCGGAGGAGGAATTCTTCCGGGAGATGGTGAACAGCCCGGACCTGTATGGCTATATCCGGGAACACGGGGAGGATTACAGCCTGTTTGTGATGATCCCCTACATGTTCGGGACCACTTATTCCGGCTGTCAGATTTATCCTGAGAAGACCGTGCTGATCCCCTGCCTGCACGACGAGTGCTACGCGCATATGAAGTGCCTCCGGAAGGTGTTCCCGCAGGTGCGGGGCATGATCTTCCACGCGGAGCCGGAGCGGACGCTGGCGGAGAAACTGTACGGGGTCAGCGGGGAAGACTTTCCCGTGCTGGGAGAAGGGCTGGACACGGACTGGACCGCGGACGCGGAACTGTTCCGGGAGAAGACCGGTATCCGTTCCCCGTTCATCCTCTATGCCGGGCGGAAGGACGCCGGAAAGCGGGTGGACGTGCTGGTCCGGTATTTCGCGCACTTCGTGAAGGGACGGACGGACGGACTGAAGCTGGTGCTGATCGGCGGCGGGAAGATCGACAATCCGGATCCGGAGAACATCCTGGACCTGGGCTTTGTGGACAAAGAGCTGAAATACGGCGCCTATGCCGCGGCGGAATGCTTCTGCAACCCCAGCGAGATGGAAAGCTTCTCCCTGGTGGTGATGGAGAGCTGGCTGGCCGGGCGGCCGGTGCTGGTGAACGGCCGGTGCGCGGTGACGAGGGACTTTGCGCGGCAGGCGAAGGGCGGGCTGTATTACGAGAACTATCCTGAGTTCGCCGGCTGCCTGAACTACCTGCTCAGCCACGGGGGCACGGCGGCGCAGATGGGCCGGAACGGCAGGGAATACGTGCTCGGCCGCTACGCCTGGGACGTCATCGTCCGGGAATACACAGCTTACTTCCGCCGGATCAGCGGAGAATGAGAAGGAAAGAGACGAGATGAGAATCTGTCAGTTGCTCCCGACACTGTCCCGGGGAGACGCGATCGGCAACGAAGCGGTGGCCATCCGGGAGATGCTGAAGGACGCGGGATACGAAACCGGGATCTACGCGGAGCGGGTGGACCCGCGGCTGCCGGAGGGAACCGGATACACGTATGACCGGATGCCGGCGCTGACACAGGAGGATATCCTGCTGTACCATCTGTCCACGGGAAGCCGGCTGAACCGGCTGATGCCGTCCTTCGGAGGGCGGAAAGTGATCCGCTATCACAACATCACGCCTCCGGAGTTCTTTAAGCCTTACAGCCCGCGGGCGTATAAGCTGGGGAAACGGGGATATGAAGAGATGCGGTTCCTCGCCGGCAGGGCGGAGCGGGTGATCGCGGTCTCCGGGTACAACCGGGACCAGCTGCGGGAGAACGGCTATACCTGCCCGATCGACGTGTGCCCGATCCTGATCCCGTATACGGATTACGACCGGGAACCGGATCCGGCGATCATGGCCGAGAGCCGGGAAACCGGCCTGACGAACCTGCTGTTTGTGGGCAGGATCACCCCGAACAAGAAGCAGGAAGACGTGATCCGTGCCTTTTACTGCTACCGGAAACGCTACAACGTCCAGAGCCGGCTGATCCTGGCGGGGAATCCCGCGGGGATGCAGCGGTATGACGAGCGGCTGAAGGCCTATGTGAGCGAGCTGGGCCTGGATGGATCGGTGGTCTTCACCGGGCATACCAGCTTCCCGGAACTCCTTGCGCGGTACAGGACGGCGGACGTGTTCGTCTGTATGAGTGAGCATGAGGGATTCTGTGTGCCGATGCTGGAAGCCATGCATTTCGGCAAGCCGATCGTGGCTTACCGGGCGGCGGCGATTCCCGACACTGTGGGGAAAGGCGCGCTGCTGCTGGACACGAAGGACCCGGAAACCGCGGCGGCGGCGATCCACCGGGTGCTGAACGACAGGGATCTCAGAAACGCGCTGCTCGTGGAGCAGCAGAAACAGCTGGAAAAATACAGCTACGACAGGGTCCGCAAACAGCTGTTCACCTGCCTGACGGGGCAGGAGGGCTGATCATGCCGGAGGGAGAAGGGAGAGGATAAAAATGAATGAGGGCAGGACACAGCAAAAGCCGTCCCGCGAATTTATTCTCTTCCTGCTGCTCCTGGCGGTATGCGCAGCCGTGCGCTGCGTCCTTTCCGTGCTGACCCGGACGGGAACCACGTGCTGGGACGAGGCGCTGAACCTGAAGCTGGCTCAGGGCATCCGGGCCGGAAAACTGTCGCTTTACGGGCTGCCGACAGGCCACGCGGGCATCCTTTATCCCGCGCTGCTGGCGCCGTTTTTCGGGATCGGGAATCCGGAAACGCGGATGCGGGCGATCGCCGTGCTGAATGCGCTGCTGGTTACCTCAGCGATGATCCCTGCCCGGCTGATCTGCCGGAAACTGGTGAAGAAGGAAACGGCCAGGCTGGCGGCGGTTCTGCTGTTCGCGCTGATTCCCGACCTGTGGGTTTCCGTGACCTGCATGGCGGAGAACCTGTATATTCCGCTGGCGCTCTGGGGCATCTGGTTCCTGCTGCGGGCTTTTGAGAAGGGCGCCCCGGCTTTCCGGGCGTCCTGCGGGCTGGGCCTGTGGGCCTTCCTGCTGTTCCTGACCGCCCAGTCCGGCACCGCGATGGTGATTGCGTTCCTGGTGCTGTTTCTGTATGAGGCGGCGGCAGGGAAGGACGGTAAAAAGGTGCTGGCCGGCTGTGCGGGTTTCATCGCGGCTTTTGCCGCGGCGTACCTGCTGGTGATGTTCGTGTTCTTCGGCGGCAGGGCTTATCTTTATCCGGGACTTGCCGGCGCGTGGATCACCTCCCCGGGGCAGCTGATGTTCTGGTTGGTTTCGGGGCTGTGCCTTCTGCTCTGGTTCACCGCGGGCACGCTGTTCTTCCCGGTGCTCCTTCCGGTATCCTGCCGGAAACAGCAGGACGGGCGCCTGAAGGGCCTGCCCCTGTTCCTGACGGTGTACGCGGCCGCGGCGGCCCTGCTGACCGCCTATGCCGTTTCCGTGCCCGAGGAATTCGGGCAGATGGATATCCGGATCATCCTGCGCTCCTTTGTTCCCGCAGGGTGGGTGTTCGCGGTGCTGTTCCTGGCCATGCCCCGGGACGGGGAAGAAAAGGCCGGTTTCCGGCACCCGCTCGCCGGCGCGGCGGCGTGGCTCGCGGTCCTGTGCCTGCTGTTCCTGCGGATTCCGGCAGGCGGGAGCCTGACGGACGCCCCGGCGCTCCGGATCCTGGGTTTCCTGACCGGGGGACGGATGCAGACGATCGCGGTGAGGGCTGCTGCGGCGGTGTTCATTGCCGCCGGAACCATACTGTGGATCATGAACCGGAAGAAGGCGGTGACCGCCTGCGTGCTGGCGGCGCTGATGGTACTGGGCGCGGTGAACGGTTTCCTGACGCTGCGGCAGGCAGGACAGGAGAGGGTTCCGGCGGAGCAGGAGGCTCAGGCGAAGGCGCTGGGGATATACCTGGCCGGACTGGA
>JAEEGL011449978.1_pt1 | contig 10701 bp, 6 predicted proteins | sample 9134231 | NCBI WGS metagenome assembly JAEEGL01 (sample SAMN16246548, study PRJNA631951) | gut metagenome | biome: gut microbiome; feature: rumen; material: fiber-attached | host: Bos | place: Iran: Karaj | collected 2018-10 | reverse complement strand
CTTGATGATGTTCTTCAGGCCGCCCATGATCTTGGGGATGAAGGCGAGGAGCGCGGCGCCGACGGCGCCGAGCTTGAGCTTGGAGAGGACGTTGGAGTTGAAGATGTTGCCGGCGAGCGCCGTGACCGGGCTCTTGGCCGCGTCGGCCTGGCCGGTCAGGAGGGCCTTGATCTGGTCGAGACCGCCCGGGGCCGTCGCCGTCTTGGCGAGGGAGCCGAGGATGGAATCGGAAAGGCCGCCGAGGACCTGCTGCTGGAGGTTCTGGGGGATCTGAATGTTGCTGCTGGCCACATTCTTGGTCACCTGCTGGAGGATGATGTCACTGAGATTCATACTGTATTGGAATTAGTGTTTGTGTGTTCGTTCCCACAAATATAGCGAAAAAACAAAAACAATGCCCCAACCCGAAAAAAAGAAACCCCAAAAATCAGTATAACCGGATGAAAGAACAAACAGATTCGCTTTTTAGTTTCATGTTTTTTTTGTTATTTTTGATGACTTTATTATTCGCTCCTTCTGTTAATTGACATTGTTTTGAAATCAGCTATGAGTTCTTCCTCCAAAGGGCCTACGACCCAGAATCTCGCCAATGACTATAACCAGCTCCTGGACGAGTTGCAGGATATGACGCAAGCTCCCCGCGAAGAAGTCGACAGTAATCTGCCGTCGCTGAAAAATCGAGCACAGAAACTGCTGGTCTGGATCACCCGCCACCAGAACGATGTGGACCGTCACGGCCTGGCTGCCATCTGCAAAGAGGGCAAACAAACCGTCCTGAGTATCTTGAAAGCCGGTGACGACACCGACACCGCGGATCTGGAAGGATCGTTATGGGAATTGGAAGCCAGGCAAATGGCATGCAACGAAGCCTTTGCGGAAGAGTTGCAAGGCTTTACAAGCATTTCTCCTGAAATAATTGACAACCTCAATCCGGATCGTCAAAAGGCTTTCAGCTACAGAATTGCCAAAGCCATCGCTAACATTTACAAATCGACCGATACCCCGGAAGCCCTTCTTGCGGAGATTGAAGCTGTCCACAACGAAGTAAAGGAGCACCGTATCGACGATATCATCGAGAAGACGCTGGATAATCCCAACACTCCTCCGGTGGTAAAAAAGCATCTTGACAGAAAATCCTTGAGAGATTACATTCGGCATCGGATGGACTATATGGATGACTTCAACATTACCACACAAGTGAGCAAGCTATTAGAAGAAAAAATCTATGATGTTTACATCAGTACTACCTCCGGAATGCGTAGATTGCCTCGTGAATTCGATTATTTTATGGCCCGTTACAATACGTTAATCGAACAATTGGAGTGGTATAATGAAAGCGAGTGTCAGTACCCCAAGTTGAGCATCGAAGAACCGAATCTGGGTCTTTGGAGTGTAAAGAATTATGCATCGGACATAGAAGCCGTGTTCCGAGAATACGATAGTAAGTTGGAGGCAATGGCTTCTCAATTGCTATCTTTGTTTAACAGACGGGCAAACTTATGTAGTCAGCTAAATCAATACTGTGATTCACGGAAGCCTTCGCCCGTCAAGAGAAAATCATGGAACGACGCATTAAAACGTCTCTGCGATTTGAGAATAGAGATCAATTCTTCCAGCAGATTATCTCATTCATTCACCTCCCTTGAGCAAGAGGCTTCCAGATTGATCTCCGAGATATCATATTGAATATTGTTTCTTCTTCCTGATCATCATTGACAATGAATCCCACAGATGAATACAACAAGCTCGTTGAGGAGCTGCAGGATATGACGCAATCTCCTCGCGAAGAAGTCGACGGTAATCTGTCGTCGCTGAAGAATCGAGCAAAGAAACTGCTGGTCTGGATCACCCGCCACCAGAACGATGTGGACCGCCATGGCCTAGCTGCCATCTGCAAAGAGGGCAAACAAACCGTCTTGAGCATTTTGAAAGCCGGTGACGATACCGACACCGCTGAATTTGAATCGTCGTTATGGGAGTGGGAAGCCAGGCAATTGGCTTGTGACGAAGAATTTGCGGAAGAGTTACAAGGCTTCAAAAATATCTCTCCCGACATGATTGACAGCCTCGATCCGGCCCTTCAAAGAACGGTCAAATACAGAATTGCCAAAGCATTGACCAACATCTACAAGTCCTCTGACACCCCGGAGAGCATTCTTGCCGTTATTGAAGACACGCTCAACCAAAGGAATGATCTTCGCATCGAAGATATCCTTTCACTGACTTTGGATGACGCCAATACCTCTTCCCTGGTAAAGTCGTTTCTTGATGGAGAGGAGTTGAGACAGTACATCCGGGACCGGATAGGCCACATGAGTGACGAAGCCCTTATACAGCAAGTGAAAACTCTGCTCAAAAATGTTGAAAATGCTTATGTCAGTCCTTCCACCGGCTACGTATTGCCGAAGGATACCCAGCGTTTCATCAATACGTACAATTCGTTAGTCGATCAGTTGGATTCTCTTTACGACTATTCTTATTCCGGCCAATCGTATTGGAAATTGAGCGCTCATGAAATATACTTGGGGGTGGTGACACTGGAGTGGTATCAAAGTGAGATTGAATCCGCGTTCATTCAATACGAATGGAAGATCGAGGAGATGAAAAAAGAAATAAGCGACCGCCAGAGAAGAGCGGGCGTCTTATTGGAACGGATCAGCAATCACTTGAGGAAAGCGAAGCCTTCGCATATCAGTCAATATGCTTGGGAATACGCATTAGAAAGACTAAGAGAGATCTATGGTGAGCTCACCTCGGGTCGCAAACTATCGTCAGCTCTTTCCTCTTACGAGAATGAAGTTGCCTCTCAAATCTCACGGACATCTTAAAGAACAATGCCTACCAACACTGAAAAACGAGCCAAGTGGGATCTTTGGATGCAGAAATGCGAAACGACGTGGGAAGATTCTCCTGCCGTGTTCGGGAGTATCCGTCGTTTATTGGACGACGAATACATTCCTAGCCGGAGAAAAATGCTTTGGAGCATCTGCTATGCCCATACTGCCATTGCAGACCCCGACCGTCCCAAGGTCTCGATCGACTTCCCACTGATTCACGACTATAATCACTGTTCCGCCACCACATTTGATGATGACGAGAATCGCGGTCTGTTACTGGACTTGGCTCTTCGGGTCATCCGCTGCTTTCCCGTAGGAGACGCTTTTGTGTACTTGATGGATTCTGACATCACCGGCGACTTCAATAGGATCGAACGCATCTTCCAAACGTCCGATCACGTTCAGTATGTGACCAGGGATAACGACATCGACAACCTCCTCCAGAATCTGGCCGAGCTGACCGAGCAGAACAGAAAGATTATCCACATCGAAGCCCCCGATGTGATGACGCACAACCGATTGCACCCCGCCTCCTTCATTCCGCCTCGATTTGTCTTCATCCGCGACATTGCGTCCACGCTCAACAGCCGACAAATCGGCCTGCTGGCGGATTTAATCCAGAACAAAACCGCAGCCAAGGCCGGTATCTATGTGTTTTTCAGCCATCAAGCAAAAACATTGGTGCGAAACAGTCTGCTGAAACGGCTGGTCGAGATGTCGAAAACCCTGTCTTTAGCTCCGACAGCTATCTCCCACACGAAACCGATACCAATCAAACCGCCTACCGTTCATGACATTATGGACATCGGGAAGTGGACCGAGAAACAGACGCCTAGCACGGACAATTCTTCGCTTCGGGATTGGATCGAGACCTCTTTACAATCAAACACACTGTGGCGGAACGAGATCGGTTTCCCCGACCATCCTCTGAACATTCCCATCGGCTATAAGCCCGACAATTCCGTCCAGGAGATCGAGTTCCGCTTCTCGAGCGGTTGCCCGCACAGTTATGTGGCGGGCAAAAGCGGCTATGGCAAGACGATCCTGCTGCACAACCTGATCGTCAACGGAGCCGTCAAGTATTCTCCCGACCAACTTCAGTTTTATCTGCTTGATCTGAAAGGGGCCGGCCTGAGCTTTAATTTCTATCGCCGGTTGCCGCACGTCGCCGCATTGTCGATGGAAAACGACCGGGAGTTCGCCATCAGTGTCTTACAAAAGTTATCGGAGGAGAACCAAGCGAGAGCCACGTTGTTTGCACGGCAGCAAGTTACCAAACTGGACGACTACAACGACATCGCCCGGTCGAAACAATTGCCGACTTTACCCTATATTATGTGTATCGTCGACGAATATCAAGAACTGTTTTCCAAAAACGACACCAAAGCCTCGGAGACCACCAAACTACTGCAAAAAATCCTTAAACAAGGAAGAAGCCAGGGTATCATATTGATTCTCTGCACACAGAAGCCCGAATCGGAAGGAATGGGCGATCCCTCGAATATCGCCAACAGAATAGCCCTTCACCTGGACCTACCCTCTGACAGCTCCGCCCTGCTGGGAAACATCGCAGCGACGAAACTTGCCAATGCCGGCGACGCGATTCTGAAGACGACTGGCATTGCGGAAAGGAGCAACAAGCATAACTTACCATTCCACGTCGCCAATATCGATGAGCGGAACGACCTGCCACGCTATGTGGATAAACTATGCGAGATTCATATTTCGCGTAACAAAGGTACCGATTCCTTGAAGCATTTGGTGTTCGACGGTGCCAAGATTTCGAAGAACCTTTTGTGGCTTGACGGTGGGGCATCCAAAAGAGTCTTTCTGGGCGCGCCACGCTTCTGTCGCGAACAGCATATCGGCATCCAATTCCACCGCAACTCGAGAAACAATGTGCTGATTGTCGGTAACGACCGCTATTCAGCACTCCGGCTTGTCGCCCTGGTCGGTTACCAGTTCGTGCGTCTGTACAGCCCTGGACAGGTCATCATAACCGATTTGCAAAACGAAGAGGAACCGACCTTCCGCGCACTCTCTTTTCTGACTGGTGGACACGACGACATCCGACTGTCATCTCGTGAAACGCTTTCGGAAACCATCGACACCTTGAACGAAGAGATCAAGACCCGAACTACAAACACCGGATCATTCCCCGAGAAGCTGTTCGCGATCATCGACTTTAAACAGCAACACTTCGGCAAAGACTTGCTGAAAAAGTTGAAATCCGTCATCTGCGACGGTCCCAACGTAGGGATCCATACCCTTGTTTACGGCTATAACAGCACCAATCTCTCCAATCTGCTGTATGAATACTCCACACAGCTGTCATCTCAGTTCGAGATAAAGATTGGTCTAATGGGCGGAGAACCCGCCAAGAGTTTTTCCGAAACCTTCCTTCAGGCAGAATTGGTGGACAAAGCGGGCTGCGCACAAATTGTCGCACCCCGGACTATGTTGGGAGAAAAGACGGAATCAAAATTCGGGTATCCCTTCCAGATATACAATGATTTGGGCGACGAGAGGATCAAAGACGACACCTTGGCGTCCATTCTCTCCGAATTACAGACCACAGACTACAGTTTTTAGAAAACTCTATCCGACGATGGGAAAACTTGACTCCATAAACTTCGACACCTCCAACGTGGGTTATGATGACGGATATAAGGATGGCTTGGCAGGAAAGCCCAAGGACTTTGCCCATATGGTTCAGTCCAAGACCGTCGTACAATTCGCTCTTGGCGGCAATGCCGCCTTGGACTCTTATATAGAAGCCTACAAAAGAGGTTATGACAAAGGTCAGGAAGACGGCCACAGCATTAAAAAAGTAGAGATTGAAGACAACAAACCAAACGACAATAAAGCCATGGAAGAAGACAACTTGTTTGACGACAACTATCTTGACGACAACTATCTTGACGACAACTATCTTGACGACAACTATCTCGTGGATGGCGAAGAAGCGTCCAACGAAGATTTCGAGGAAGAATGCCAAAGCATCATCAAAGGGATCAACGCACTGGTCAAGCTCTATAATTTCCTGATCAGAGAGTGCTGCGACAGGCTCCAGGCCATCAAGTTGCCACTTTCCGAACAGGTCAAGAGCCTTTCAAGGACCGGTGTCCCCATCGAGGCGTGCCACAGGGTCAACCACGAGTATATCCCCGTCGATTGGGAAAACTTCGACGCGCTCTACAACAACATCGTTGAGAATGACTTGGTTCTTTTGGAACAGTTGATCAAAAAACAGCAACAGTATTACACGGCTGTCACGGAAGAGGTTTACGAACCGACCTTCTTCACGCTGAACGAAAAGACGGAATGCCAGACTAGCATTCTTCGGCGAGCCGATAACGGGACGCAATCCCTGGCGCTTCAGAAAAGCGGTTTCCAGGCCTTTATCGACTATCTGGACCGCCGTATCGAGGATATTGCCAAAATTTGCTCCAAATACGATGGGTTTACCGAGAATCTGGGCGAAATAGGCCTGCCCGAAGAATACCACGAACAATACAAAGAAGAATGCTACGAGACAAACAAAGAACTCTTTGACAAGATTATCAATCACTTGAACAAAGACAAGGAGTATCTGGAACAGTGCAAGGAGAATCTTTCATCAAAATAGAAAAAGGAAAGAAAAAGAAGAAAGACAGCCGAGAAGCTGTCTTTCTTCGGCCGTCTTTTTTGGTACACTCTCAGGGGCTCGAACCCTGGACCCGCTGATTAAGAGTCAGCTGCTCTACCAACTGAGCTAAGAGTGCATTTCAGTATGTCCGGAAGACTCGCTTTTGATCTCGCTTCCTTAGTGACCCGTTCGGGGCTCGAACCCGAGACCCCAACATTAAAAGTGTTGTGCTCTACCAACTGAGCTAACGAGTCCTCCTTGTTTTCCCAAACGGGATTGCAAAGGTAGTCATTATTTTTGATTCCGCAAGGAAATTTTTGATTTTTTTAAAAATTCTTTGCGCCCTCGAAAGCGACGATTTGTTCCGAATTAGATTAGGAGAAATAAAAGGAATGACTAACTTTGTGTTCCCAAATTGAAAACTGACATGCAAAGAATAATCTATCGCGCCGCCTGCACCCTTCTCTGTCTGGCGGCCTGCGTTTCCTGCTACAAAAAAGAAAAGCCCGTACCTGTCAAGACGAAGGCCGTTCCTTTTGAGGAAACCATCGACCCGACTGCCCTTTTCCCGGAACTGACCAAATTGCAGTCCATCCGGTACGACGATGAGATGGGATATTACATTCCTTTTTCTCACGTGGGTTTTACCCAATATTGGACCTGCGATCCCGTCTTCATACCCTCCCAGTCCTGTTCCTTTACCGCCACGGCCAATCAGGTGGAAGAAGAAGAATTCTCGGGCTGGTATGCCTATGACGTCTCCATCAACGTCCTGAGCGACGTGCATCTCCCTGAGCTTGCGACCGAACTCGAAGGGGGCGAATGTCCATCCGTATTTAAACTGCATATCTCGCTGGGCGAGAATGTCCCCTACCGGAAAGTTACCCTGCACGATCTGTATATTCACTTCCCGACCTGGTTCGATGCCAGGATTTCCGATGCCGAAGGCGAATATATTCCGGAACTGGAAGTGACAGCCGAAGGCGTCGACGTGCCTTTCTCGTTGATTTCCATCCTGAGCCCTGTCGAATTCATCGACAAAGACGGAAAACTGTGCTATTCCATCGAGACAGCCTTCGACGCACGCGTCTCCGCCTCGCCCGAGGATGCCCCGGTACCTGTTTCGGACAAGCCGTCCCAACTGGATTTCCAGTGCACGCTCGAATTCAGACAGATTGATTTTATCTCGTGCCGGCTCGAATTCCCGGGCATTTCCTTTGTCGAGTGGACGATGACTTGTGACGCCCGCGAACTGCCCTCCTTCCTATGCGGAAAGGATTCGGACATTATACTGAGCAATCCCCGCATCCTCTTCGAGTATCAGAGCGACTTCCCGTTTGCCGAGTCCCGTTTTGAGGCGGCCGCGCTCTATGGAGGCAACAAAGCGGCGTTCTCCGTTTCAGACAACGGTAAATATATGTATATGGCCAACCAGGACGGATTCGACCGGGGAAACGTCCACAACAAGGATGTCAAAGCGTTGGGAAACCTCCTCCGAAGTCCTTTCCCCGACGGGAAACTGCAGCCGGAACTGTTCCTCCAGAGCGCCTCTGCGGACGATGGCGGTTTCACCCCCGGGAAAAAGTACCAGATGCGGGCTGATGTCGATCTGATGGTGCCGCTGGCCTTTACCGGCAGACTCGACATGGAAGGCGTCCCCACACCTGCCCTTCGTTTTGACGGAGACGCGCTTGGAGCGCCCGGGAATTCCACCCACAAGATCAGGCAGAAACTGGCCAGCACCCTGCCTGTCGACTGCCGGATCATTCCCGTGTTCACGATGGATGGGGAAGAACCGGTATTCCTGGACGATTTCGTTCTTGACAAACAGCATCAGGAGGTGGAGTTCTCCTATTCATTCCACCCCACGAAAGACCATTGGGGAGCAACCCTTCATTACCTGATCGTTCCTTTCCGGGGTACCGGCGAGTATCTGATGAGGGATGGCCGCCAGCACCTGACAATCTGGGACACCTATTTCTCCGCCAATGTTTCCGAACTGAACTGATTCATGAAAGCATATTATTCCATTCTTATCATAGGTCTTGCCCTCCTCGCTTCCGGCTGTAACCATAAAGAAGAGCCCAAAAAACCGACCGTTATGACGCCGGTCGGCGCCACTTTCGAAGCAAAGAATCTATTTCATCAAAACCGTTTTTACACCGACGCCCTGGGCCTGTCTCCCCGGGAACCGGACGGAGTTTTAGCGTTTACATTCGAAACAGACCCTTCCTTCGTCCATTACAATTATCCAGCCCAGGGATTGGACAATCCTACGCCGAACCTTCACGCGACGACAGGGACGTCCGGTTCGAGCAGCATCGACTTCCATTTGGAATTCCCCATGACGGTCGGCCAATCCCTTCCCGATGTAATTCTGGACATCCAGACCATCGTGATGAGCGGAGGAGTACAATTCAACCTAACCCTGGATCCGGATTTTCCGTTCACGGAAGCGTATGTCGAACAGGCTGTCATCACCCTTCCTTCCTGGATTGAGGAAGAGAATTCCCCGGTATTGAACAACCACCGGATGGACTGGCCTTTCTCAAAGACGATCCGCCCGGGAGAGGTGAACACCTATTCGTTCTATTGCTCCAACTCCTATGCTCCTGAAACCGGAGACGGAATCCGCGAGGCCGATCACTATCTGTTCCTCGATGCGACGATCTCCATCGACGGCACCCTGTCCGTCGATGAGAGCAAGCGGAAGAATCCAAAGGGGGCGTCTGCTCCCTGGTCTGCCACCTTCTTATCCCATCTGAATGCTGAAAATTGCCGTATCTGGAGGATCACTGGCCGTCTGGACCTGTCCAAGGGGCTGGAGGACCGTACCCTGACCTTCGCTGAAATTCCGGCATTTCTGGACGACAGCGAAACGGTGCTTGACTTGGACGATCTATATGGAGAGCTGACCGTCCAGAATGATATGCCGATTCCGATTTCCGTCAGCGGCGCCCTTCTGGGAGATGACAGAACGTATCCGTTCACCCTGCCCCGGATTCAGAAAACCGAGTATGGAGAGCGATACCACGGACTCGTGTCGGAGAAAGGAGGACGCGTGGAGGAAAGCATGGGAGCCCTATATCATGACATCCCGATTCCCGGCCTGTCCGGACTGATCGACAGCGACCCGGTGTCCTTCGCCGTGAAGGATGTCCGGATCACAAACGACACGGATACGCCTTATACGTTCTATTTCGACGAATATAACACGGTTACCCTCCAAGCCTCGGTCTCCTCGCCCCTGCTGATCGGGAAAGACTTCCAGGCCAGACATTTCGCGGACCTTTTCCTATTGAGAGGCCCGGAGTTGATCGACAAGGTCAGCGGAACCTGCACCATTGAGAACACGCTTCCCTTCGATTATGAGATCCGTCCTGTCTTCTACAGGGCAGATGTCAAACTCCCGATTTCGGCCGATCCGGTCAAGATTCCCGCCGGAAGCCGGGAATCCCCCGTCATACAGACTTATTCTTTCGATTGGGCCATCCATTCTGAAATCACAACGATACTCTTCGAGTTGAAGGGACGTACCGGATCCAACCGGCAAGGTGAGGCCCTCTACCAGGACCAGCACGTTACCGTCAAGGATATCACCTTGGAGGTTCTGCCCGGCTCTACGAACTGAACTCCTTGATCCGCTGCTCCTCGGAGAGGCGGCAGACGAGGAGGCGGTCCGCCGATTCCGCAACGATATAACCTTCAAGGCCTTCCACCACGACGGTCTTCTCGCCGGCCGTGTGGACGAAGCAGTCCTTGCAACCGAAAAGGCGGACGTCGCCGCCCACGACGGCGTTTCCGTCGGCGTCGGGTTCGATGTGCGTCTTGATGGATCCCCAGCTTCCCAGGTCGCTCCAGGCGAAGTCCCCGGCGACGACGTAGATGTTGCGGGACTTCTCCATCACGGCATAGTCGATGGAAATCTTGTCGCAGGTGGGGAACAGTTTCCGCAGGACGGACGCCTCCGCGTCAGTGAACAGCGCGGGGGCGATGGTGTCCATCACGCCGGCGATCTGCGGCGCGTAGGCGCGCAGCTGGCGGGTGATGGTCTTCACATTCCACACGAAGATGCCCGCGTTCCAGAAGTAATGGCCGTCGGCGAGATAGGCCTCCGCCGTCGCGGCGTCGGGCTTTTCCTTGAAAGCCGATACTTTCACGACCTCCCCGGGCGCGGCTTCGGCCGCATGGATGTAGCCGTAACCCGTCTCCGGGCGCGTCGGGGTGATGCCCACG
>JAEEGL011178363.1_pt1 | contig 10701 bp, 5 predicted proteins | sample 9134231 | NCBI WGS metagenome assembly JAEEGL01 (sample SAMN16246548, study PRJNA631951) | gut metagenome | biome: gut microbiome; feature: rumen; material: fiber-attached | host: Bos | place: Iran: Karaj | collected 2018-10 | reverse complement strand
TCGACGTCTTTTCGGTGCTCGACGGTTCGGAGTGGTTCGATGAGCCATTGGCCGACATGCAGACGGCACGCATCTGCCGCCACAGCGGACACGTGGCATCGGCCATCTGCGCCGAGACCGAGACGGAGATGGTTCCGCGCCAGTGTATCGGTTCGCCGACGTGCCCGTACTGCCGTTGGGTGCATCTTTCGGCCGATGGCGCCTGGCAGGTCAATTCGTCGGGCGAAGCGGTGAGCCGCATCCGCACCGAGGCGCGTTTCGTGCTTCCCCCGGCGCAGGAATACTACTACGCGGGCCACACGGCGACCTATCGGCCGTTGCCGCCCGTGCGTCCGGATTGTCAGAGTGCGGCCAATGACCAGATCTCCGTCATCGTGCCCAAACATGGCTCGACCATCGTCCTGCCGCGCATCTTCGTCGTCGTGCTGGAACGTGTGGTCATGCATGCGGCCTGCCGTGACGCCCAAACGACGCTCTTCTGGCACATTGACGACAGGTTCATCGGCCAAACACAAGGCAGACATGAAATCGCCGTGCGCCCCGACATTGGCCAACATACCCTCACCCTCGTCGATGGTCACGGACACCGGAAGGTGGTGGCTTTTGAGGTGAAGTAGGGGAGGGACCAATGACATTCGTGACGTAATTTTGATAAAATCGGGAGGAACCGCCTTGCTCACCCGTTGCGATGACGATGGACATTGGCCAAAAAAAGACGCGGAAATTGCACTGCGAGGCGAAAAAAATCGTATCTTTGCGGCGTTATTAACAAAAGTTCCTTACAAACAATGAAAAACTGTCTTTTATTCCTTCTTTTTGCGGCTGTCTGTCTGTTTTTCGGCCAATGCCATAGCGGCGCGGAAAGCAGCGAGACCCCCGATTTCGACAGCCACATCAGTGCCTATACTGGCGGCACGCAGTCGCGCAAGGGCGACGTCCGCATCGTCTTTTCGAGCGACATTGCACAAGAGACATTGGCCAAAATCAACCCGGAAAAGCTGATTTCACTCTCACCGAAGGCCGATGGCAAATGTGCCTTCGTCGATGCACGCACGCTGATTTTCACGCCATCGGCCGAGCTGAAGCGCAACACGACCTACACCGTCAGCCTCGACGGCAAGAAACTGTTTGACGACGGCAAGACGTTCACGTTCGACTTCACTACGCGGCCTTTCGCCCTCAGTGCGTCGCTCAAGCGCATCGAGGAGAACGACGCCGACGAATACGTCCTGCTCTACAACGTCACCACGGCCGACAGCGAGGCGGGCGATGTGGTGGAGAGTCATGTCCAATGTTCGCTGCCGTGCAAATCGGCGTGGACGCACCTGCCCGACGGCATGACGCACCAGCTCACCGTCACCATCAAGCCGACGAAAGACACCAATCTCGATATTGTCGCTGTGGCCGATGGCTCCCTCGGACTCGCTTCATCCACGCTGTGCTCCACCGACCTGCCGTCGCGCCTCACCTTCACGCTGATGAACATCGCCTGCAAGGCCGACGACCGCCACTACATCGAACTGACCTTCAACAAGGCTCTCGACAGCAAGCAGAACGTCAAGGGCCTCATCTACGTTGAGGGCCGTTCGACGCAACTCGTCGCCGAGGACAACAAGGTGCGCGTCTATGCCGACCTGAAGGACGGCGAGAGTGTCAACCTCGTCATCGACAAGTCATTGCGCAGCCGCAGCGGCAGCACCATCGGCGAGACGTTGAACCGCACCGTGGCCATTGAGGGCATCAAGCCTGAGGTCGCCTTTGTGGGCAATGGTACCATCATCCCGCAGTCCGACCAGATTCTCGTGCCGTTCCGCGCCATCCACATGCGCGGCGTGCGCGTCCTGGTGTTCAAGATTTTCGGCAACATGGTGGGCAGCATGATGCAGCGCGGCGACATCGACACCTACGCCGGCCTCTACTATGCCGCACGACCCATCGCCGCCACCACCTTCTTCATCGACAACCAGGGCAGCGACCTCTCCGAGTGGCACACCTACGCCATCGACCTCACGCGACAGGTGCAGCTCGAACCGGGCGCGATGTACCGCATCGAACTCAGCCTCGACGCGCGTCTTTCGGCTTGGCCGAGCGATTCATTGCGTCAGGCTACGGCCGATGAGATGGCCCGCGAGGATGCCGCATTGCTCGAACGGATGTGCGGCCAATTCGACAAAGATTCGTACTATTACACCGGCATGGCCTACACGAACTACGACGACGGCTGGTGGAGCGACGACTACTACCAGAAGCACCGCAATCCGGCCATGCCGCAGTACTACCGCGACCGCGTAGTGGCGAAAAATGTATTGGCCACAAACATCGGACTGTCGGCCATCAAGGGCTCGGACAACAAAATCCGCGTAGTGGCCGTCAATCTGCCCGATGCGCAGCCCATGAACGGCGTCGAAATCGAGGCCTACAACATGCAGCAGCAGCTTGTCGGTTCAAGCAGCACGGGCGCCGACGGCATCGCACAGATTGCCTATTCGGCCAATAACGGCCAGCCCATCTACCTGACGGCAAGGCGCGGCAACGATGTCTCCTACCTGAAGGTTGATGCCGGTTCGTCGCTCTCGACCAGCTCGTTCGACGTCTCGGGCCGCACCATCGAACGCGGTCTGAAGGGCTACATCTACGGCGAACGTGGCGTGTGGCGTCCGGGCGACACGATTCACATCGGCTTCATGCTCAACGACAAGAACCACAACCTGCCGGCCGAACATCCCGTCACGCTGCGGCTCTACAATCCGCTTGGCCAGATTGTCCACAATGTGACACGCACGTCGGGCATCATGGGCACCTACGCCTTCTCGATTCCGACCGAGCCCGACGCGCCGACCGGCATCTGGACGGCCAAGGTCGAAGTGGGCGGCGTTGCGTTCGAGAAGAACCTCCGCGTCGAGGCCATCAAGCCGAACCGCCTCAAGATTGACCTCAAACTGCCGGCTGGGACATTGGCCAATGGCACAAATCCCGCCCAACTGCACACCGAATGGCTGAACGGCAACACGGCCAGCCAGCTCAAATACGAAGTCACATCGACCATCGTGGCCACCAAGACGACGTGGAAAGCATGGAAAGACTATACGTTCGACGACGCATCGAAGACGTTCGAGACCACCGAGCAGTCGCTCGCCAAGGGTCAGGTCAACGCGACGGGCGACGCCGACCTCAGTCTGAAGTTTGCGGCCAATGGAAAGTCGGCGCCCGGCCTGCTGAAGTGCAACCTCGTCACCCACGTCTATGAGCCGTCGGGCGAGTTCAGCACCGATGTGAGCCAGGCACTCATCGCGCCCTATCCGACCTACATCGGCATCAAGTCGCCGCAGATGGTCGGCCAAAACCACCTCGACACCGACAAGTCGCACGTCTTTGACGTTGTCAGCGTTGACAAGGACGGACAGCCCAAATCGAACGTCAACATCACCGTCAAGGTCTATAAGATTGACTGGTACTGGTGGTGGCACTCGTCGGGCAGCAACTTGGCCGAATATGCCTCGTCGCGCGACCTCAACGAAGTCAAGCGCACCACCTGCACGACCAACGCCGAGGGCAAAGGCACGTTCAGCCTGCGCATCAACGAGGCCAATTGGGGCCGATACCTCATCGTGGCCGAAGACGACCGCGACCATCATTCCGCATCGGTCGTGAGCTATTTCGACTGGCCGTGGATGTCGTCGCGCGATGCCGACGGAGAGGGCAACGGTGCAACGTCGCTCGCCATCTCGACCGACAAGAAGGAGTACGCTCCGGGCGACAAAATGCGCATCTCCGTCCCGTCGGAGGATGGCAGCCGCGCCATCGTCAGCATCTGCAACGGCTCCAACGTGCTCTACCTCAATTCGCATCCGTGCGTGAAGGGGCAGACCGAAATCGTGCTCGACGTGACCGACCAGATGACGCCGAACATCTACGTCGGCGTGTCGCTCGTGCAGCCCTACAGCCAGACGGTCAACGACCTGCCGATCCGCATGTACGGCATCGTGCCTGTCGCTGTCACATCGGCCAAGAGCCACCTCGCCCCGACCGTGACCTGCGCCGACGAGTTCCGTCCGGAGACCGACTGCAAGGTCACCGTGGCCGAAAAGGATGGTCGGCCGATGAGCTACACATTGGCCATCGTCGATGAAGGCCTGCTCGACCTGACCCACTTCAAGACGCCCGATGCGTGGTCGCTCTTCAATGCGCGCGAGGCACTCGGAGTCCGCTTCTGGGACCTCTACCGCCACGTCAACGGAGCCTATGGCGGCCGCCTCGAACAGATGTTCAGCATCGGTGGCGACGAGGCTCTCAACAACGCCCCGAAGGCCATCGTCAACCGATTCACGCCGATGGTCCACTTCGCCGGTCCGTTCGCGCTCAAGAAGGGCGAAAAGCGCACCCACGACGTCCATGTGCCGAACTACAACGGCCGCGTGCGCGTCATGGTGGTTGCGGGCGATGGCGATGCCTACGGATGTGCCGAAAAGTCGGTTCAGGTGCGCCGTCCGCTGATGCTCATCGGCACCATGCCGCGTCAGATTGGCGTGAACGACGAGATGACCGTATCGGCCACCGTTTTCGCCACGCAGAAGCTCGGCAAGGTCAAGGTGAATATTGATGTGGCCGATGGACTTGCCGTGGTGGGCGAGAAGTCGCAGCAGCTCACCTTCGACGAGCCGGGCGACAAGACCGTCCAGTTCCGCATCAAGGCGGGCGAGTCGGGCGGCATGAGCACCGTGACAATCACTGCGACGTCGGGCAGCGAGAAGGCCGACTACGTGGCCAACATCGACCTGCGCACCGTCAGCCAGAAGCTCACGCAATCCACCGAAGAGAAAATCGAGCCGGGAGCCACGTTCGAGCGCGAAATCACCCTGCCGGGCAACAGCGACTTCTCGCTGCTCGTTGACGTGTCGGCCGTCCAGCCGCTCAACATCGTGGGCCGTATCGACAAGCTGTTGGCCTATCCGCACGGCTGCGTCGAACAGACCACGTCAAAGGCCTTCCCACAGCTCTATCTGGCCGACTTCGCCGACCTCACGCCCGCACAGAGCTTCGAGGTCGAGGAGAACGTCAAGAACTGCATCCGCCGCCTGGCCACCTTCCAGACCACCGATGGCGGCATGTCCTATTGGCCGAACGGACAGGTCAGCAGCCCATGGCCATCGGCCTACGTCCTGCACTTTCTGACCGAAGCCTCGGCACGCGGCTATTTCGTGTCGGACGACATGATGCGCCGCCTCCGCAAATATGTCGCAAAGCAGGCCGGCCAGTACGAGAAGCTGCGCGACAACGAGACCGCCGCCTACATGCTCTTCACGTTGGCCAATGCGCAGGCTTTCGAACTCGGTGCCATGAACCGTATGCGCGAGCACTCGGCCGAACTGACCGAGACGGGCAACTGCCTGCTGGCTGCGGCCTATGCCATGAGCGGACGCCAGGACATTGGCCAAGAACTGCTCAAGTCGGCCACGAAGTCGGGTCGCCGCTATTGGATTGACGTGAAGTCGGCCCGCCTGCTGGCTCAGGACCTGCTCGCCGACCCGAAGGCCGTCGAAACCGCCGAGGCTCTCCGCAAGGTGCTTATGAGCGACCAATGGCTCTCGACCAGCCAGTGCGCGTTCTCGCTTGTGGCCATGTCGCGCTACTTCAAGAACCACGTCATCGCCGAGGGAACCGACTTCACGGCAAGCATCGACGGCAAGAAGGTGGGCGATGTCCAGTCGAAGAAGTTCTCGTGGAGCATCGGCCGTCAGACCGACAACAACAAGGTCAAGCTCCAGATCAAGAACCGCGACAAGAAGGCTCCGCTCTACCTCAGCATTACGGCCAATGGCATTGCCACGCAGTCGAAGATCAGCCGCATCGACAACGGCCTTGACCTCTCGCTACGTTACTTTACGGCCAAGGGCGAGGCTCTCGACCCGGCGTCGCTGCCGCTCAGCACGACATTCGAGGCCGAGCTCACCGTGCGCAACACCTCGGGCGAAGACCTCACGAATGTCGCCGTCACCCACATCGTGCCGGCCGGCTGGGAGATTCTGTCGTCAACGCCATCGGGCACAATCCACTATCAGGACCGCCGCGACGACCGTCTGCTCTCCTACATCGACCTGCTCCGCAAGGGAGAATCGGTCAGCATCGGCCTCACCCTTTCGGCCACCTACGCCGGCAGCTACTATCTGCCTGCCGTCCAGGCCGAGGCAATGTACGATGCCTCAATCTCGGGTTGCACCGCCAGTCAGGAGTGTGAGGTGAAGTAAGGGCATTGGCCAATGAAATAAAACAGAAGCCCTCGCATAGCTTAATGCCGTGCGAGGGTTATTTCTTTTTTGTCTGTTTTGTGGCCAATGGCGTTTACATCTACACAGCCTGCTGACCTGCATATTGCACCGGACTCATGCCGGTGTATTTCTTGAAGGCACGCTGTAAGGTGCGTTCGGTGAAGCCGCAATGCTGGGCGATGGCCTCGGTTGACCAGTCGGGATGCTCCTTGATGATACGCTTGGCCTCCTCGACGCGCAGTTCGGACATCCATTCGGTGTATTTCAGTCCCCGTTGGTGCAGCCAGCACGTCAGTCTGTATTTGGCGACTCCGATGTCGGCGGCGGCAAGCGGTTGCTGCAGACCGTTGCGCAGGTGTCCGCCGCGGGCCGTCCAACGGGCCACAGCCTCGTCGATCTCCCGCATCGTCTCGTCATCCAGCACCAGGTAGTTGCATCCGTCTTCCGTGTCCATGCAGATGGCGTTCTTGTCGGCCTGTTGCTCGGCGGCATATTCCCGTTCCATCTCCTCGGCGTTCTGCTCGGCCCTCTTCATGTGGGCGGGCGCGTTACTGTTCAGATAGGCGCAGAAGCTGTCCACCAGATAGAAGATGAAGAAGTAGATGGCAAAGGCAATCAGCAGCACCCACGGACCCGAGCCGAAGATGGCCACCGGGACCATCAGAGCAAGCAGGGTGAGGCCGATGATGCTCAGCTGCATCCAGTACAGCATCCCGTTGATGTCGCGGTCGTAGAAGTCGTTCAGCGCGCGGTGCATGGCGCGCAGCGACATGATGAGCCGTATCGTGTAGTAGGTCTGCATCAGCATGTAGATGATGGCATCCACCTGCTCGGCCTTGCGCAACAGGGGCGAATCGCTGAAGAGCGGCATGTCATCGGCCATAACCGCCGCAACCATGTTGCCCACACAGACGAGCCACACTACGGGAGCCAGCAGCCAGTCCCACAGGCTGAGACGGCCGCGCCTTTGCAGGATAAGCACCGCGATGGCAAAGTAGTAGGAGGCCGGAATCAGCAGGGCCAGATTCAGCACGACCGACTGTGTGACACCCATGAGACGCAGGCCCAACTTCATCTGTAGGGTGAAGTGTACGGCCAATGTCGCTGTTCCCGCCGTCATGAACCATCGTGAGCGGTTGGCCAACTTGCCCTCCGCACGCCGGTTGTGGCGCGTCAACAGTTTGACCGTAAGCAGGATCATTAGGATCACTGCCGTAAATTGCATCGTACCAAGGGTAATCACTGGATTCTTTTCAAAAAAAGTTTTTTCGCAAAACGGACGCAAAGATAGCATTTTTTTTGCACTTTTTTGATTTTTGGGCCGACAATTTGCTTAATTGTCGCACCAAAACACCGACAATTTGCTTAATTGTCGCACCAACTGCGTTTTTGTCGCACCGTTTTTGAGGCCGATTTCTTATCTTTGCATCCCGAAAATTGATTTTTATGTCCGATGGAGCAGAAACTGTATGATGTAGCGCTGATCATCGCCGCGGGCTTCAATTTTGTGATGGCCTTCGTCTTGGCCCACAACTGCCTGTGGTTCCGTGAATACGACGTGTATCGCCGTTCGCGCCTGTTTTCGGCATGGGTCTTCGTGGCCTTTGCCATCGGTTTTCTGCTGCACAGTCATTTCCAGTGGCGCACGTCGTGGCCCGAAGCGGCATCGGCCCTGTCAGTCTCCTATTTCCACATCGGGGCCGTCTTTTTCGGGTGGAGCCACACCTCGCTGATGCGGCCCGACTACCTGACGCGGCGCATCGTGGTGCGCGACCTGTGTCTGTTGGCCGCTGGCATTACGGCCTGCTGGTTGTCCGCTTTCGGCCTATTGTCCGTCCGGCACTGGCAGTTCTCCATCTTTTTCGTCCATTCCGTCTATATCGCATTCATCTTCTATCGCACCTACCTGCGCGTGCGCCGCAGCCTGAGTGACCGCACGGCCGACGAGAATGCGCCCCGCTGGTGGACGGCCGAGGCCAAGCGTGAGGTTCTCATGGGCCACAATTCGTTTGTCATCGGCGGACATCTCATCATCCTGTTCGGCATCGGAAGCATCGTCTTCACGGCGGCCTTCCCGCACGATATCTGGCCCTACACGGTGTTGCTCGCGATGGGCACGGTGGTCTTCTGCTACATCTTCTATGCGCTGGAGGACTATGGCAACATCATCGACGCCGCCACCCACGCCACCGAGGACGCTGCAGAGGAGTAAGGCGGGTGTTATTGTGGCCAATGGTAATTGCGTTTCATTGGCCAATACACCGAAAAATGATCTTTGACATACTGACACACCACATGGATATATATCCGAGGAAAAGTTTGGAACTTTTCAGAATTTGTTATATCTTTGCAGCGACAAACCCCATAATATCAATATTTATGGCAACAACCGCAACAAGAAATACCGCCCACCCCATAAGCTACTACTGGGGACTGGTAAAGGATATGGACAACAGCCAGAAGCTGGAACTTGTCACCATGCTCATCGACAGCGTGAAGCCCGTACAGACAAGGTCTCTGATTGACGCCCCACGTGAAGAGGCGTTCCCCGACATGGACAAGGAACTGTACACGGCCGAAGAGGCCTACGAATTGTCCATGAACGACATCAAGGCTATCTATGGCAAATAGGATGCAGTATAAGTATTTATACACCAGGCGTGCCGCCGCTAAGATCCGTTCCTTCTACAAGAATGTGGGCATGAAATACTGCCACACCTATTCGTATGAGGATATGGAACGGAATGTACGCGATGCCTTCTTCGCCATCTATGCCATTGAGCGTACGCTGCCGCGTCGTCGCCCCACCATCAGCCGATGGGCTGGCTACCACATGGCAAAAACAGACAAATGGTATTACGCTTATATTATTGAGAATGACACGATAATCGTAGTCGATGCGTGCCATGCGCAGAATATGCGCGAATAGTTTCCCCGACCATATTTCCTCTCCGATAATATCCGCCGAGACATCACTGCAAAGATGTTTCGGCGGAATCCGTTTTCTGGTGTGTGTATGTCCAATGGTTTCCAACGACAGCAACATAAATAAATGCTTTCAACAACTATCCAATTCTAACAAATGACAGAATCGTTTTCGTTTACAAGCGTCAAGCGCGCCGTGGTTGTGTTGTGCGCCTGCATCTTTTCAATGACTGTGGTTATGGCCAATGTCCCAGCTGTATCCTACGAAGAGTATGGCGAACCCACCACTATTGATAACTTCGTCGTCCTCAACGGCGACGAGACACGGCTCGAGAGCGGCAACTACGTTGTGGCCAATGACATCGCCTACGACCACACCCTGACCGTCGCCGATGACATTTACCTCATTATCTGCGACGACTGCACGATGAGCTTCGGCTCGCAGGCGAATCCCGTCGAGCGCGGCATCGTCGGCGAGGAGGGAAGTTGCCTTTACCTTTTTGACCAGAGCCGCGACCCGCAGACAACCGGCTCACTCGTCATCTATGCATCGGGCGATGCCATCAGCGTGCCGTCTTTCTACCAGGTCGGCTGCCGTGTGAGTGTTTTTTCGGCCAATGGCAATGCCATCGCGTGTGCCGACAATTGCAATCTGACGGGCGTGGCGACCGATGCCACATCGACCGGCGGCTACGGAGTCCAGTCCGGCGACATCATGCTGGGCGAATGGGACCTCGGTTACGTCTGTGCAAGCAGCTATTCCGGCGTAGTCACGTTCGGCGAAATGCTCGGCAACGATGATGGCTGGTATGCACGTAGCAGCAGCGAGATTGCTGCGTCGGACTTCGACCAGATCAACGGCAAAAAGCTGTATCCCGTCACGGTGAACATCCCCTACATCGACGGAAACGGCGACGAGCAGCAGATATCGATCGAGAAATTGACCACGGTGGATGCCAGCACGACCAAATTTGATGCCGGTTGGTATCTGGTCGATAGCGATGTCACAATCAACCAGAAAGTAATATGGAGGGGCGACGCGCACATCATCCTGTGCGATGGCTGCACGCTGCGTCTCGGCACGGAAAGCGAGCCCATCGGCGATAGTCCATGTTTCGGCTTTTCGGCCAATGGCGCAATCTCCCTCTACGGACAGAAGGGGCGCACCGGCACATTGGCCATCAACAGCAAGGGCTATGTCGCCTACAGCTCGGGCAACCTGACTCTCAATGCCTGCAACCTGACGGCCAATTGCGGTCGTGGTGGTCTGGGCGCGGCCTTCCTGATGGACAGCGACGTGAAGGTCAACAATGCCAACGTCACGGTCAATTCGGACGAAATTGGTATCTTCATGACCGATGGCCATGCCTTCAACTTCAACGGCGGCAACGTGAATGTGGGCGGCAATGGCATCAGCGGCACGATCAACCTGCATTGGAACGCCAACAGCGACCGTTTCACGTGCGGCGGCTTCGGCTATACTGGCAGCATCACTATGGCCGATGGACAG
>JAEEGL010513089.1_pt1 | contig 10701 bp, 7 predicted proteins | sample 9134231 | NCBI WGS metagenome assembly JAEEGL01 (sample SAMN16246548, study PRJNA631951) | gut metagenome | biome: gut microbiome; feature: rumen; material: fiber-attached | host: Bos | place: Iran: Karaj | collected 2018-10 | reverse complement strand
GTTTGAGAACATGGCAAAGCGGGGCGACCCGTCCAGCCGGATGACAAACAGTCCGAGGGTCTCAATCATCAGCAACAGGCAGGTGGGCAAGAACCACAGGTAGTACACTCTTGTGGGCTCATACAGCGTCCCATCCACACCCAGCAGATGCAGCACCGTGCCAGGGAACAGGTAGCAGAATGCACCCACCAGCACTGAGACGGCGATCCCCGCACCGAAGGCCTGCGTCACGTTGATGCGGGCCGCTTTGTTGTTGCCTTTCGAGAGGTGGATGGCTGCCACCACGCTGGCACCCACCCCAAGCATCATCCCCAGCCCGTTGATGAGCATCATGATGGGGGCTATCAGGTTGATGGCGGCCAGCCCGAAGGCCCCGATGCCGTGTCCGACAAATATGCCGTCCGACAGGAGGAACGCCATGTTGAACAGCATCCCCAGCAGGGTGGGGAAGAAGATGCTGGCAAACAAACGCCCTATACTTGCGTTGCCGAAATCGATGTTGTCTCTGTTATCGTACATAGTCTGACTGTTTCCCCCTTTCTTATAAGCAACGAGAAAGGGGCTGGGGGCGGATCACTGCCGTCTCCCAGTCCCTGCTCTGCGGATTGTCGCTGATGGGTTGTTTCTAAATTGTTATGCTTTTTGCTGCCTTCGGTCTGGGCACTCCTTTGGGCAGGGGTAGCTCGCGAACCGGTGAGGCTTTAGGCTTGGTGTGCTTTCAGTTCTTCGTAAAACTTGGCGCGGGCGGTCGCCATGTAGGGGCTCACCCACAGCAAGCCGATACCAAAGGTGATGAAGCCTAACAGTAGCCAGCCAATAAAGCTGAGGTCAAACAGGAAGAGCTTGGTTTTGTATCCCTTCATCATTTGCTGGCTGCGCCGCAGACTGTCGGAAACCCCCATCTCGGGGTTGTCGTGAAGGATGTAGGGCGTCATGGCGTAGGAGTAGGCTTTCACAATGCCGGGGATGACCAGCAGCAGTGACCACAGGAACACAAAGAGCGCCACCAGCAGCGAGGCTCCCAACCAGCGTCCGTAGTGGTTGAACACCGCAAAGGGGCGCGTCACCAAATTGTCCTCCTCGGCCTCGCCGCGCACAAATTGCAGGAAGGCAACAGAAAATCCGAAGCCCAAAGGGGCGGACACCAACAATCCCGCAACGGGGATAGAACTGGCCATAGAAGCCACCGCCGCATAAAGCAGCGTGCACAGCACTGGGTAGAGCCACTGCCCACGCAAATGCTCCAAGGCAGCGTGTCTCAGCTGGCTGTTGGTCGGCATGGTGGTAGGGTTGATTGGGTGTATTGTTTCCATAACTATCTTGTTTGTATTATTCAGCGTGCAAAGATACACATTTTTTTTCAATCGGAGTTTTTTTTCTCTCCCACAGCTGCTGCGATTCTGCAAATACTATGCTTATATGTGTGGAAACCATATTTTTATACATTATCCATTTTCGTTTTTTTTCTTCCCCTTATTCCCGCGTCAGTGCGGTGGCTGTCCGTTTTCTCCAACTTCGCTTCTTCTCGGACCCTTCTCGCTCATTTGTTGTTTCATTTATCCAAGGAAAAAGGAAGAAATGAGGAACAAATGTTAGAGAACTGAGGAAGAAGGAGCGAAGATAGAGCAAAGGTGGGTTGTAAGTGCCAACGGACTACAGCGGTTTGTGGGCGTTCGGGTGCCGCCGCTCCGCTTACCGAACACGAGGAGGAGTGCCTTTTTGCATTGAGAAATGGGCTAATTGAAAAAAATAGTGTATCTTTGCAGCATGAAACGTTACTATTTTTTACTACTTTTATGCTCCTTGGGAGTAGCCCTGCAGGGACAGGAAATCGAAGTGAGTACAGCCCGTCCGGTGGATACGGTGGGTGTGGTGACCGATTATTTTGTGCGGCCCTACCGCGTGCAGCGTGAGTTGCTCCTGTTGCAGGACGCTGTTGACGACTGGCGCGGGGAGCTGTATGACGACGATATGCAGTCGGAGGCGTGGAGGCGCGACCACGGGCGGCTGCACACGTGGCGCATAGGGGTGGACGCGACAACTTTTCTGCGCGACGCCGCTTTCTCCCTGCCCTACACGCGGGGCTACACGGCCACGGGCTTTTTTGTAACGCCGTATGCCAAGCATTTGCTGGGCTCTGATGCGCAGTTGACCCTGGGTGTGCACTTGGCTGGTGCGGCGGGTTACGACGGCATCCGCGCTTGGCAGCCTTTGGTGCGGCTGGAGTATGAGCCTTTTGCCCATTTCCGGCTGGTGATGGGGTCGCTGTATGGGACGCTGGCGCACGGACTTTACGAGCCGATGCTGGACCGCGAACGCTACATCTACGCCCATCAGGAGGAGGGTGTGCAGATACTGACGGACTATTGGCTGGGGAACCGGCAGCGGTGGCGCATGGACACCTGGCTGCACTGGGAGGAGCTGTTGGAACCGTGGCAACCCCGCCAGGAGCGTTTCACCTTGGGAAGCAGCCATGAGCTGACGCTCTACGGCCCTCAGCAGCGTGGGCACTGCGTGCGGGATGTGGAGGTGAGTGTGCCCTTCAGTTTTCTGGGCAGCCATCGGGGTGGACAGTTCTCGACGTTGGACACCTGCATACAATCGCTGTTCACCGAGAGTGTCGGCTTGCGGGTGAATGTGCCCGTGGGGCAAGTGGCAGCCGTTGCGGTGGATGTGCCGTTCTTTTTCTATCAGGACATTTCGCCCACCAAGTGCATGGCCTTCAACAACGGCTGGGCGTGGTGGCCGCAGCTGTCGGCGGACTGGATGTTCGCCCAAGGCCCCACTGGCGAAAAGTCGTTCTGGCACGGGTCGTGGCGACTGTTGGTGCAAGCAGGCTACTGGCAGGGGCACCAGTACATTGCTCCGCGGGGCAGCTACCTGTTTCAGAGCGTCAGCTGGCACAGGCCGGACTTTGCCGTGGCCGAAAGGCGGATGGCGACCGGAAAACTGGCTTTTGAGAATCGGTATAACGAGCACTTTTCCTTCGGCCTCGACACAGAGTATTATTACGACCTTGAGGAAAAGGCAATGGATTTCGCTTTCGGGCTGTACCTGCGCTATGGGCTGATGCCCAAATGAGCGGAGGCACAAAAAAAAGACAATCCGTCGGGCAGGGCCAACGGATTGTCAGTGTGGGATGTGATGGGCAGCTTTAGTCGAGCTTGTAGACTTTGCCGTCGATGGGTGTGTTGAGCAGCGGCGCGTGGATGGTGCCGTTGGCATCGAGACCCATGGTGTATTTGTGGATGAGGCCCAGTTTTTCCTCCATCTCCATGTAGTCAATGAGACAGGTCTTTTTGGAGTATTTGAGCACCATCTTGGTGATGCCCTTGTTGTAGCCTTTCTTGACGGTAAGGGTGATGATGTAGTGATGGGCGTCGGTGGCCATCTGGAAGTTGGTGTTGAGGTCGTTGCAGATGCTGTAGATGTCGCCGTTCATGGCCCAGGCAAGGGCGTTGCCCAGCAGTTTCATGAGTGGAACAAAACGGTAGTTGAAGTTGAGTTTGTGGCCGTCGATGCCGTTGTAGAGGTTGGTGGTAGTGATGATGTAGTATTCACCTTCGGGGTTGGAGTAGCGCATGGCTATCTTGGCCTCGGTGTCGCCGTGTTTGGCGGGAGTCACCTGCTCGTAATAGAGGGTTCCGTAGCGGTGCTGGATGGTGTTTTTCTTGGGTTTGATGAGGTCGTGGCGGAAGGTGTTCTGGATGCTCCGGTACTGCTTGTTGGTGGTAAGGAGTTTGTTGAGGACGATGCTGTCTTTGGCGGTGATGGCTTGGGCCGTGGCCGATGCTGCGAATGCAAGGGCGAGGGCGAGAAGGGTGAGTGCTTTTTTCATTGTTGAGTGTTTTATTCTTAGCTATAGAGAAAGTCCCCCGATAGGAATGCATCGGGGGACTCGGGTTTGGTATTATTGAGTGTTACCTGTCGATGCAGAGGTGTATTATCTGACGGTGAATTTCACAGCTTCGCCGTTGAGACGGTAGATGTAGGTGCCAGGAGCGTAGCCCTGAAGGTCAAGACGATACTCCTTGGTGCCGCCGGGGATGATGAGGTTCTCAACAACCTTGCCGTCGATGGCATAGATGGTGAGGTAAGCGTTGAGGGGAAGGTTGGAGGGAATCATCAGATAGTCGGAAGCGGGGTTGGGATAGCAGGGGGCAGTGGTGTAGGTGGTGTTGTCGTTGATGCCAAGATTGTTGGGGTGAATCTTGTAGACCATGCCGTGGCCGCCGGAGAAGATGTAGCCGCCGGCAGTCTGAATGCTGCTTGCGGGAGAGAGGGTGAAGAAACCGTCGCCAGAGCCGCCCCAACCCCAACGGACATAGAATTTGTTGTAGTCGGAAGAGGAGGAACCGGCAATGACAAAGGCATGGCCAGCAGCGTCACGGCCTGTGCCTCTGGGGTCATAGGCACTGTAGTAGACAGGACGACGGTAGTTGTCAAGTTCTTCATGGAGCAACTCGTTCCACTGGCTGTTGGAGTAGCCCTGACGTTGGATGAAAACGGATTCGTTGCTATAGTTAAAATATTTGTAGAGAGCAGTGGGAACATCCTGACTGTGGGCACCGCTGCCGTCAGCGTCCCAGTTCATCTTGACGGTGACACCGCAGGCGAACAGCAGTTTACCAATGGCGCGCTTGCGCTCGTAGGAACTGTTGTAGGTGATGGTGTTAGGCATGTTTGCGAAATCGAATTTGTTGGAGTCGACACGGAATTTGTAACGCATGGTCTGGCCATTCCAAGAGAAGGAGGCTGTGGACTCGACATCACCACCCACTTCGGGGTATTTCCAGTAGTGGATAATCATACCCATGGCGGTAGCAACGCAGCCGGCAGGGCATTGGACATTGTTCTTGAAGGGGCACCACAGGTTGTAGGGAGCCACTTGGTCCCATTGGGCCTGGACGAGGACTGCCTTGCTGGTGGGGTCGCAGGTGAAGGTCTGCTCGGTGAGTTCGTTCCAGAGGGCTTTGATTTCAGCCTTGGGCTGGACATTGTTGTTCTGGTTCTCAGCAATGAGCTTGGTGTACCCTTCCAGGATGTACTGGCAAGCGGGGCTGATGTTTTCTGGGTCGAAAAAGCCGACAGGGGAGTAGGCCAGCACGGGGTCGGTGCAATCAGAGGCTGAGACGATAACGAAACCGTTGCCAGCAACGTTGAAAGCGTACATGGCTGGGACACAAAGGGTAGGATTGTCGTATTGCATGACTAATTTCATGTTGTCAACGTCGACGGGAGCCTTGGCACCAGTGGCCACGGTGAAGTAATAGGCACCAATTTGTTTTGCGGTCTGAAGGTCGATGTTCTCTGCTTTGATGTTCCCGCACATCAGAACAGAAAGCATGAGAATGACAGATAAAATTCTGGTTTTCATTGTTTTCTTTGATATTGTTTATTAATAATGATATTTCATTTCATTTGGCAAAGATACAACTTTTTATTGAATTGGGCAGTTAAAAAATGTTGTCTTTGCATATTATTAATGAAGTATACCCCTTACAAGGAGAGGAGAAAGAATGTGGCAAGGCCTAAATAGTTCCCTACAAGATAGCCGATTAGGCCAATGGAGATGCCTAATACGACGAGGTCGCGATTGTCCAAAAGGGCGGCAACGAGGGGCACAAAGGGAGGGGAGTTGATGAGGGCGACGGAGGTGACAAGGGTGGTGTCGCCGTCGAGGTGGAGCAGACGGGCAAAGAGTATCTGCAATATCAGTGAAACAAAGATGATGAAGAGGATGTACCACAGGATGTTGAGACTGCCGGTGAGGTCGAGTTGGCGCACGTCGCAAGCGTTGGCGATGGTGAAGCAGAAGAGGTAGACGAAGTAGAGCCCCACGCGGAAACCCAAGGGTTGACGCTGCTGCTGGTCGGCCTGGCTATTGACTTGGCGGACAAAGGGGAGGAAGGAGGCACCGATGGAGAGGGTGGTGAGCAGGAGGATGAGCATGGGAGTGGAGGCGGCATCGGAGAAGAGGGTGGAGAGTAGGTAGGAAACAACGGCTATGAGCAAGGCCAACGGCAGGGTGATCCAGGCGCGGATCTTGGGCTGGGGTTGAGTCTTGGAGGCGGTAGCCGCTTGGCAAGAAGGCTGTTCGGCGGTTGGCGAGGGTGGGAGGGATGCCTGCGGGTTGAGACGTGAGGGCAGCAAGCGACGGAAGACGGGTTTGCCAAAACAGATGACAAAGACAAGGTAGAGGCCAGTGACAATGAGGTCGTAGGAGGTGATGTAGAGATAGGTGGTCTTGTCCATTCCCACGCCTTGGGCGATGGCCCCCATGTTGGGTATGCCGCCGGTGTATATGCCCACAGCCACGGCACTGATTTGAGCAAACTCGTGGGGTGTGCTCTGGCTGCGGAAGAGGAAAAAGCCAACCACGATGACGATGATGACGGCCACAAAGCCGCTGATACATGCCTTGAGGGCTTTGCCTGTGGACCAGTTGGAAAGGCTGCACGACATGAGCATCAGCGGGATGGAAAGAGGTATGCAGATGTTGCCAATCAAGTTGTTGGCATCGAGCAGCCCGGGTCTGTGTATCCAGCCAGTGAAGTTGGCCATGAGCAGCCCGATGACGTAAAGTACGGCCATGGGGCTCACTTTGTCTATCCATGTCCACTTCCGCGCCGCCAGCATGATGAGTGCAGGGGTGGCGAAGAGGTATATTAGATAGAGGGCCATTCTTATGGATTTATTTACATTCGTCGAGCTCCTCTTTGAGGTACTTGCCCGTAATGTTGTCGGGTTGGGCTGCAAGCTGTTCGGGAGTGCCGGCAAAGGTGATTTGTCCGCCCTTGCGGCCACCGTCCGGTCCCATGTCTATCACCCAGTCGGCCACTTTGATGACATCCATGTTGTGCTCGATAACAAGGATGCTGTTGCCGCGGTCCACAAGGCGTTGGAGCACTTCAAGCAGGACGCGGATGTCCTCGAAATGGAGGCCTGTGGTGGGCTCGTCGAGGATATAGAGGGTGTTGCCCGTCTCGGGGCGCGCCAGTTCCGTGGCCAGCTTGATGCGCTGGGCCTCGCCGCCGCTGAGGGTGGTGGACTGCTGCCCCAGGGTGATGTAGCCTAAGCCCACATCTTGGATGGTCTTCAGCTTGCGATAGATGCGGGGATAGGACTCAAAGAAGGGGACGGCCTCGTTGATGGTCATGTCCAGCACGTCGGCTATGCTTTTGCCTTTGTAGCGTATCTCAAGGGTTTCGCGGTTGTATCGCTTGCCGTTGCACATTTCGCAGTTGACGTACACGTCAGGCAGAAAGTTCATCTCAATGGTGCGCACGCCTGCCCCCTTGCAGTGTTCGCAGCGGCCACCGCTCACGTTGAAGGAGAATCGTCCGGGCTTGTAGCCACGGATACGGGCGCTGGGCAGTTGGGTGAAGAGCGCGCGAATCTCGTCAAAAACCCCCACGTAGGTGGCCGGATTGCTGCGGGGTGTGCGGCCAATAGGCGACTGGTCTATCTCTATCACCTTGTCGATATGTTCTATGCCGGTGATGGATTTGTAGGGCAGGGGCTCCTTGGTGGAATGGTAGAAGTGGCGGTTCAGTATGTTGTGGAGCGTATCGTTGACGAGGGTCGACTTGCCGCTCCCGCTCACGCCGGTGATGCAGACAAAGCGACGCAGTGGGAGGTCGAAGGTGACATCCTTCAGATTGTTGCCGGTGGCACCGCTTAGCACTATGTGGTCGCACCCCTCAATGGAGCGCCGCTGTGGCAGGGGGATGTCCTTCTCGCGGTTGAGGTATTGCAGCGTGAGGGTCTTTTTCTTGGAGGCAAGCAACTGCTTGTGGCTTCCGCTGAAAATGACTTTGCCCCCATGCACGCCCGCTCCGGGTCCGATGTCTACCACATGGTCCGCACTGAGAATCATGTCGCGGTCGTGCTCCACCACGATGACGCTGTTGCCCAGGTCGCGGAGCTCTTTCAGGGCGTTGATGAGCCGCCGGTTGTCGCGTTGGTGAAGGCCGATGCTTGGCTCGTCCAGAATATAGAGAACATTGACCAGACGGGCGCCAATCTGCGTGGCAAGGCGTATGCGCTGCGACTCGCCGCCGCTCAGGCTGCTGCTGTTGCGGTTCATGGAGAGGTAACCGACACCCACGTCGAGGATGAACTTGATGCGGGTCAGTATCTCGTGAAGTATCTCATGTGCGATGGCTTGTTGCTGGGGCTCTAACCGCTCCTCCAGATGCAGCAAGCGTTCGTACAGCTCGTTCAAATCCAATTCGGCCATCTGGCCTATGTGCATGCCGTCGATGCGGAATGCCAGGCTCTCGGGCTTCAGTCTGTAGCCGTGGCACTCAGGGCAGGTCACGGTGTTCATGAATGAGGAGGCCCATTTCTGCAGAGCCGACGAACTCTCGTCGGAGACCAGCTGCATGATGTAGTTCACTATGCCCTGGAAGCTGCTTCCGTGGTTCATCTCGTAGGCGTCTTCCATCCCCGTGAAGTCGCTCGTGCCGTACAGGATGGTGTTCATCGCCTCGTCGGAGAAGGACTCCACAGGGTCGTCCACCGTGAAGTGGTAGTAGCGCCCCAAGTTCTCCAGCTTGCGGTAGAAATAGTTGGTGGGGCTATACTTGCCAAGCACCTCGAAGGCACCCTCGCGGATGCTCTTTTTCGGGTCGGGAATCAGCTTCGAGAAGTCGATCTGAGCCACTTGCCCCAGCCCGTTGCAGTTGGGGCAAGCGCCGTAGGGCGAGTTGAACGAGAAGGTATTGGGCTCCGGTTCGGGGTACGAGATGCCCGTGGCGGGGTCCATCAGCAGGCGGCTGTAGTAGGCCGGTTTCGGGGCTGGGGAGGGGATGGGCGACGGCGTTTGGTACTCCAGCACCATCAGCACCCCTTTGCCTTGTTTGAAGGCCGTGCGCACAGCCTCTTTCAGACGGTCGGTGTTCCGTCCCGGTCGCAGCCTGTCCACCACCAGCTCTATGTCGTGCGTCTTGTATCTGTCCACCTGCATGTTGTAGGTCAGCTCCCTCACCTCGCCGTCCACTCTCACGCGCAGGAATCCCTTCTTGCCCAGCTGCGCGAAGAGGTCGCGGTAGTGTCCCTTGCGCGCCTTCACCAACGGGGCCAGAATATAGATGTCCTTATCGCGGTACTGCTCTTCGATCAGTTGCAGGATGCGCTCCTCTGAGTATTTCACCATCTTTTCGCCGCTCACGTGGCTGTATGCAGTCCCCACGCGGGCATAAAGTAGGCGGACAAAATCATATATCTCCGTCACCGTGCCCACTGTCGAGCGCGGATTCTTGTTGGTCGTCTTCTGTTCGATTGAAATCACGGGGCTCAAGCCGTTGATGCAGTCCACATCCGGCCTCTCTATATTGCCGATGAAATGGCGTGCGTAGGCCGAGAATGTCTCCATATAGCGGCGTTGCCCCTCGGCATGGATGGTGTCGAAAGCCAGGCTCGACTTCCCGCTGCCACTCAGACCCGTGAACACCACAAACTTGTTGCGTGGGATGTGCACATCCACATTCTGCAAGTTGTGTTCCCGGGCTCCTAATACTTCTATCTCATCCATCTTGTTTCAATTTACTTTGTCCTTTTTCTCTTCCTCACAACTTGTCGACCATCTCCGTGTTGCGCTTCCCTTTCGTGATGTTCGCATAGCGCGTCCCCTCGGCGGGCAGCGCCACTTTGTAGCTCTTCTTCGACTTGTTCTTCAGCTCGTCGGTCTTCAACCAGGGGTTGAGCATGCGCAGCACCTTGTAGGTCGTGTTGTTGTTGCGGGCAAAAGTGTAGAGGTTCACGTTCTGCCCCTCCAGTGTCACCGTCCGTGTCGGCACGGGCGGGTAGAGGTCGCACCTCCGCAGGAAATAGCCATACTGGCGGGGATTCTGCATGATGATTTTCACGGCCAGTATGCGGTACACGTAGCGCGACGTCTCCGAGTTTAGCCAAAGGTCATAATAGGTCGTCGTTTGCTGTTTGTCCATGCGGCGCGACAGGCCGTTCTCGCCACAGTTATAGGCCGCAGCCGCAGCCGTCCAGCTGCCGAAACGGTTGTACATCGACTTGATATAGCGGCACGCCGCCTCGGTCGAGGCCACCAGGTCGTCCCTCATGTCCACCTCGTCGCTTATCTCTAAGCCGTAGTGGCTCCCTGTGCTGGGGATGAACTGCCAGAACCCCTGAGCCTTGGCGGGCGATGTGGCGTTGGTCAGCCCGCTCTCTATCACACACAAATATTTGAAGTCGGCCGGTATTCCATTGCGTTTCAGGATGGGTTCGATGACGGGGAAATAGCGGTTGGCCCGTTTGAAATAAAGCACCGTGCTCGACTGTCGGTACATGTTTACGATAAGCTCGTTGTCCAATCCCTCGCGCACAAAATAGGTCTCCAGCGGCACCCGCTCGCCTGCAAAGGTCAGTGTGTCAGGAATCACTGGCGCGTAGACCCTGTAGTCCTTCATCACCGCCTTACGCCACATCGCCTCAGCATCCTCCACACCCGCGGTGCACATCAGCACCGCGCCAGCCACCAAAGCTATCGCCACCGCTGCCGCGCATCTCAATAATCCCTTCTTGCTTATCATAGTTCTTAACGTTCATGCGCGGCCCACCGCCGCGGGGTTATAATGAGAATCGTTTTTCCCTTTTCCAGTTTTCTCCTCCCCCTTGGGTCATTTCAGCAGACAGCGTTCCACAATCAGGTCTGCCACCTCGCGCTTGCTCATCAGGGCC
>JAEEGL016851903.1_pt1 | contig 10702 bp, 8 predicted proteins | sample 9134231 | NCBI WGS metagenome assembly JAEEGL01 (sample SAMN16246548, study PRJNA631951) | gut metagenome | biome: gut microbiome; feature: rumen; material: fiber-attached | host: Bos | place: Iran: Karaj | collected 2018-10 | reverse complement strand
CTCATGACGGAAAATATTCTTGCAGATAATCTTGCGGCAGTTTTTTCAAAAGAGAATTCCCTCATCCTTACGGATTATTCCCGAAGCGACTATGAAACAATTCCTTTTAACTCTGAAGATAAAACAGTAATTCTTACAGACGCACGCGTTCCAAGAATCGTTACATGGATCGAAGACAGTCTTCTTCAGCCTGAAAACGTACTTCTTCTAGGAGAACTTAAGGAGCGCAAGGCAAATGTTCACGGCGGCTGGGTTTATGAAGAAGATTCTGCCGAAGTAGGTGAAGTTCTTTCCGTTGCAAGTGAAGATACAAAGAGGCGCCTTATCTGCAACATGAACGAGCACAAGTATGTTCTTGATGCAGTTACTGCCCTTGAAAAAAATGATTTTGCAAACTTTGCGCGTGCCGTAAACCGAAGTCACGAAAACATGCGTGATTTGTATGATATTTCGTGCCCGGAAATCGACTGGATATTAAAAAGAGTGCGTGAACTTGACGAAGCTCCCGATGACTTGAGAAATCCCGTAAACTGCGGGCGCATAACCGGCAAAGGATTCGGACGCTGCACTTACAGTATTTTAAGAAAAGGTGACGTTGAAAAATACAGGGAAAAACTTGCTGAATACGAACGTATTTTCGGATTCAAGCCTTTCTGCTACGAAGTAGAACCTGCCGGGGGCGTCTGCATTTTATGAAACTTCTCCTAACGAATGACGACGGCTTTGATGCCCGCGGCATACGGCGGCTTTACGAAGTGCTTTCAAAAAAACATGAAGTATGGATTATGGCACCGGCGGAGAATAGGTCGGGCTCTTCAAGTTCCATTTCTATGCTTAAAAAAATGGAAATACAGAAGCACGGAGAAAACCTGTATAGACTTGGCGGAACTCCTGTAGACTGCGTAATTGCTGCAATGAGGGGAGACTTTTTTGCAGGGCGTCCGGATGCCGTTATTTCGGGAATAAATGAAGGTGCAAACCTTGGAACGGACATTGTGTATTCAGGAACATGCGGAGCAGCTCGTCAGGCTTCACTTTACGGAGTTCCCGGAATTGCGCTGAGCGTATGCGAAAAAGACGGAAAAAAGCCGGAGTGTTTTGATGCAATGGCAGATTTTGCTCTTGAAAACATTCAGTACCTTATGTCGCTGTGCGGTACTCTTTCTGAGAAAAAAAATGAAGAGGGGCTCGATTTTTTTGTAAACGTAAACGGTCTCCCTTTAAAAAAATATGATGGAATGAGTTTTTCTTCTCCATGCAGAAGGGAGTATCATGATACTGTCACCGTCTCAAAAGAAGGAGAAAAGACTTTTCTTGTAATCGGCGGCTGTGAAGCCATAGAGTCATTCGGAGGTGAAGATTCAGATTATTCGACTGTAGAAAAAAATCTGGCTTCAGTAACGGTATTAAGTACTATGCCGTTTTCGTGCAGTTCTCCTTCTTCTGACTTAAACGGAGGTAACAATGTCTGATGATGTTTCAGCCTTAAAAGAGGGCATAAGTCTTTATAAAAGGGGAAGTTATTCTTCTGCCCTTGCATTTTTTCTTTCTCTGCCTGATGATGCTGATGCAGATCCCGTTGACATTGCTTATTACCTCGGGCTTTGTTATGCAAAAATGAAGCGATATGATGATGCCATGCTTTATCTTGAACAGGTTGTTACTGCAAAAGCGGAACAGTCAGAAGAGCGCGTGCTTCAGTGCAGGTATCTTCTTGCCGTAATTTACTGTCTTAGCGGACGCAGAAAGCTTGCTGATTTTGAATTAAAAAAGCTTCTTGAAACGGGTTACAGTCAGGCTGAAGTTTATTCAAGCCTTGCATATATTTCATGGGAAAACTCTGATGTAGACAAATCCGTGGAATATTATGAACGTGCGCTTAAAGTAAATGCTGAGTGTCCTTCAGCCCTTAACGGACTCGGCTATGTACTTGCTTCTTCGGGGCGGGAACTTACAAGGGCTCTCGGACTCTGTAAAAAAGCCGTAGACATACAGGGAAACAGTGCGGCCTGTATTGACAGTCTGGGATATGTTTATTTAAGAATGGGACTTTTTAATGAAGCCAGAAAACATTTCTTAAAGGCTCTTGAAATTGATTCAGGAAACAAAATCATCGAGGGCCATCTTATGGAAGCGGAGAAGGGTGAGTGATGAAAAAAATACTTGCACTTGTTTTTATATCAGGAATATTAGCGCATGCAGCGACTCAGACAACTTTTTCAGGCTCTGCCTCTGACGGAGTTGCAGAAGAAAATTTCAGGCGCGGTGTTCAGAGTTATTACCGCGGTTCTTTTAATGAAGCAATTCTCGAATTTGAAAAAACGCTTTCTTATGTTCCGGGAGAAAACCGCGTTCTTGACTGGCTTGGAAAAGCTTATTACAGGGCAGGTATAGAAGGTGCTGCGCTTCAGCAGTGGGAATATGCACTCAAACAGGGATACGGCGGAATTCTCCTTCAGAACAGAATCGAAATTGTAAGCCAGAGGCGCGGCGACGGAAACACCGGTGCCTCCAGGGAAAAATATACTGAAAGCGGTTCGTTCCCCTACAGAAACGGAACAAACCTTGTTTACAGCCAGCCGGTATCCTGCCTTCCGGAAAGAGACGGTACCATCTGGGTTGTTGCATCGGGTTCTAATGAACTTTTAAGATTTGACGTAAACGGTGTAGTAATCGACAGAAACAGGGGACCTTTAAACGGTTTTGATCGTCCTCTTGATATAATCCGACTTATTGACGGAAACCTTCTTGTAACGGAATCAAAAGGAAACCGTCTTTCGCTTCTTTCAAAAGACGGACGCTTTATAAAGACAATCGGTCAGAAAGGTACGGGAAACGGCTCTTTTGTAGGACCTCAGTATCTTGCACAGGACGTTTACGGAAACATTTACGTTACTGATTTTGGAAACAAGCGTGTCTGCGTTTTAGATTCTCAGGGAAACGCTCTCTTTTCTTTTGGAAAAAAGACACCTCTTTTTGAAGGACTTGCAGCTCCAACTGGAATTGCAGTCTGTAATGGAAGTGTGTTTGTTGCCGATTCAATCCGGGGCGCCATATATCAGTTTGATTTGAGCGGAAACTATCTTGGTGTTCTTGTTGAAGAAGGAACTTTCAGACGTCCTGAAAGCATGAAGGTGTGGGAAAACAGCCTGATTGTATGTGACATAAACCGTGTTGTTGCAGTTGATACGCAGACTGGTGCTCTTTTTGAAAATGCACGGACTGGAAACGGAAACGTGCGTATAACTTGTGCTGTTCCTGATGCAAACGGAAACCTTATTGTAACTGACTGTTACGCAAATGAAATATACGTTTATGCAAACATGAACGAACTTGTAGGCGGACTTTTTGTTCAGCTTGAACGGGTTATTTCTGATTCATTCCCGGAAGTAACTCTTGAAGTGCGCGTTGAAAACCGCAAGAGAAGGCAGATTGTTGGGTTAAAGGAAACTAACTTCCTGATTACAGAAAAGAACCGCCCGGTTATGAATATGAGGCTTGAAGGAAGTGCGTCAAACAATGATTTTGCGGATATAGTCATTCTTGTGGACAGAAGCCTTTCAATGAAAAAATACGAAGATGAACTTTATCATGCCGTAAGGGAAATTACTGCCACAATGACCGGAAAGGAAAACGTTACGGTTATAAGTGCAGGAGAGATTCCTGTAACGGAATGGAACGGAAGTTCAAAAAATCTTGATTTTAATCCGAGAACCTTAAAGGCGCCGTATTCTTCAAAGACTTCACTTGAACTTGCATTAAGGCTTTCTGCAAACAGCCTTATTAACCGCGGAAGAAAGCACGGCATAATTTACCTGACAGACGGAACCATTCCTACAGATTCTTTTGTAAAATACAGTCTTTCAGATCTTTCTGCCTATCTTAACAATAACGGAATTTCGTTTTCTACAGTTCTTCTTAAGAATGCAGCTCCTGATGATGAAATTACATATATTTCTGACAGCACGGAAGGAAAAACATATTATATCTATAATCCGTCGGGACTTAAGAATGTAATGAGTGATATTGTTTCGCTTAATGCAGGACTTTATCAGATAAAGTATACGTCATCGCTTACAACAGATTACGGAAGGGATTATCTTCCTGTAGAAGTTGAAGCCTATCTTTTAAACAGATCCGGCCGCGATGAAAGCGGATACTTTGCGCCGCTTAAGTAAGGAGACGGGCTTTTGTTATCTTAATGGCCGGATTTTTTTCTTCCAGGTCAAAGATTGCTTTTTCTATTTTGCTGCGCTTTTTTTCGCCAAAGTCAAAAAGCGGCTGCTGTTCGGGTTCGCTTAAACTCGTAACGTTTTCAAAGGAAACGCCTAAAAGCCTTACGCCTTTTGATGAATCAAGTTTTCTGTTTAAAAGAACTTTTGCTTTTTCAAAAAAATCATGGGCGCTCGTTATTGACATATCGTAGGTTTCCTGAACTGAAACCGTTGTAAAGTCTCCGTAGCGGATTTTTATTGCAATGGTTCGGCTCCGCACTTTTTCCCTGTGCATTCTGAAAAGAACATGCTGTGCAATTTCCATGACGGCCGTTTCAATTGCATAGCGGTCGGGAAGGTCAGAGTCAAAAGGCCGTTCTGAACTTATAGAATGATTTTTTGCTTCAGTTCCGAACTGCATGTCTTTATTGCCGCGTACTGCATTGTAAATAAAAGTTCCCGTTGACTGCCCGAAAATTGAAACAAGAAGTTCCTTTGATTTTGAATGAATCAGAGGAATCGAAAAAAGACCTGCCTGCTTTAAATGAGCCTGCGTTTTTTCTCCGCAGCCCCATAGTTTTTCAAGCGGAAGCGACAGCATAAACTTTTCTTCGTCTCCGTCGTTTACAACCGTTAAACCGTCCGGCTTTGAAAGCCCGGATGCAATTTTTGCAACATACATCGAAGAAGAAACTCCCACGCTTACTGTAAGCCCTGTCTTTTTAAATACTTCGTCTTTTAGTTTTTGTGCAGCTTTTTGCGGCGGGCCAAAAAGTTTTTCGCTTCCCGTCATGTCAATAAATGCTTCGTCGATAGACATTTGTATTACAAAAGGTGAATAATTTGAAAATATCTGCATTACAGTCTGGGAAACTTCTTCATAAAGAGCATAGTTTCCGCGTATAAAAATTGCATCCGGGCAGAGAAGTGCTGCTTTTGAAACCGGCATAGCAGAATAAATGCCGTATTTTCGGGCTTCGTAAGACGCAGTTGAAACAACGGATCTTCTGTCGGTTTTTAAGCCGCCTACAACAAGCGGTTTTCCCCTGTATTCCGGATGATCCCTCTGTTCAACGGATGCAAAGAATGCGTCAAGATCTACATGAAAATATACCTTTGTAAACGAAGCGTCAGATCTGTCTGTGCTCATGAACAATTTTTCCGTCTTCAAGAAAATAAGCGTCTATTAAAATGGTTTCGCCGGATGAGTTGCTTCCCGTATAAATGACCGTAAGGGTTTCCGGCGGATAGTCCGGAATGCTTAAAATAACTTCAGAATCATTTATGTATGAAAAACCAAAATTTGCTTCGTAGACAGGAACATCTTTTGTATTTGAAATTCTTACGCTGTATCTTACAATTTCTTTATCTGTAAAAATCGTAAGCTTGTTTGACTTTAATGAATAAAAATCAGAAGTTTCTTTTTTAACGGTAAAGCATTCATTATTTTCTACCGGAATGCTTGATAAAAAGTTTGCAGGAGATTCATCCTGAAGTGTAAGGAAAATTTTCTGTGTTGAAAAAAATGTAAGTGAAAAAATCAGTGTAAACACAATACAGAAACTTCCGTAATGAAGCAGGGCTCTTTTTGGCGAAGTTTCATACGCTTTATCAACAATTCTTAATGCTATTACTATCCTGAAAACTAAAATTAAAAGCGGAGCCGTAGCAAAGGTAAGGCCTGCCGTTGATAAAAAAGAAGGTTTAAGAAACCGGTCTATTGATGAAACCGTTGCAAACGAAAGAAACTTAAAAAAATAAAGGGCGTGCAGTATAAGAAGAATTAAAAGTCCTCCGGTAAGAACTTTTACGCTTTTTCGGTTTGCAAGAAAAAATGCAATTATGTATTGTGCTAGAAATATCAAAAGAAGCGAAAGATGAACTGCGCTGAAAATAAAAATGTTCAGTGCCGAAAGAAATAAAAACTGGTATCCGGCTGCGGCAAACGAAACAAAAAATCTGTGCCTTATCTGTACAATAAAAACAATAAGACTTAAAAAGAGCGTTGCAGAAAGAATTGTTCCCAGAAGAAAAACCGGATGACCTTTAATAAAAAGGCTTCCTGCAAACTGTGAAAAGAGAACAAAAAGTCCTGTTACGGCAAATATGGCAGGAAAAAGAAACGAAGTTCTTTTTAAGTCTTTAAGTATAGCTTCGCGCGAACTGTCCCTGAAAAAAGAAGTAAAGCAGAGGCTTCCGGTTATTATCATTGAAATTATAAGAAAAATAACAAGAATTCCAGTTTCTCCAATAAAAAAGCCGCTTTTTGTTCCGCCCAGAAAAATATAGTTTTTTTCGCGGCTGTCATTTATGGAAGAGTCCAGGGTAAAAATGAGAGTCTTTAGAATATCTCCGTCATTATCATCAAGAAAAATTCCTGCTGCAGGTATGTCTTTTGAAAGAAATTCGCTTACCCTTATGCTTTCGTCTTTTAAAGAAAGTGATGATTTATATAAAAAAGGCCATGGAATTAAAAGTTCTTTTCCGTTTTTGGAAAAAGAAGTCTGTATGGAATAAGAAAGCCACTGCGGGGTTACGGTATCCCTGTTTCCGCCTATAAGAAGCGGGATTCCGTCTTTTTTTTCATAGATGCAGACAGCAGCATATACAGACGGATCGTAAATTCTGGAGGCATAGAATCTTGTTCCTCCGCCTTGAGAAAAACTTGTGCGGTCAAAAATGTAGTTTTCGTCATTTGCAGAAAAAAGAACTTCCGTATTATAAGAAAGCGGAGTTTCCTTGAGCAATAAAAGAAAATCGTGCATTAAATCTTTGTGACTTTTAAGGAATTCCTGCGGAAAAGCAAAAATTATGTTTTTTATGCGTCCTTCACGCTCTTTTTTTGACTCAAAGCGGACTGAAATATTGTCAGGAAAGCCTCCGTGCTGCGGTGCAACATTCATTTTTTCGTATGTAAAGTTCCAGGAATCAAGAAGTTCTGCTGTTTCTGAGTCAAGGCCTTTTTTTTGTATGGAAGAAGAGTATGATTCAGCAATAAAAAGGGCCGGAATCATAAAAAAACTTAAAATTCTCTTTGTCCGCTTAAAAACGTTCATCACGTAAATAAGTTTATCTGTTTAGTGTTTACAATGCAATACCGATACAGTATAATATATAATATATGGCTGAGAAGAAAAAATTCATACTCGATCTCCCCTTAAAGGTAATACTTACGGAAGAGGGAGCTTCGTATTTTATAAGCAACAAGAAAAAACTCCTCAGGATAAAACTTGCCGACAACGTTGAAGAATACGGAATAAGCATGGATCAGGTTTCTCCTATGTCCGTGCAGAACATGATTCTTCTTGACTATATTTCTAAAATCGAAATTTCCATGCCTGAATTTGTTACAAGACGTCAGGAAGTTATGGATCTTTCAAAAGTTATTGTTTTTTCCATTCTGTACAAGCAGTTCGACAGGGAAATTTTTAATCAGCTTATTCAGTGCGAAGTTGTACGTCATCATAACCGTGCAAATCCGAGCCAACTTATAGATGAAAAGACAAATATTCCTGACAAGCAGTTAAGAACCCAGCTTTCTGTCCGTGATAACGTAATTCAGCAGGCACGTCAGACGATTCTTGAGCCTATCTGGAACGGAATAATGTCAAACAAGGATTATACTCCAGAAGAAAAAAACATATATCTTCTTATGACTGAAAAATTTCTTAACAGACTGAGCCTTATGAACTGGTACATTATTACAAAGTTCTATAAGTCAGATGGATTCAGTCAGATTCTTCAGACTTTGAGACAGTCGCTTTCAAGTTACATGGACAAGTCAAAGGTTGCCGAATATATTTCGGTAATGGTTATGGAACTTGCCTTAAACTGTGAAAATACCAATATCAGAAAAGAAGCAAAACTTCTTTACCGCGGTGTAGAAAACGGTGATACCCTCATTTATGATCCGGACATCCGCGCAAAAATCGTAAAGGAAATGGAACGAAAGCATGAAGTTGTTTTTGTTTCATGGAAACTCGGAGGCGGTACTTCTTCAATTGGAAAACAGGGACGGCTTCAGATAACGCTTTACAATAAGGATGATGAATTCCGCGAAGTAAAGGAAAATATCGAAAGCAAGGCATCTGCAGACTTAAACAAAAGATCCCTTATTGACTTTTACCGCCAGATGCCGGAAGGTGAAGAAGGTACGGATTTAGGTCTCTATTATCTTTCGTATCTTGATGATGCCTGTAAGAAAGTAAACGTAAAATTTGAATCTCTCGTAAACCAGTTCTCAGCTTCTGACCTTACGGTTATAAACTTAATCTTTAACTTTTAGGCCGTAATGAAGAAATTTTCTGTTTTTATCCTTATTCTTGTTTCTCTGTTCTTGATTTCATGTGCTGATAACGATGCGCATGTAACAAATATTACGGCGATAACGGTTTTTGATTTTAATGATACCGAATCTCCTGCTAAAGTCAGGCTTTCTGTTTTTGCAGAAGCTTTGAGTCCGGTAAACAGAGGTTCATTTATTGCCATAACAAATGAACAGACGGGCTTAAGTTGGAAGGCAGATACGCTCCATAAAGCAAAAGGCGGAACAAGGTCATGGACAGGTTATCCGTGCTTTGCCGCTCCTGAAGGAATGAATATTCCTCAGGGAGCATATCATTTTGCGTATGAAGATTATGCCGAAAATTCATGGGAATCGATGTTTAAGGTTTCTTACAACGAAAGTTTTCTCACGCTTTTAAGTTCTGAGTTTCCTGCAAAAATCAAAAGTTCGTATTTAGAAAAATTTGTTCTCTTTAATGAAAAAGGAAACCTGATTTATTACGGAGATAAAAAAGATTCGTGGACAGATCTTAACTCTGCCGCAAAAGATTATTCAGCGGCTGATGTGGGAAGACTCTGTTATTATATATCTTCAAGTAATACAATGATACTTATGCCGCCACAAAAATTTGAGCGGCAGCCCGAAAGAGAGGATGATGATGACTGACGGCGCTGATGTCGCTGACAATGCAGATGAAAAAACTTCAGAAAACTCAGGCAGTGTAGATTCTTTTAGACGCACTGTAAAAACTTATGTTCTTCGTGCAGGAAGAATGACCGGAAATGAAAAGAAAAGTTATGAAGAACTTAAGCATGTCTGGTGCATTCCCTTTGAACACAGAACCCTTAATTTTACCGAAATCTTTGGAAATACAAATCCCGTAACATTTGAAATCGGATTCGGAATGGGACATGCAACTTCAAGACTTGCCCTTGATAATCCTGAAATGAATTATATCGGTTCCGAAGTGCACGTTCCGGGCGTGGGACGGCTTTTAAGCGACATAAAAAAACTTTCAATAAAAAATCTTTTTATAATCGAACATGATGCACTTGAAATTCTTGAAACGATGATTCCTGATGAATCACTTGAGGCGTTTCATATATTTTTTCCGGATCCATGGCCAAAGAAAAAGCATCATAAAAGACGGCTTCTGCAGAGACCACGCACGGATCTTCTTGCCCGTAAACTGGCACCGGGCGGTTACCTTTACTTTGTAACTGACTGGGCAGAATATGCAGAAAGCGCACTTGAAGAACTTTCTTTTACTCCTGGTCTTGTAAACAAGTACGACGGTTTTGCTCCAAAACAGGAATGGAGGCCCAGAACAAAATTCGAGCAGAAAGGGCTTGATGCAAATCGTGAAATACATGAGCTTTTCTTTTTAAAGCAGGAGTAGTTCCGGCATAATCTGGGAGGGGAATATGGATTTATTTGATGTTGATGAGGCTGCAAGACAGAGTGATGCTGCCGTAAAAAATGCCGGCATTTCCCGCATAAGGGAGCTTGAGCGTCTTATAAAAAAATATCAGGATTCATATTACAACGGAGAGGCAGAAATCAGCGATGCTGAATTTGACGCTCTCTGGGATGAATTAAAAAAATCAGATCCTGCAAATCCTATTCTTCATAAAGTCGGCGCAGATTCCGGTAACTTTGAAAAAGCTCCTCACGTAATGCCTATGGGAAGTCAGGAAAAAGCTGCAGATCCTGAACAGTTTCTTGAATGGGCAAAAAAACACAGTTACGAAGAATACCTTGTTGAATATAAACTTGACGGAGCAAGTCTTGAACTTCAGTATGCAGACGGAAAACTTCTGCGTGCTGTAACCCGCGGTGACGGAACTACCGGGGATGTTATTACAGCAAATGCCGTAAAAATGAGCGGCGTTCCTTCTGAATTAAAGGATACGAATTTTACCGGCGGAATACGCGGTGAAGTTATAATGACTCACGAAGTTCATAAAAAATATTTTTCTTCAAAGGCAAACTGCCGTAATGCTGCAAACGGACTTATGAAGCGTAAGGACGGAGAAGGAAGCGAGTATCTTGAACTTATTGCCTATGACGTATGGTCTACGACAGGAAAGCAGCCTTTTTCTGATGAAGAAGAAAAACTTGAATTCCTCAAAAAAAACGGTTTTAATGCAGTTCCGCTTTTTATATGCCGGAGTGCACAGGAAGTTATAGATTACAGGACGCG
>JAEEGL016782977.1_pt1 | contig 10702 bp, 8 predicted proteins | sample 9134231 | NCBI WGS metagenome assembly JAEEGL01 (sample SAMN16246548, study PRJNA631951) | gut metagenome | biome: gut microbiome; feature: rumen; material: fiber-attached | host: Bos | place: Iran: Karaj | collected 2018-10 | reverse complement strand
CTAACTGGAGCCACACTGCTTGGCACATCACTCATCATCTTATCGAGATTATCTAAAATATCATCGGGTTCGTCATTATAGGCAAAATTACTAAAATTCGAAAAGCTATCATCATTGTTATAGTTATCATCAAATTGACTAAATTGATTAAACTTTTTGTCATCATCTTCACTTGAATATGAAGGGCTGTTTGAATAGAAATCTTCATCGTCTTTATGCAAACTCTGATGAGCTCGATTTACAAAACTGTCGATTGAGAAATTATTGTTCTCATTTGCTCGTGCTTTTTGGAAAAGTTTTTCCTTTGCAATTGCAGCCCTATCTTGTGGTGAATAACTCTCATCTAAATCATCGTTTTCAAAATCAGATGCTTCTTCATAATTGTTAGCCCTTGCTTTCAAAATTGCAGCATAAGCTGGTGATTTATTCCGTTTTATCAAAGCATTTTCACTTTCGGTCACTTCTCTGGTTGGCAAAGCTTCTTTTGTTCGGTCTAACCCTGAAACCTTACTTCCCACACTCACATTTACCATGCGCGAATTTAGTTTTTTGTAATCTTTAACTTTTAAATAGTAATCTAGAATAAATGCACCACAAATAACAGCTCCAATCGCATAGAGCACATAGGTCGCAGGATAGTTAAACAAACTGACAAACCCATATGCCACGACTCCCGCCAACACTCCCCCTGGAGTGGTTTTTTCATTGTATGTGTTGGATAAATACTCAGCGTAATCGATTACATCCATATTTGTAAGAGCCGTTTGAAGCACGCAAATTAAAATGTAGTAGAGCATAGCTAAACTTATACAATAATTTTTAGCTATGTGATATCTCTTCGGTTGAATGAGCAGTATACCCACAATTGCTGTCACCAAAACAATTGGATAGGCTGCCAAGCCAAAAACGCCCAAGATACTTGAGCGTATGAAAGGCAAAATATTAACAATTAGGCAAAATAGTAAAATTGCACATGCTGTCACTATACCAATGCCCAAACTAGTTTTTCTAGAAAGTTTATTTTGTGAAATCCCCACGTTCCGTTCTGTGTAATTTTTCAAAATAATCCTCCCTACTCTAAGTTATATTATACTAATATAACATTTTTCCCACAAAAACACAAACAAAACAGTCAGTTTTTTTAAAAATTTTATTTAGTTTTTTCAGCTTTTTTGCCACCAGTCAAAATATCATATGCATCAAACATTTCTTTATTAGAAACAATTGAAACAATCATATCTTCTGTTTTGTAGTATTTATTAAACATTTCATTGACATCATCTTTGGTGATTTTATCGATATCGCTTAACACTTCTTTTAAATCGAAAATTTTGTCTGCATACACTAACCTAAAAGCAGCTTTCATCGCTTTGTCATGTGGAGTTTGTGTTCCTAATGCATAGGAAGTTCTCAACACATTTTTAGCAATTTTTACTTCTTCATCAGTGAAACCTTTTTGCCTAATGGATTCTAGCGTTGATGCCACAACCTCCACTGTTTCGCGTGATTTTTCTGTGTTGGTGTAGAAAATTATTCCATTCAAACTAAAATTCTCATGATAATAAAATGAATGAATCACATAAACTAATCCACGTTCATATCGAACATTTTGAAACAGGCGCGAACTCATTGGTCCACCCAGACACGTTATCATGGCTCTAAATTTAAGTTGATCGGCGTCACATTCAGAAAATGGCTTAAAGCCAATGCAACAATAATATTGATCAGTTTCTCTACTTACGAAAGATTGCTTTTTTGTTTTATTTAACTTGTAGTTTGGAACTGAATAGCTAACTGGTGTTTTCTTTTCTCTTGAGCATTGACTCATCACATATTTGTTAACCAACGCAAGAACTTTCTCTTCTGTTACGTTTCCACTAACACTAATTATCAACCTATCTGGAGTGTAGAACCTATTGTGAAATTTGATTAGATCAGCTTGAGTAATGCGTTTTACTTCTTCTACTTTTCCTCCAAGCACATAGCTATATGGCGTGCCAGCTAAGGCAAGTTCGCTAGCAACAGTTGTCACATAGTCCTTATCATCATCGATATACATTTCTTGTTCACTACAAACTGCTTGCTTTTCTGTTTGCAACTCTTTTTCTGGATAAGTTGGGTTGAAAAAGCAATCTGAGAGTATGTCAAAGACCTTTTCGCAGTCATCTTTTTGAGCATCGGCAAAAAAGCATGTGCTATCTTGAGACGTAAAAGCGTTGTTTCGAATTCCTGACTTATCAAATTCTAACACAATATCCTTTCCGCTACGCTTTTTTGAACCTTTAAAAAACATATGCTCCGCTAGGTGAGCGATTCCACGATTCGAATCATCTTCATCCTTTCCTCCTGCTAGCAATAAAAAGTTTACTGACACTGTCTCCACATTTTTGTCTTCATCCACTAACACACGAAGTCCATTTTCAAATGTTGTTAATTTATGCATTTTTTTCTCCTTTTCACTTTGTAGAGTTAATTATACCACCTAACAACGCGCTTGACAAGTATTTTACAAACATTGACTGACTGGCTTGATGTTTAAATCATTTTGTTTACAAAACTCAATTAATCTTTGTAAAATGCGACTTGTGGCCAACGTAGGATGCATTAAAATTAAGTCCCCCCCACTTAGATTTTGTGTTACTCTTGAAAAAATAACATCTTCATCTTGGTCACGCCAATCGATAGTGTCTTTACTCCATAAAATAACTTTGTACCCTAGCTCAGTGGCAGCCGAGATTGTATTTTTTCCATAAGCCCCAGAAGGAGGAGCAAACAAATTCATATCGAATCCTGTGTATGATTTCACAAGTTTGTGGGTGTTGTTTATCTCAGCTAGATTGTCTGCTAGCGAAAGTTTATCGCCATCTTTATGAAAGTACCCGTGATTGCCAATTTCATGCCCTGCTCTAACTATTGAAAGAAAATCTTCAGGGTATTTGCTCACCCACATTCCCCCCACAAAAAAAGTGGTGAAAATTTTGTTCTTATTTAGAGTGGTTAAAATAGATGGTAGATACTCATTTCCCCAATAAACATTTATCATAAAACTAACACTAGACTTCTTTGGATCACCTTTATAAGTAACTTCATTGCTTAGTGGAGAAAAAACACTCGTTACATTTCCCACAAAACACACCGCACAAAGAGAAAAAAGCATCACACCAATGATTAAGTTTGTGCTAATCGACTTAAAAATTTCCTTTTTGTTCATTTTACCTCCAAAATAGTTTATTAAAGCGATGCAGAATTTAACACTGGTATAAAAGCAACAAATTATCAAACACTATTCTCGAGGTAGATTATGTTTACAATTATTAAAAATAAAATAAAGAAAATGCTAAATAACTCCGATTTGGTGAATAGAGAAATTATGACGAGTGGCAATCAAAAAGTGCTTGTCATGTGGATTGAAAATGTGGTAGATCAAGTGTTGCTTGCTCAAAACGTGATTGCTCCAATTCAAAAATTGAAAAAAACAGATGATTTGTTTAATAAAATTCAAACTAATGCAATTTCATTTGGAAAAATCACCGTCATTAATGACATTAACAAACTAAAAGAAAACCTACTCAATGGATTTTGCGCCGTGATTTGCTCCAAGGAAAAATTCTTGGTAGCGGAATGTGCAAAGTGGATTGTAAGAATGCCAACCGAGCCCCCAACAAGCGCAGTTATCGAAGGTCCTAGAGAAGGATTTGTTGAAGATATCATCACAAACATTTCTCTAATTCGTCGCAGGCTTCGCACTGAAAACCTCAAAATTGAAAGCATGCAACTTGGCGTGGACACAAACTCCCAAATTAAAATTGCCTATCTACAGAATATTGCAAAACCTCAGATTGTGGAGCAAGTAAAAAAGCAACTAAAATCTATCGAGATTGATGGAATAATTGATAGTCACTACCTAACTGAATTTCTAAGTGGAACTAAGCACTGTGTGTTTAAGCGCATTGGTTCGACAGAAAAACCCGACATAGTGTCGGCTAAATTACTCGAAGGAAGAGTGGCGATTCTGTGTGATGGTTCCCCTATTGTGCTAACTGTGCCATACATTTTACTTGAGGATTTACAGTCAAGCAATGACTACTACTCCACCCCAGCCCGAGCAACCACACTTCGATATCTAAGATTGTTTGCGTGCATTATTGCAGTGTTGCTCCCTGGAGTGTATATTGCACTTCTTACATATCATTTAAAAGCAATCCCAATTAAACTCCTAATCACCATAACAAACTCAATTCAAGGCTTACCACTCCCACCATTTTTAGAAGTGCTGTTTATCATATTTTTGTTTGAAGTGTTGTATGAAGCGAGTCTACGAATGCCACGTTATGTAGGGCTTGCCTTGTCGGTCGTTGGAGCATTGATTTTAGGTGACACTGCCGTAAAAGCCGGACTAGTGAGTCCTCCTGCTGTGTTGATTGTGGCTATAACAGGTGTGATGAGTTATACCCTACCTGAACAAAGCTCACAACTTTCAATTTTGCGAATAGTTTTCACGTTACTTGGCGGTTTGCTAGGCCTTTACGGAATAATTATTGGCGGAATATTCTTAATAGGATACTTAAGTAGCATCGAAAGTTTTTCTTCCCCATATCTTGCTCCATTTGCGCCATTTATTCCCTCCGATCAGCAAGATGGACTAAATAGGAAAAATATCAGCAAAATGAAAACTCGCCCTAAAAGTATTCCTAATATCAACAAAAGGAGAAGAGGATGAACGAATTAACTTCAAGGCAATATATCATTATCGTTTTATTCATTGAATTCACATCAAAACTTGTGTCTATGCCCACACTAATTTATTCAACAGCAGGCAACGATGCAATAATTTCTGTGATTCTTAGTAGTCTAATTGAACTTTTGTTAATACTACTTGTCACCAACATAATTGCTAAAACCCCCAACACAAATCTTTTTTCCTTGTTAAAAAGTAAAGTTGGAGTTTTTTCCTATGTGATAATCTTTTTTCTGTGCGCTTTTGTTTCTCTTAGAATAATCTATTGTTTGCAAGAGCTTTATTCATTTTTTCTTGAAAATCTCTATGATGAATTGGCTATTTTAATTTTCATTATCCCCCTCCTATTGGTGAGTGTTTTCTTTAGTATTCGTGGTCTAAAAAGCGTAGGGCGAACGCTGGAAATTTTCATTTGGTTGATTGCTGGTGGCATGTTTATAGCCATTCTTACCAACATTGAATTTATCGATTTTAGCGCTAATCTTCCCTATTTCGAAAACGGAGGCTCTTCCGTTTTGGAAGCCACCGTGAAGAGTATCTTTTTATTCTCTACTCCAATTAGTTTGCTACTGCTTGTGGGAAAAGTTGACATTTCAGCTAACTTAACAAAAAAAGTTTTCCTCTATAGCTTAGTTGGACTTCTGGTTATAGTAATCTTTTGTTTCATTTTTTATTCTACATTTGGCAACTCTATGCAATATGTGCTCTTTGCTCTAAGTGAATACTCTCAATTTGACCCATACATTCTTGAACTTCAACGACTAATTTGGCTTTCAGCTGTTGTTGATGTAACCAAACTTTTCTTGTCCTGTGTATGCTTATTTACATTTGTTACTTCGATTTTCCCAAAGAAAAGTAAATCACAATTAATTTCAATCGTAGCACTATCACTATTTATTATCACAATGGGCTACACCACGAGATTTGATTCAATAATTTGGTTCAATCTGAGTAAGTCTGTGCTTTGTTATGTTTCGGTGGGAATAATTCTTCTCACGTGTTTTATAAGCATTTTATTATGGAGGAGAAAAAATGAGTAAGAACATCAAAAGACTTTGCATTTTGTTGGGATGTGTGTTCATCTTATACCTATGCATCGACACGCTAAATGCTCCAAGCCAGAATGCCGTAAGAGCGATTTGCACAGGGCTTTCTATCGACAAAGAAAGCAACGAAACTAAAGTATGCGCCCAAATAATCATTCCTGAAGCGGGCGGGCAATATGCGCAAAAATTATCAGTGATTGAAAATAAAGGAGCCTCTGTTGAAGAAGCTCTCGAAAAAATGGAATTTCAAATCGGTAAAAAAATCCGACTTGGTCATTGCGGATTTATTGTTATGAGTAGTGAATATGCAAAAACAGACATTACAAAAGATTTTGACTACTTTCTTCGTGGGAATAACTTAGGCAACAACACACTTCTACTGTTTACAACAGGAGAATCTAAAAAAGTGCTTGAATCCGCTTCGAATGTGAATAGTAACGAAGTTGACAACCTACAAATCAACACAAAATATTCTGAAAGGCATCTATTCTCAAAATCAGCCAATGTGATTAGTTTTTTCAATGACTATCTCTCGCCTCATTCTACTAGCCACATGCCCAACCTAGTAGTGAACTCCCAAAAATCAAGTTCTGAATCAGGCGGTGGCGACAGCCAAAACCAAGAAAAGCAATCAAAGCCAAGTAAAGATTCAATCAAAGCTGACGGCAGTGTGGCTATCTTCTATCAAGGGAAATTTTCGTTCCTTCTCTCTCCTACCGAACGTGAAGATTTTAATTGGCTAGATAAATCGGTGAAAGGGACTCGAATCCGTTTAGAAAATATAACCACCGATAAATTTGAAAACGCAAATCTATCATTTACTCTAAGCCACAAAAAAATTGACTTTGGTTATCAATTCATAAATGGAGAACCAACCATTCACATAAACTTTCGCCTTGGCCTAAAACCAGAAGCAATCTCCGATACAAATGTTTCAGCTTACACCAACATTGTGGATAGTGTGGTGCAAAATGCCATTTCACAAAAGATAAATAAAGCACTTGAAAAAGTGCTTACAATAGAAAAAGAGCATGAATTCGATGTGTTTAATTTCTACCGTCAATTCAACATTCACTGCCACACCGAATGGCAAAAATACGTTAATTCCCTTGGTGCAGACGAACACTACCTAAAGCACATCAAAATTGTGGCAAAAGTATCTGCTTACGATGACTTTTAACCAACCCAAATGGTTGGACCGTGGTAGCGCTGACGCACGAAAATTTGTCTTAGTTGTTATCGCATGTCTAACTCATGTAATATTAATTCGGTGAAACCAACTGTGGTTCCGATACAAACATTTATTTTACTCTAACAAAAAACACTTCATTCGAAGTGTTTTTTATTTTATGGCTCCTCAATTACAACAGGATCCTCTTCTGGTTCTTGTGTTGGGGTTAAATCGATTACTTCGTCAACTGAACTTTTTCTAAAAGTGTTAATTCCCCAAGTGTTTACATCTTGATTACCTTGTGTAGTAAGTCTTGTTTCATTTGACGAATTATAATTATATATTGTTCCATTTTCTGCGATTGTTTTATCAGTTAAGAATGAGTCTCTCCAAGTGGATGAAGAATCTTTTTCAACTTCAGCCCAAGTTTCTGCTGTTGTCCAATTGGTGTTTTCAATCCAATTCACATTTTTGAGTGAGAAGTTTTTCACTTTGAAGTTCTCAACATTAAATGAAACAAGCTCTGTGTAGCGATATTTTGTAACATAATCGAAGTCAGTGACAGCATTTATTCCTGGATTATTCTCTACACCAGCTTTTAGCACATACGTATCAAATTCTTCATATAATTTTAATTTTAAATTAAAACCAGTTCCTTCAAATCTAAACAAAAATTTATGTAAACTCCCAGTGATTTTGTAAGTTTTGTTTAGTTCAATTTCAATGTCTTCATTAAATATCATGTTAGAAAAAGTCTGCAATCCCGTTATTTCATCTCTATAATAATACTCATAATGTAGATCGGGGTCAACTTCTCTTAACAAAAAGTTAATTACTGTTGCTTTTTGCAATTTGACTGACAAGCTATTAATACTAAACCCAAATAATCTTGATATGTCACTTGCTGAATTCATTGCTTCTTTACTAATGCTGTATGCAATTCCGCTTTGATTCTCACCAACATAGTCTGTTTTTATTTTATTGCTAAGAACTGTTTTTATCTCTTGCTTAGGAGTTGAACCACCTGTTGATTCCTCATAACCGAAAGATATACTTTTAATTTTATTTTGAGAATCATATGCACATAAATTTATATTTGGTTCATGTTCAGTACTTTGGAAGAAACTAGTAAAATCAACTTCATCAATTGACTCATATTCACCGCTATCACCTGCAATTAATAATTCCCATTTTAAATCATTTGAAGTATTTTTCACACTCAAAACAATATACGTTTCTCTAATTGCAGTCTCAGTCTCTTCAACTTCATTACTTTCTTCATCTACCCCATGTGTTGTTCGAGTAACAACGTTAGTTGCTAGCATTTCAAATTTTAGCACGTCTCCAATTTTTTGTGGAGACTTAAGTGTAAGATATACCGTTCCACTTCCAATCGGTAAAATAAAATCGTCACTTAACACAATTTTTTTTGTGATTGTGCTTGATAGATTCCAATTTAAAGTACTATCATTAATTATGTTAAGCAAGGTTACAATATAGTTTGAAATAAAAAAATCGTAATTTACGTTGTATCCTTGAAACATAGAATTCGGAATTTGTTGATTTGGTAAAACACCAAACATTGTGTAGTTCCCTTCAGTTGAGGGGGTGCCATCTTTTAGGTTTGAATATGCCATACTTTCATTTACTTTTGATAAAGCTGTCACACACTGTGATTTAAAAGTAACTTGCTCTTGGCCAGTTTGAGTTTTGTTTGTATCATCAGGTTTTTTCTCGCCACAACCAGCCCAAAATGGAGAAGCAAAAGCAAAAGCCATAGCCAGTGCTCCAGCCACGACACCACGTTTAAATTTCATTTTTTTCATCAATTCACCTCTTTTTTGAATTATATCAAATTAATATTTGACTTGGTTTAAAGTATAATCAAAAAAATAATATAGGTCAAGTAATTCAAGATAAAACTTAAAAAACTGTAATCAAATTTTTGTAACTTAACATGTAGCGTTACTAAGATGCTGCGGTTGCTACTGCTATTGTTCCTGCAACATTGCTGCCTAAAAAGCGTTCTCGATTAGGTTGATTTCGTCATCAAGAATTTCCACAACATCAAATCGAAGTGAAATGTCAGCTAATTTTTTGTCACGTTGATAGTAAAGAGCCAAGTTATATAATCGCTGCTGCTTAAATTCATCGACCGCCTCACTAGGTCGACCAAAAGCCGCATCTTCACGTGACTTGACTTCGATAATAACTAAAAAATCTTTGTGCATAGCCACAATATCAATCTCACCGATGGGACAAACGTAGTTTGTGTCGAGAATTTTATAATGATGTTTTTTTAAAAACTTAACTGCTTTTTGCTCCCCCAAAGCCCCTTTTGCTCTGTTTAATTGTTTCATTATGCATCCACCTTATCCAGCATAATTTTACCAATTCTACCTTTTCTAAAATCATCAAAAAGAGCATTAGCCCCACGTTCCCAATCGACTTCGCCGCCACGAAGCAGAAATCCACGATTTCGACACATTGCCTCGTAGTAATCGATTGGAGCAAAGTCGGCATTGAAATTTAGATTATAACGAGCAAAAAATATATCTTTGTAACTATCTAGCAAAAATTCAATGAAATCAAGCGCCAAACTTGTGATGTCGAGCACTTCTGATTTGATGGCATTGATGTAGGCAAGGTTGTGAGCTAACCTGTCATCATCGAATGATGGCCAAAGTGTGCCTGGGGTGTCGAGTAGTTCGATGTTGCCCGCCACTTTCACCCACTGAGTAGACTTGGTCACACTTGGCTTATCGCCTGTTTTGGCTTTATACTTTCCACAAAGGCTATTAATTAGAGTACTTTTTCCACAGTTTGGCACCCCCACTACCATTGCTCTAAGTGGCATAGTGATTCCTTTTTGTTTGTTTCGCTCTAATTTTGAAGCAAGCAAACGTTCCATTGAGCTAATCACTTGTTTTACGCCAGAATTTACAGTTGACACAAGTGACACTACTGCGCAATTTTCTTGTGCTAGTTGAGTTTTCCATTTTTCCACTTCTTGTTCATCGGCTAGATCACATTTATTAAGCACAAAAATAATTGGCTTAGCTCCAAAAATCTCGCTAAACTTTGGGTTTAAACAGCTACGTGGAGCACGGCTGTCTAGCACGTAGATTACTAAGTCAACTTTTTTGATGTTTTCTTCCATTTCTCGAAGGGCCTTAGTCATGTGCCCCGGAAACCACTGAATTTTTTTCATAATTTCAACCCTTTATTTTAAATCAATCCAATATCTTTTTATTGGTAATCCTGTTTCATCTTCAAAAACAACCTTTTCAAATTTAGCATTGCATTTTTCCATTATCTTCCAAGAACCAATGTTACCTTCATATGCTCCCAACAAAACTTTATCTAAATTAAGTACCTTAGCTTTTTCAAGTGTTAAATATAATAATTGGGTTCCATACCCTTTTTTTCGCTCTGTTGGCCTTATTCCATATCCTATGTGTCCCCAGTATTTCTTTCCTGCTTCATCTAAAAAATGTCTTAAATTAGATGCACCTATTATTCTATCTCTTTCACTATCATACAGCCAAAAAGTTGAGGAAGACGGATATCCACCAAGATTGATTCCTTTTTCAACTTCGTCAAGCCGATTTAACATTTCTAAAAAATAATCTTGAGTGTGGTATTTTAAGTGTAATGGCCAAGGCGCAATCCTTGAACCTTCCATATTCCATTCATCCATCATTTCCTTATACTGCTTAAAGTACTTTTTTGATGGTTTTATCAATT